>Ga0307515_10002195_pt1 | contig 42854 bp, 32 predicted proteins | sample 17_EM_MG_FD_194513 | JGI IMG/M metagenome (GOLD analysis project Ga0307515, IMG submission 194513) | Populus trichocarpa ectomycorrhiza microbial communities from riparian zone in the Pacific Northwest, United States - 17_EM | ecosystem: Host-associated > Plants > Roots > Unclassified | place... | reverse complement strand
TTCTACCCCGTCGACGAACTTTGCGGAGAAGATTTCCCCTCCAAACAAAACGCCCTTAATAGCGCCATAGCCTAGAGGCTGCATGTGCAGTAGCGTACGTAGTACAATATAATGGATATAAAAAAAATATAAAAAAACGCTCTTAACGCCAATAGCCTTGGCAGGTACAATGCGGGGATTGCTACTTGCTTGTTACTCGGGGCATTGTTACAGCCCTGTTTGCAAGGTAATTATCTTTTTAAAATCCACAATGTACTCGTACCATATATGTCCATTGTGAGACGTGCTTCTTCCGTCTTGTAGCCTTTACTACACGCTGATGTGACACCGTTAGCAGCCGTGGCTTCTTATCGCATTTTTTTGGTATTGTCTTCTCTTACATGCCTCTATGCAGCAACTGTTCTTTATAACCTTCAGAAAAGCTTCAGATCTCTAGCCATCTCATATGGTCCACATCTTTTCTACCACATGGTCAATGGAAATATTCGGAAGGCAACTTTAGAGGAAGATGTTGAAGCTATGTTCGAGGCAGGGCTTGGTGGTGCCCCTATTTCTGACGTGAATGCTGGTATACCTCAGGGTTCAATCGGATATGAGAGTGATGAGTGGTTGGATCTTTTGGTCCATACAGTCTATGCTTTCAACAAAAAGGGCTTTCTTGCGGCGATGCACAATACGCCTGGCTACTCTGGTATTGGGAGCAAAAATCCGCCTGTCAATATGACAATGAAAGAGCTGGTATGGACGGAAACTCGGGTGAGTAGATCAGTCCTCTACACATCTACTATAGCCTTTCAGCAGGATGGGTGTCTACAAAGATCTCTTCACCTTTGCCTACCCTGCTCAGCCAGGCGAGGGAGTGGTCTTCCGAGATGCTCTGGTCAACTTGAGCCTTAACGACCTGGTCTAAGCAACAAATATCGCTAGCACCACCAACTGGAGCATGCCACTGAGGCTAGGTTCTGTCGCTTCGTATATAGATCTCGCGATGAAAGACTATTTTACGGCCTAAGCGGTTGCTATCTACCGAATTCCGGAGGCACCTAAAAACGCGTTCGACGGAGCCCGTGACTTCCCTCCATCTTGGACGTTGCAAGCCTCGAACGATACTAATACATGGGCGAAAATCTCTGTTAGTGTTTCAGCTCCTGCTCTACGACAGATGGACGCTCCATCCATTCTCACTTTCTCTACTGTCACAGCCAAATATTATTGTTTCGTACCCACAGGACCGTCTTGGGTTACATGTATTGATATTTCTTCATCACCGCGGCTTCCAAATTGGGCTGTCAAGGCCCATAGCGCTCCTGGAACAATTTCATTCGACCCACGTTCAATTTCAAACATTAGCTCGAGTATCGATCCTGTGCAACAATCATTGATATCAGCAGTAAGATGAGCTCCACTGGCATTCTCAGCTGGAACCGCCCCCCAATGGTACATATACTGTAGTTTGGATGGGATATACTGTTACTGGACAGGAAATGCCGGCTACTCCAGGCGACTCCCCTGGTATGCGGATCTTCCGACGGTTTTGTTTATTGATTTTTAACAAGATTTTGTACTGTCAGTTGACTTTTTCAGCAAGGAGGCAATGGATGCTCATTTTGATACGCACCTAACTCGGATTATCAATGCACTGAAGAAATATATATCTCATACATTCTATGGGCTTGAGATTGATAGTTACGAAGTTGGTAAGGCACTTTTTATAGTTTATCATCCTCTTTATCGTCTCGAACGTCGCTAAAAAAACTATGCAGGTCAGAAAGATTAGGGCGATGATCTCGAAACTGATTTTGAGAGACTTAGGGGCTATCCCTTGAGGTCCTAGATTTTAGCAGCGATGGGCAGAGTACTTGGATCTGCCGAACAGATTGAGCGATTCCTCTTCGATTTCCGCCTAACTCACACAAATCTCATGGCTTCGAATTGCTAACGGTTATTTTCAACAGCGTCTCACCGAAGAGAACTTGCAACTTCTTACCAATGGAATTGGCTAGCGTTGCTGATCTCGTTTATGGAGAATTTTGGGCTCATTACACCTATGGTTCAGATGGCTATTCGGAGCTAGGGTCCTCAAGCGACGCAAATAAGGCCATAAATATTCTTCCTTCCAAGGCTTTCACAGGTTAGCCAGATGACTCTGGATGGACAGAGCATCCATATCAGCTTAAAGCTGCGGCGGATCACTTGATGGCTCTCGGCCCAAACAGGTTCTATCTTCATGAATATGCTCATCAGCTGGTAGATTCCACTTTCCCAGGAATGACCTTTGGATCCTTTAGATCACACTTCGATAGAATGAACACGTGGACGAAGCAGTCTATCGGTTGGAGTCAACATCTTGTTAGGTCATCCCTGTTACTTCGGAATGCGGTAAAGGTTACCGAAGTTGCTTGCTTCGTTGGCGAAGAGCTATCAGCTTCTGTAACCGACTACCGGTACCAAAGCTTGCACTACCTTATGACTCACCACCCTGTTTCATGCCATCATATGTCTCACTACCTATTTCCATTACCTATTACCGACTAAGTGGCGCTGTCTACAGTGGCAATTGTGGATCATCATCTTCTTGTCACTCACCTCGTGTATATATGGGGACTTTGGAGCTACACTCAAAATAAAGTCGCTCGTTCAATTCCCATACACTGCAAAGCTTACAGCTTCTCTAGCCATCACCTATAATAGCTCGTACCTTGTTCCACTGCAATACCAAGCAAGCATCCTCTCGCGAGCCAATCTTCTTAACATGACAGCTGTCAATAAAAGGGCATCTTATCCATTCGGTACTTCGTATAGTCTACTTGTGTTCCCCGATTTTCTCTCGGCAAGCGCTACCACTATGTCTAAAGTACTTGAACTAGCCCAAGGAGGCGTGCCTATCCTGCAGCTTGGTACTAGCGTCCCATCCACCGAGAGCGATTAGGTTCAAGTGCTGATGTCATATCCATTGCTGACAAGCTTTGGTCCATGGCTAGTGATGGAAATGTCTTCGTCAACAACACCAGAACAGCAGTGCTGAGCACCATCGGGCTTACACCCGACCTTACTCCAATGATGTAGCAATCTATTTCTCACATAAAGCATCAGGCGGCGGGGATCTCTACTTTGTGAGCAACGGCCTTCGCAAGCCAGTCGAGGAGGTACTTAGCTTGCGAGAAGTAGGAATCCCTAAAATTTGGAATCCTCCGACAGGGGAAAACACCGAAATATGTGTCGCATCTGCATCCGGGGGATGAATTTCCATCTCGTATAATTTCAACTCGTCAGAAAGCATGTTTAGCCGAATTGGAAGGGAAAGCATGTCAAACCTGGTATCACTAGTTTCAATATCCAAGGATAGACAACAGCCCTTCTCTACGACCCTATTCAAAGCTTTTATTAATATGCCATACGCAAATGTTTCCTCGCCATTTTCAATTTTAGTATGGGCAAAGCCTGAGATTGCGCAATTTGGAACAACTGGATATCTTTTTTATCCCTCAACAGCCTCATCATATGGCTCAAATCACGCGCTCACATTTATAGCAATGGGTTGGAATGGGATAAAGCTGGAGAGGCCACCTCGTCGCCGCCCTCAATGGTTCTTAGCCTAACGGCTGCTACCAATAGCTTCACAATCTCTGGTTGGACCCACATTTGCGTTGTCTACAACAGCAATCTACCAAGTCTCTACATTAACGGAGAGCTAGTAGCGACAGGTCTGAAGTCTGCCTACACAGTTCATCCAGATGTAGGGACACTAGATGCAACCACGAAGATGATCAATCGATTTGAAGGAGATATCGCTGGGCTGACAGTGTTGTCGAGTGCTCTCTCTGTAGTGCAATCTTCTCAAAAGGTCTTCCAGCTCCTACCTCCCCATATTCGGCAACTCTCCTTTCTGCAAATCAAATTCTGCTGCGCCAGAACAGCAAATACGTCTTTTCATCTATGTTGTTCAATCAGACCGTTAGTGCCAAATCAGTTACATCGATGCCTATAAACAGCTCGTGGACGGTTGGTTTTCTGGCGGAACGTATGCCGCCAGAGAGAGACGGTATATCGATCACTTTAAAGTCCCTCTAATCTCTAAAAGATCATTCGGATTTTGACATTGCGCATTTTTCCGGTACAGCAACCTACACTGCCTCATTTACTCTATCGTCCATTGATAAACCGTCGTCAACACGCTATCTTCTCAATCTTGGTCGAGTTGAAAATATTGCTAGCGTCTCGCTCAACTCCAAGGACTTTAGCCTCTCTTAACTACCACCTTATGAGATTAACGTTACTTCGGTAATCCGGCGGGGTCAAAATAAGTTGCAAGTGGAAGTAACAAACTGCTGGCCTAATCGCCTAATAGGAGACGAAAACTTGCCGAAAGAAGCGACATATAACTCTACAATCCAAGACTATGCTGTTGAGGCCTAGCCTGCTTTCTAGCAGGGGGCGATGAAATCGGAGAGTAAGGCTGGCTCGATCTGGGGTACGAGATCCGGGGCTGTAGGAAACGAGCATGGGAATAGGGTGACTTTCAGCGCGTGGAAGCATTACAACAGCACTAACCTGCTGTTTGAGAGCGGGCTACTAGGACCCGTGACGCTAACGAAAGCGACTGTTGTAACTGTTGGTGTTTAATGAAAACGATGTGGGGCTATGAACATGGGGGAAGAGGACGTTGAAATGTTTTGCTGTGGAGAATCTGCACCCATTTTTCTAGTGCGCGTTCAAAGAACATAATTCCAATGAGGATTCCTTTCTGCCATTGTTCTCAAGATGTTCATATGAGACAATAGTGCCACTAACAGATAAGACGAGTTTTGAAATGAGAACGTGAGACCGGTGAGGTGACTGTCGGTCACCTATTTGGTGAATGAAGGCGGCCAATTTGAGGCGGGTATTGCTGGTAGTGGTTTGAAAATACGAATGAAGCTATAAAATCTCGTAGAAAAAGGGTTCGGATCATCTTTACTGTAATGGCTTCACAGATATAGTTCGTTGCAGATAGCCTTAGATCATCCGTATTTTTGTAAATTTAAGACATAGTAAAGTTCCGACAACGTTGCTCCAAACGGCCGTGGCACTAGTTAGCTTCACCACCATGCACGACGGCAAGATGCGGCTGGATGGAACCAGCGCACGGGCCCTCAACACCTGACGTCCTTCGGTGTGGAAACTGAGACGCCCTGCCAACAGCTTGTAAATTGACCCAGAGCTTCAGAACATATCGATAGCACTCTTCCACTTCTCAAAACCTACCCTGGCCTATGGCTGAGCCTCTTTTGCAATCTTCGTTCGTCCTGCGCTTCGTCTGAAGTAGCAAACATGGCGCAACAACTGGGCCCTCCACGCGACATTCTGGATCGGATCTTCAACGAGCTCAAGTCAAAGTGAGCAACTTGTCTTCATCTCCTCGTAATACCCACAGCTAACACTTAGTAGGAATGATGAAGTACGGCTTAAGGCTGCTCATGCACTACGGCAAAACATAGAAGCTGCTCACAGAGGTGAGCTTGAGCTTCACAAAATCTCAGAATGAGTGCACTTCCTGACCTGCCTTCCAGAACTACCACCAGGTCAATTTGGGCCCTACTACAACGATGTAAACTCACGAATCTCCCTCCTTGTCGTTCAGGGTGCCGATACGAACGAACGTATCGGAGGTATTCACGCCCTCAATGCACTCATCGACTTCAAAGGCGACGATGCTGGTCAGAAAACCACTCGGTTTGCAAGCTACCTACGCGCCGTTTCACGAGGCCAAGACACTACAGCGATGATATTTGCTGCGAGAGCTCTGGGACGGTTGGCAAAGCCTGGGGGAACACTCACTGCCGAACTGGTTGAAGCTGAGGTTAAAAGCGCGCTGGAATGGCTACAGATGGATCGTCAAGAGAACCGTCGGTTTGCTGCAGTTCTAACCCTTCGGGAACTTGCCAAAAATTCTCCAACGTTGATGTATCAGTGGGTCCCTCAGATATTTGAGGTCATCTGGGTGGCATTGCGCGATCCCAAAGTCCTTATTAGAGAGTCTGCTGCTGAAGCGATCAGCGCATGCTTTGAGATTATCTCGCCGCGAGATTCTCAAATGCGACAACACTGGTTTGGAAGAGTTTATGAAGAGATTCTGAAAGGTTTTGCGCTTAACGGCAACGATGCCATTCACGGTTCACTCCTCACAATGAAAGAGCTCCTGGAAAAGGGGGCCATGTTCATGACCGGCCAAAAATATAAAGACGCCTGCGATATCGTCTTGAGGTATAAAGACCACCGAGAGGCACTTATCCGAAGAGAAGTCGTCGTCATTATTCCCATCTTAGCTGCCTATGCTCCTCAAGAGTTCGCCTCACAATACCTACATCAATGCATGTTGCATCTGCAAGGCCTCATAAAGAAAGATAAAGATCGGAGTGCCGCCTTCATTGCGGTTGGTCAGATTGCGAGCGCGGTAGGCAGCTCAATTGCACCTTACCTGGACGGCATACTTATGTATATCCGGGATGGTTTAACCTCAAAAGCGTAAGTAATATCTCTTATTTCTGATTTATTATACGTGTTAATGATAACTTGCACAGACGAAATAAAAACATCAATGAAGCACCAATATTCGAGTGTCTTAGCATGATATCTGCTGCTGTTGGTCAAGCACTGAGCAAGAACATCGAGCCTCTGCTTGATCCAATCTTCGCTTGTGGCTTGAGCGACTCTCTTACCCAGGCGCTTGTTGATATGGCTCATTACATTCCCCCGTGTAGACCGGTTATCCAAGAGAGACTTCTGGACCTTCTCAGCCAAGTTCTCTGTGGACGACCATTCCTGCCACTGGGGAACCCATATCATGCTGCGTCTCCTCCACAGATCTGGACCCGAGATCACAAAGACCCACAAATCATTGCACAAAAAGAAGCAGAGATTGCACTAGCTCTCCATACTCTTGGTAGCTTTGACTTTTCAGGTAAGGAAACCAAAGAGGAAGCTGAGCAACAACAGCCAGCATGCCCTGTGTATACTGAAATGCCTCAATCAGGCCACGTCCTTAATGAGTTCGTTCGAGACGTTTCAATTCGTTACGTTGAGGCAGACAACCCTGACATACGAAAGCGCGCTGCCTTAACTTGCTGCCAATTGTTTGTCAATGATCCAATTGTGCATCAAACAAGTCATCACGCAATCAAGGTTGTTGGCGATATCATCGAGAAGCTGTTGACCGTTGGTGTGGCTGACGTTGGTATGTAACTTCGAGTTCTCTTGTCATACTAAACACTTATTTGTTAAAGATCCGGAAATTCGATGGGAAGTTCTCATGGCTCTCGATGCTCGGTTTGATCGTCATCTCGGAAAGGCCGAAAATGTCCGAACGCTGTTCTTGGCACTCAACGACGAAGTATTTGCCATACGAGAAGCGTCAATGTCTATCATTGGACGTCTCACATCTGTGAACCCTGCATATGTGTTCCCGTCACTCCGTAAGGTACTCATTCAGCTCCTGACTGAAGTTGAATACTCGAACAGTGCGCGCAACAAAGAAGAAAGTGCTAGACTAATAAGTCACCTTGTTGGCGCATCTAACACGCTTATCAAACCTTATGTCGATCCAATGGTCACCGTCCTTCTACCCAAGACGCGTGACCAGAACCCCGAAGTGGCTTCGACCACCCTAAAGGCCATTGGTGACCTAGCAACAGTCGGAGGTGAGGATATGAAAAAGTATATTCCAGACTTAATGGCAATCGTCATAGAGAATCTACAAGATCTCGGATCAGACTCAAAACGCTTCGCTGCATTGCGGGCACTGGGTCAATTGGCGACAAACGCTGGTTATGTTATTGAACCATATAGAGAGTATCCGGAGCTGCTGACTATCCTAGTCAACATTGTGAAGATGGAACCAGAGGGCGATTTGAGGCGAGAAACTGTTAAGTTGATGGGCATACTAGGCGCACTCGATCCAGATGAGCATCAGGTAAGCCAAGCTTACAGAAGACATCCGCCATGATTTTGGCGTTCAATGGCGTAGCATTGTGCTGATATATAGCAGAAAATCATGGAGAAATCGCCGGATAGCAACCTCGTTGCGGAGTCTCAAGCAGTTACCGATGTCTCCTTGATAATGACTGGAACCACTCCATCCAACGAAGAGTATTACCCAACAATCGTGATCAGCACTCTTATGGGCCTGCTGAAGGATACTTCATTAGCTCAGTACCACTCCGCAGTTGTTGATGCGGTTATGAATATCTACGCCACAATGGGGCTCAAGTGCGTGCCGTTCTTAAGTCAGGTGGTTCCAGGTTTTCTGATGGTCATCCGCGGCGCTCCTCCTGGTCGTGTCGAGGGGTATTTCAATCAGCTCAGTCAACTAGTTCGGATTGTACGCCAGCACATCCGTCCGTTCCTTCCGAGCATATTGACCACCATCCAAGATTTCTGGAGTGCTACACCTCAGCTTCAAGCAACTATTCTCTCCCTAATCGAAGCGATCGCTCGATCTTTAGAGGGCGAGTTCAAAGTCTATCTTGCTAGTGTCCTACCTCTTATGCTAGGTGTTCTAGATCAAGATCGGTCGGACAAGCGCCTGCCATCAGAGAGGGTACTCCACGCATTCCTCATCTTTGGTTCAAGCGCCGAAGAGTACATGCACTTGATAATTCCAGTCATCGTAAGAATGTTTGATAAGCCGGGCCAACCGGTAAACCTACGAAGGCAAGCTATTGAAACCCTAGGCAGGCTGTCAAGACAAGTGAACATCTCAGAGTTCGCTGCAAAGATCATTCATCCGCTTTCTAGGGTGCTTACTGGTAGCGAAACTTCTCTTAAGCAAACGGCACTAGAAACATTGTGCGCTCTAATATTTCAGCTTGGTCCGGACTACATTCATTTTGTGCCAACCATCAACAAGATTCTTGTGGCTCAAAGGGTACCTCATTCCAACTACACATTGATCGTTTCGAAGCTCCAAAAGGGAGAGCCACTACCTCAGGACCTTAGCCCAGATGAGCGCTATGGCGATGATGACGAGGATATGAATTCGGCAGAGATCCTGATGAAGAAGCTGGCAGTCAATCAACAGCATCTTAAAAACGCATGGGAAGCATCATCAAAAACTACACGAGAAGATTGGATTGAATGGATGAGGCGCTTTAGCGTTGAACTACTCCGAGAGTCGCCCCAGCAGGCGCTCCGTGCCTGCACTCCGTTAGCCAGCATCTATAATCCTATTGCGAAGAGCCTCTTTAATTCTGCCTTCGTATCATGTTGGACGGAACTCTACGATCAATACCAAGAAGAATTAGTCCGATCTATTGAAACTGCGCTCACATCTCCGAATATCCCGCCAGAGATCCTCCAAATATTGCTCAACCTCGCAGAGTTTATGGAGCATGACGACAAGGCCTTACCAATCGATGTCCGCATTCTTGGTATGTACGCTGCGAAATGCCACGCATTTGCGAAGGCATTGCATTACAAAGAACTAGAATTCAACGCAGAGCAGAATGCAAGTGCGGTAGAAGCATTGATAAGCATCAATAATCAGCTACAACAAACTGATGCTGCGTTCGGTATCCTGCGAAAAGCTCAGAATTACCAAGACGTCGAGCTGAAAGAGACATGGTTCGAAAAATTGCAGAAGTGGGAGGATGCTTTGAACTCATACCAGAGGAGAGAGAAGGAAGAGCCAGAGTCATTCGAAATTACCATGGGTAAAATGCGCTGTTTACATGCCCTTGGTGAATGGGACCTCCTGTCTAGTCTTGCCAAGGATAAGTGGACACACGCCTCACCAGAGTACCGGAAAGCCATTGCCCCTTTAGCTGCCACCGCCGCCTGGGGTCTCGGCAAGTTTTCAGATATGAATAACTATCTAGTGGTCATGAAAGAGCAGTCTCCTGACAAGGCCTTTTTCGGATCCATTCTCAACATCCACAACAACCAGTTTGAGCAAGCCCAGGAACAGATTGAGAAGGCTCGAAAAGGACTCGATACGGAGCTGAGCTCACTCCTAGGCGAGTCATATCAAAGGGCATACCTGCCCATGATCCGAGTTCAGATGCTCGCTGAGCTAGAAGAACTGATTACCTACAAGCAAAACGATATGAACCCTGAGAAACAAGCCAGCATGCGAAGCACTTGGATGAAGCGTCTCAGAGGTTGCCAACCGAACCCAGAGGTTTGGCAACGGATGCTAAAGGTCCGACAACTTGTCATCAACCCGAAAGAGAGCATGGAAATGTGGATAAAATTCACGAACCTTTGTCGCAAGAACCAGCGGCATGGCCTTGCCGAGAAAGCTCTTCAGAAGCTTCTTGATATAGAAGGTCAAGATGTCTTCACCCATGTGCACGCCCATGCGAACGAAATTCCATACCCAATATCGTACGCCGTCTTCAAGTTCATGTGGTCGACCTCAAACCATCAGCAGGAAGCTTTAGATGTCCTTAAGGATTTCACAGCAAGAGTTGCAGACGACCTTCAAGTCAGAGCTCGCCAGGCGACAGTCAACCCAATTGCCTCACCTAACGGAATTAATGGCATGAGCAATGGTCATGGCGTCAATGGATTAAATCCTTTCAGCATCACGAACGGCGTCAACGGCGTCAACGGCATGAACGGCATGAATGGATCGAGCATGCTCGCAGGATCTAATACATCTAATTCACCGGCTGACTTAGCTGAGTGTCACAAGCTCCTCGCGAAATGCTACCTTAAGCAGGGAGAATGGCAGACATTCCTCCATCATGGAGACTGGGACCACGAGTATGTTCATGATATTTTGTCTGCCTATGCTGCTGCTACAAGGTATAATCAAAATTGGTACAAAGCATGGCATGCTTGGGCGCTTGCAAATTTCGAAGTCGTTACCTCCATCACCTCTCAAGCCGATCGAGAAACTACGGAGATTCCTTCGAATATCGTACATGACCATGTTGTACCAGCAATACAAGGATTCTTCAAGTCAATCGCACTTTCCTCCACGAGTTCCCTTCAAGATACCTTGCGGCTGCTCACTCTCTGGTTCACCCATGGCGGCATACAAGAAGTTACTGGTGCTGTCACTGAAGGCATCAGCACTGTGGGTATTGACACCTGGTTGGAGGTTATCCCGCAACTGTTAGCCCGCATCAACCAGCCAAATCAGCGAGTCAGGCAGTCTATCCTTAGTCTATTATCTGACGTTGGTCGAGCTCATCCACAAGCTCTGGTGTTTCCTTTGACAGTCTCAATGAAGTCGGACGTATCCCGTCGTTCACGCTCAGCTGCACAGTTAATGGAAACCATGCGCCAACACTCCCCGAAACTCGTTGAACAAGCTGATCTTGTCAGCCACGAGCTCATTCGAATCGCCGTTCTATGGCACGAGCAGTGGCACGAAGGCCTGGAAGAGGCTTCAAGACTATACTTCGGAGACCACAATATTGAAGGAATGTTCGCCACGCTTGCTCCATTGCATGCCATGCTCGACAAGGGACCTGAAACGTTGAGAGAGATCTCCTTCATTCAATCTTTCGGTCGCGAACTGCAAGAGGCACGAGATTGGTGCACGACGTTCCGCAGCTCCGGAGAAGTCGGGGATCTCAACCAAGCCTGGGACCTTTACTACCAAGTTTTCCGAAAGATTGCACGCCAGTTGCCGTCTCTTATGACTCTAGAGCTTCAATATGTCTCTCCAAAACTCAAAGCTGCGCAAGACTTGGATCTAGCTGTACCCGGAACTTACCAGAGCGGCAAACCGGTCATTCGAATCGTTTCTTTCGATCCAGTTTCCACCGTTATCCAGTCCAAGCAGCGGCCTAGAAAACTAGAGATGAAGGGAAGCGATGGCAAGACCCACATGCACATTCTCAAAGGCCACGAAGATATCCGTCAAGACGAACGTGTAATGCAATTGTTTGGATTGGTCAACACGCTTCTCGAGAACGATGCGGAATCTCGTAAGCGACATCTAAATATCCAACGATATGCCGCCATTCCGCTATCCACCCAATCTGGTCTCTTGGGCTATGTTCCAAACAGTGACACGTTGCATGTTCTTATCCGAGAATATCGTGAAAGTCGTAAAATCCTTCTCAACATCGAGCACCGAATCATGCTTCAAATGGCCCCTGACTACGACTGCCTTACCCTGATGCAAAAGGTTGAGGTCTTCGGGTATGCATTGGACAATACAACCGGACAAGATCTCTACCGAGTTCTTTGGTTGAAGAGCAAGAGTTCCGAAGCATGGCTTGACCGGCGTACCAACTATACTCGCTCATTGGCCGTTATGTCTATGGTTGGCTACATCCTTGGCTTGGGTGACCGGCATCCATCAAATCTTATGCTTGACAAAGTTACTGGCAAGATCATACATATCGATTTCGGTGACTGCTTCGAAGTAGCTATGCATCGCGAGAAATACCCAGAACGCGTTCCGTTCCGGTTAACCAGAATGTTGACTTACGCAATGGAGGTCAGCAACATTGAGGGAAGCTACAGGACGACATGCGAACATGTCATGCGGGTGCTTAGGAGTAACAAGGAGTCGGTGATGGCTGTCCTTGAAGCCGTAAGTTGCCCTTCACTGAACGGTTCCATTCCCCCAAAGCTAACAGACGTCTTAGTTCATTCATGATCCCCTGCTCACATGGAGGCTTGGCAACCGTGAATCTCCTCCAGAGCCGTCTTTCCCTTCGGAGCGTCGTGCCTCGATAATTGGTCCTGAGGTGGAGCGAGATACTAGTTCTTTCCGCCCTCGTCATCGATCCAGCGTTGCTCCAGCAAACGAAGCAGAGGCTAAGGAGGTGCAGAATGCTCGGGCCTTGCAGGTGCTGTCCAGGGTTAAGGAGAAGTTAACAGGACGCGATTTCAAGCCTAACGAAGAACTTAATGTGAATCTTCAGGTGGACAGATTGATTAGAGAGGCGACAAATTTGGAGAATTTGTGCCAACACTACATCGGATGGTGCAGTTTCTGGTGAGGTGATGTACAATGATACTGGCGACATTGTTTTCTTTCTTTGATCAAATATGGCGAACTACTGCTGGAGGGTGATATTCGAACACCTAACCGGTGGGTGTTAGGGTAGAGCGGCGCGGCTTCTTTAGTGGGGTTTCGTGGGGTTCGGCTGGATCGGGCTTGGGATAGCTTCGGGATCTATTGCTTTCCTTGAGCGGCATCTGATGGGCGCCAAGGTGTGAAGATTTTAGTGCCTTTCCAATTGCAGATATAGATTCAATTGACGGCTATACAAAATTATTACTTTATTAACCTTTTCGATTCCACAAATTGGCATTGATTATCTCCTTTATCTGATTGAAAATAAATTTTTTTTTTTGAAGAGAAGCGCTTTTTCTATTCCTAGATAGGACAGCGGTAGCTACTAGAAAGTGGCTAATAGCAGCAGGGTCTCTAGGAGGTAACTCCTACTAAGCTCCTGGTAGATAGATAATAGAGAGCAAAAGGACAGAAATAAAGTATAAAAAAAGGGACACGGACAGGTGTTAGGATTTCTTATTTTATACAGTTTTTACTACCGTTTTCTCATTACCTAATAGTTGCTAATGACTTAGTATTTTACTAGGGGGCTGTAAACCCCTAGCCTAGGGGTTTATAAATTACTAGGACATAGCTACTAGTTCATGTTGAGCTGCCTGGGAAGGATTCATGTATATAGAGCTATAGCGCCATAGCCTAGAGGCTGCATGCAGTATTGCGCGCAGTATAATACAACGGATAAAAAAAATAAAAATAAAAAAAAGATTTTTTTTGATTCCAGATCATCATCTTCTCTCGGCTAGCGACTCCTTAGTGGCTCGCAACTCACCACCAAATCGCGTCATTCTGTATTGGGCCCGAAGTTCAACGCTCCACAGAAGGCGCAGAATGTGTATCTTGCTCCTGCTATCTTGCTGCTATTCTGTTGAGGGTCTTCCAAGACCCCCAGAGACTTCTCCATAGTGGTGAACAACCTTTCAGCCATTCGAAGCCTTATCATCCTAATCGTCGAAAACGCCCGTAGCCCCTCAGTGACCTCCCTTGTGACCATTTTTCTTTTCCCTCCGATGCCTGGGACGCCTACCGAAAGCATTGAAAGAGATATCGAGAGGGATGCTGCGTCCTCGCCGAAATTGTCGTCTTCGAGCGCCTCCGAACAACACCCATGGCGGAGTCGAGAACAGATACAATGCCCTTCCCCTCTAGAAAGGGACTCTTCAGGAGATATGAGCAAGGAGAAATATCAGAAACATGAAAAACATGGCAAACATGTATCGCTAGATACGCGGCTGAGGCTGAAGGAGAGGATAAGACATTTTACGTGGACGTGGTTCACCATGACGATGGCCACAGGAGGCATTGCTAACGTTTTACACACTGGTAGGTAAATTCTCTACAACGGCTAGAGGCATGATGGCTAGGACACTGTTGAGTCTGCTTTATCCTCGGGTTCTGATTATGATGTCTGATCATATTCATGTAGTTCCATTCCGCTTCCACGGCATCTACGCTCTCGGCTGTATATTCTTCCTCTTAAATATCGTCCTATTTATGTTCGATGTTTTTATGATAAGCATGCGTTTTTACTTGTATCCATCCACTTTCAGGGCGAGCTTCCTCCATCCTACGGAATCGCTATTTATACCGGCCGCGGTAATTGGGTTCGGAACGATCTTGATGAACATTACGCAGTATGGGGTTGGAGAGAAGACAGGATATTGGTTGGAAGAGACTATGACAATGATGTATTGGATATACTGTGGGCTAGCAGTGGTGTTTTCTTTCATAATATACCTAATAATGTACGTTATCTCTTTTTCTCCCCAGTTCATTCAAAGCCCCGCCGTTCTCACAATTCCTAGGTGGTCGACGCAAACATTCACAATCTCCCAAATGACGCCTGTCTGGATCTTCCCCGCTTACCCGCTCCTGATCGTCGGCCCGCATGCCGGCCAACTCTCTGCTAAAACCAATGGCAACCGCTCCCTCGACATTATCATCTCAGGCTACACACTACAAGGCATCGGGTTCATGGTCTCACTCATGATCTACTCCGCCTTTATCTACCGCCTCATGACACAAAAACTCCCCAAAGAATCCCTGCGCCCAGGCATGTTCATCAGCGTGGGTCCCTCGGGCTTCACCATCGCCGGCGTCGTAACAATGGGCCAGAACCTGCCGCGCGTGGTCCCGCCCAACTTCATGGGCGCCGGCAACGGCGCCTTTGCGGCGCGCGTCAGCATGATCATGGCGAACTGGCTGGGGCTCTGGCTGTGGGGCCTGGCGTTCTGGTTCTTCTTCGTCAGCGTCGGCGCGCACTGGAGCTGCGCCGCGCGCGGGAAGATGGACTTCGCCATGACGTGGTACTCGTTCGTCTTCCCCAACACGGCGCTCACGACGGCCACGTTCGCCGTTGCGCGTGCGCTCGACAATAATCGCCCAATTCAGTATGTCGGGTGCGCGCTGACGGTCGGCTTGATCATTACGTGGTTGTTCGTGTTTAGCATGATGGTAAGAGCGGTCTGGCTGAAGCAGATTCTGTGGCCGCAGAAACAGGAGGATAGAGATGAGGGCGGTTGGGCTGAGGAAGTGGCGCGCAGGCAGAGCAGGGATGAGAAGAGGTCGTTCCAGAATGGGAATCCGAACCAGTTGGACGCGGAGCCGGAACATCAGACGTTAAGGGTTCGGCCAGATGATGCGGGGCCGATGAAGCAACCGTCAACCATCCTGTCGAAGGTGAGGTCGCGGGGCTTGTCGATAAGGTAAAGGATAGCGCGATAAGGGTCTGTATGACCCGCTGCGAACCGTTTTTTATGTTAATGTTTAGTTTACGCAGCAGCAAAATTTGTATTCAGATTTTGTATTTATAACGGCTGTTGGAAGTTGTTTAGGACAGCGCGCGACGCTGAGGTTTTCTGTTAGGCATCACGGCCAACTAGTATTGAGATATCCAATACGAATAACACCAACGTTTATATGCCCATCCCATCTTCATGTATAACTCCAATCATCCATTCATCCATTCATCGCCGCCTGCGCCATCTGTCCCACAATCCCCGCGGCCTCACTAAAGAAAATGCCCTTCAAGACCGTCTCGCCCTCCTCAACAGCCCACATACCCGCACTAGTCAGTTTCTCTTTCCACCTCGACTTCTCGGCCTGTGTTAGCTCGTCCCACTGCTTAGCCTCGGTGTACGCCTCCACAACAGCCTCATGATCCGAATGCACTTCCGTCGAAAGTGAGGAATCGGAGTCTGGGTCGTCCCTGACGACGAGGGCTTTTCGCTTTACCTCCCCATCGTGCTTGTTGCTGTGGTGCAGGCGTAGAAGGTCCTGTAGTCTATGAGCTGCTTTTGCAACGGGAACTTTGACGCCTTCGGGTACGACGTCCGGCTTGGCTGATCGGATCTCTTCAATGACTTGGCCGGGCGGCTTCAAACCTCCTACAGCGTTGCGGATGCTTTCCGGAACAATTGCCGTGCTCCACGGCCCTTTGATATCGAGGAGAGATTGGACAAGGAGGAGGCCGATGAGTAGGACAAAGGCCGTGACGAAGTATGTAGCGGTTAGATGAAGCGCACGTGTTCTAGAAGAGCTAAGCACGTAGCGTGGGCGAGACTTTTTTGAGACACGCTGGAGTGTGAAGGTGTCGATAACAACTGTGTTGCCGAGAGATGTGGATGCAAGGCGGAGGTACTGTGGCCCGGGATTCTGAACTTTTTCGCCGTTAGGGCCTGTCCAGGGTGAGAAAAAAGGGCTGAAAATGAGTTTGGTCATCTGGACAGCGTGAACGTCGTGGACGGTTGTATACGAGTGGAATCTACCCAGGCAGTTATTGACTATGCCTTGGTAGTCCATGGTAAAAATGGTGGTGGAGATATCGATGCCGGCTACGGCTATGACAATTTGATATGCTCCGTTTTCGTCAGCGTCTAAGGCGCACACATCCATATCCACAGCTGCTTTGACATGTCGAGGAAGGCGTTTGCGGAGTGTGATGCTTCCTATGGTATCACCATAAAGCGTCAAGATAAGGAGCTCAACTCCCGTCCGGTTAGGTAAATTTGCGAGTAGAAGGATGTGAGACGGGCTCAGCCATCTCAAACACCGAATTTTAAATCGTCCTTTTGATTCAAATACATCCGGGTAAGGCACAGAATATTCGGAACGCGGTAGTAGTAGCTCCTGCCGAGGCTTTTTCCTGTCAAAATCATAAGGGATATTGCTAACAATGACCGAGTAATCGGTGCAGTATGCTAGTTTGAATTCGCCATCCTCTGGTCCCGCAATATCGATATCGTTCGCTTCCTTGCCTTCATGGGTGGGAAGCCTGTGTATTATATCTCCTGGCGATTCTGGTGATGATGTTGTAGCATTAAAGACGACTATTTCGTTCTCCTCTCCAGCGAGACTCGAGGCAATAGCCCCGATACGCTTGCTACCAGATGCGCTCCTCTTGGGTCGAGAAAGGCGCAAGATGCGCTGATATGCCTCGTTCTTCGCGATCGTAGACTTTACCGGTTTAAACAAGCTTGTTTTGCTTAGGAAAGATATCTTCGCTTCAGAGTTCTTGTCCGACCCTTTCTCTTCATCTTTCTTCTTCTTCTTCGGGTATTCGACTAGAAAAGACCTGAAGTGCTCATTCTTGTCGGCTAGACGGTCGTCTTCGGAGGAATTGATTCCTGCATACACCACCAGACCATCCTTTGTAGCCAAGTTGGCAAGACACGTCACCGAGTCTTCATCGCGGGATAGCTCTAGCTCTGCGGTAGGCTCGAGGGTTGCCGCTCGTGAGGTTACGTCAAATAGGGTAATTTTATTGCTAACTCCACTACGTCCTGAGCATATTTAAGTTAGCTGTAAAGCTCTAGTACTCTGTTTAATCGGCTAAATGGCATAAAATTACCAGAACCCCCACCGCCTCCTACTACAAGGCACCCAGGATGATTATGCGCAAATGTCGCGGCGAAGATGGGATAGGAGGTTTTCGCTTTGCTGAAAGAGGTTGGAGGGGACATCGGGCAGTGGTTCGTGTTCTAGTTCCTGGTAGAGTAATATATGATCCCCGGTTGTCCAGCAGACAACCACCCTCAAGATGTGATGCTGGGTAGCTATCAAGAACAAACACTTCCTTCGGAGATAATGAGGTCAGGGGTGGGGTACAAAGGGCGAAAACAAGTCGTTGGTAGGCACTGCTAGCAACTTGCTTTCGGGGGAAATACGTTGCGCCAAAAGCTGGAAGCTCTCTGCCTGGTATCGATAAAGAAAAAAACAGCTTAGTCATATATCAACGACAGGTTAGGAGCGTGTAACAAATGTTTCCAATCAGCAAACGTTAAAGCTTCTCCTAGCCGCTTTTTTTTCGTTCGAATACCCCATTTTCTCTACTCTCATATTCAACTGAATGTATATTTGGCTGTACCCTCACCCTTATCCCGAATATTTCTTCCTTGTTCTAGTAATCTTAAACTAAAACTGTAAAGATATCTCCAGCAGCTGCATTAGCTGCGTATGGTAGAAAAATTGACCTATTTTAAAACTTCACATTATTCTCTGCTCATGCATAGCTCAAAATGTTGCACAATAATTTCCTCCCAGCCAAATGTGTGGGGCTACCAGGCTTTTCACCGAAAGCCAATCACCTCCTCAACTTTATCACATCATTGCATCAAAATTTTATTAGTTTCATAAGTGGCGATACATAGACATCACTATTATTACACTCGCTACACTATCATCATTCTTTCATTCTAACACGTCGGAATCCTCTTTCTACGACGCCTTCAGCCGTTGAGTTAGTGATGAACACAGTTGAGCTGTTTGAAATAATACTTGTCCAACTTCCCACGTCCGACCTCCTCTTTGTCCAGGGTGTCTGCAAATACTAGCAGACCGTCATACGCAAATCAATCAAGATACAGCGCCGCCTCTTCTTCATCCCAGCGCCTAAGGCCTCGCCTGAGCTAAACCCACTTCCTCTCAAGCGACTCCTGATCAGGTGGAACGAAAACGGCAAAGATCCAAAAAACCATCCATCAAGACACCCTGTGGGTCGATTTCAAAGGAAATTCCGTCAAAAAACTGCAAGTCGGGGGTTGGTCAGCATCATGGCGTCGTATGTTGCTCGTTCAACCGCCATGTAAATATGAAGTTCCGATAGCTCTAGGCTGGGAAGACCGCGCGACTAGAGGTGTCGCAGAAACCATCTCGGGGAGACTAGTTGAGAAGCAGGTGACTATCGGGGATGCATTAAGGAGGATGGTTGAGGCTAGCATGTCAAACACAAAGAAGATGCACTCCAGAGACTCAGAGGGCGTAGTGCAGGATTTCGCGTATGAATATGCTGAGCGGTTCTGGATGAGGTATTGCAGGTTATGGCCAAGCTCCTAACTCCTCTTGGAATTTTGATATTGACGGGCTAGCGTATAGCTTACTTCTTAACCCTAAGGTGTATATGTAATGTGCACAGGATATTACTCGCCGAATATTTGTTTTTTGAATCTTGCGCGAGCGGATTTCGGAATACTAGCAGCGACACAAGGGTACAGGGGATAACTTTTGGGTGCTAGTTTATCAGTCAATCTCTCAACCATTGTGTTAAAAGCAATATCAAATAAAACGTCGGTATGTGGTGACATCTAATGAAGAGATCCGTTTATTGTCGTATCATCTCCCCAGTTCTACATGTCAGGCGATAAAAAGATTGGCGTTAGTACAACGTCAGAGTGGACAGTAATTAGTAATCATCCCGGAGAGAATAGAGATCTGTGATAAATGGATTTAGTTGGAGAAGCCATTTACTTCGACATACTAATTCTATGGCCGTTTGAGGATCTCTTAGCTGTTTTGTTGTACTGGAGTTGGGCTGGTTATTAGGCATTCAATTCCACGTTTACAGGTGCTCTCCATTAAGTTATGTTTTTAATATTCTGAAATTTGATGTTCTGGGAGTAGTAACGTTATGCAATCTCAAAGCAATTCTGAAATTGGGAAATAAATTTTAATTTAATTAAGCACCGGATTGGGAATTTGGCAGTGTGACTAATGGACACGTAGATTGAGAATTAGGCGAGGAAGTAGTAGAGGAAGAAGCTCTACTATATTGCTGGTGGGTAAAACGTAAAGTCTGTTGCATTTTCCTGTGGTAATAAAGGCTGACATTAGGTGGACAAAACGAGTGTGTATCCCTTGCAACGGTGAAGTCCTACGAGAGTTGGACCGTGCGCGAACACCAGAAGTAACGCGTATCACGGTGCCTTGATCCTATTGATTCTATTGGCTAGCTCTTATCGATAACCGTTGGACGAATTCCACCGTTGCAAGGGATATGGTGTAGCTGTTCCAGGGACCGTTAGCAGTTGGCTTCGTTATATCCTTAAGCAGTGGGATAAATATTTAATCCTCCGAGGAAAACGGCAGAAACATTCTGGAGAAGACGCGATAGATGTGATGAGTGAGGTATTTTAGACTAAGGTTGCAGACATTAGCTGAAGACAAATGAGGCTGGAGAGTGGCAGTGTTGCCATTGCGACCAGGGATTCTATTCGCCAGGAAGTGAAGACAGGATTGCAGTGGGAACGCGACTGAATAATTAAGTGGTTCAAAGCAGATTAAAAATTCGCTAACCAAACCCCTTTTCTGTAGCCAACGCTGAGTTCAATGTTACATTGTTGTAGGCCCGCAAGTTAGCGTGGTGTTGAGATCGCGTGTAACAATGTCTTAAAAGCAATGACAGCGTGAAAAAGTACGAGCGCCAAAAATAGAGTGGAAGGCAAAGTGCTCGGGGGGAAGGTGGCGTTTGAAGCGAGATCCGCCGGCCAACCATCCCAAACTTGCATTGCCCCTGTTGAAAGCTCGTGATTATCCACCACCACTCTCTTCTCTCCTTCTACTCTCACTACTCCCATACGATTCGCGACCGACTCGAACATCCAACGTTCGTTCGTCTTCCTGTTATTCTTCAAGTCGCTCATTTGGACGGAGGAGAGCAGCATTGCATACGCGTCGAACGGTTCCCCAAAGTTTTCTCCGGTTCCACAACAACCCGACAATTCCGCATTGAAGCTTGTACAACGAGAAACACTTGTCTATTTTCACAGCCTTGATCGCATTCACGACTTTTTGACCCCATCTTGCACTATTCGACATCTTTATTAGCCCAAAATGAAACCCTCACAACTTCTCGCGACTGTTTTGACCTTCTCATCCCTTTCCTCCGCATGGCCATGGCCAGAGGCATTCGGCAACATAAAAGCAATAGGTGAGGTAAGGGGGATTCTATATGGACGGGCAACTCAGAGTACGTCATGAAACAATTGGCACGTATAAGTGGTAGTTTCTGACTAAAACTCTCCAGGCTCAGACACAGCACCAGCCACTGCAACTCCAACTGACAAGGCTTCGGCAACAGACTCTCCTCAGTCAACAGGAGACTCAAAGCAGACAAAAAGCGGCTCGGCAGCTACAACAGGAGAAAGTGCAGCCGCTACAACGGGCTCAGTATCAGCAACAGAAAAAAGCTCCGGCAAAGCCAAAACGACTAAAGCCACAGGCACAGTCAAACCCACCAATGCTGGTAATTCATCTGCTACTACTGAATTTGACGCTCGTCTGCCAGCGGGCGGAGTTCAAATGGTAACGCCTGCTGCTATTTCCGGCCAACAATATTACAAAATTGGTGAATGGTTAACGTTTGCGTGGAACTACACCTCCCTGTCTGTAACCCCTACAGCTATTGACGTGCTCGCGACCTGCACTGCCAACCAAGGCACATATACTCTTACTCTCAACCAATCTACCCAAGAGACTGGTAAAATATTCTGGGATACCGGGGCGTACCAATCAACCGCCACTCTTCCACTGCTAACGGAGACATATACTCTTCTCATTTTCGACGCAGACAGCAGTGTCAGCGCAACGGCGAAGGCTGGATATTTGGCCGTATACAACCAGTACACATTTGGCATGTACACACCGCAGCCGTATACACCATGGTCGGGTGAGTAATCATGTTCTCTCTGCCAACTAAGCTAACAAGACATTCCGACGAAAATGAATTCTGCGAAGAGCGTTGACTAACTCGTTCCGATTGCAGACTACCACTGCCCAACATGCAGTGCCGCACTCTCCAACACCGAGCGCCAAACCCTCGGTTTCCTCTTCGCCATGTGCACCATCACCGTCCTCTCGTTCACCTGGTTTGCGGGTGACTTCGGTGTCTTTTAAAATCATCTTAACTATCCTCGTACCTACAATAATCGCATTTGACCGTACACTCCCTCGTTCTTATCCTGCATAATCGGCGGCGTTCTCGTATCATGTTCACGTTTTTACCTTCTACTGTGTTATATATTCGGTCTCTACTTTGTACCAACGTCTACACTGTTTGGTCATTTTTGCTAGGAATTATGGTTGGACTTGTTATTTGGGAAGAGGTTCGCGCGTATGGATCGGGTGTTTGTAGGCGTTTTCCCCGAAGGCAAAGGCACGTTTTTTTGGACGGATAATACTAAAAAATGGAGTGGGTTGAGCGGTGGTGGCGGCGAAGTAATTTGCGTGTGTTTGAGGGCAGGGGAGAAGAGTGGTGCCTTTAGTGAGTATTTCTAGGTGAGGGAGGGAGATGGAGGCATTACGCCATATCACGACTATTTTCAGATATTTATATAATACAATCACAATGGAATGAATATGCCGAACGGCAGTCATATTGAGAGTATTGTTTCCTCATTTGCAATTGGTAATTATATCTATATACCGATCAAGAGATCGAATGCAAGTGATGCCTTCAATATTCCAAACGCCATGCTTAACTCTTGATGTAAAGAAACGTAACGTAAGAGTATGTGACTAGGAGAAAGAAAGCCGCCATCCATGCTATCGAAACTCCTAGCCCAATGCAAACCAGCGAACCATTCCCGAGAATTACATAACCGCCCTGCTCGAAAATCATAGCTGCCGTCCCCAACTCCAGTAATCTCCGCCATGAATCCTTAGCAATGATCGAATAGTAAGCCCATTAACGTCCTGTCGGTCTGAACTCATCCTTAAGGACCCATTTCCCACGACCTGTACTCCCCTTCTCAAGCATCGCAATGCGCTTCAACATCTCTTTGAACTCAGCCGTACGTTGCGGCGTTCCGCAAAATCGATTGAAGTGATCAATCAGCATCTGCGTATGCACCTTTCCACCGTGGGCAAGCAGATAATCCCTAATCAGCGCTAGGAACTCGCGACCCCGCGGCTGCGTTTGCTGAGGCGTCGCTGAGCGGCTAGATGCCGACGAAGCACCGCCACCAGGACTACCAGTCTGGCGCGCGGCGAGGTTTGCGAGGATGAAGGAAGACGATAATCCACCGCCCCTTCCTCCTCTACCCACACCTAGCCCGCGCGGACGCTCCTCTGGCCGGCCCGCGGTTCCGAACGTTCCAGTCCATGTTGGAGTGCCAACTGGAACCGTCCGAGCAAGTTCGCCAGCACGCTGTAGTTCTTGCGCAGCTTCTGATGCCACTCGGCGTGCTTCGCGCGCAATGATTTCGGGATCGGCGGCTACTTTGGATTTCCGTGAGTTAGAGTTGAGGATGGCGTCGTGCTCGAGGGCTGAATGAACACCAGAGCGGGCGAAGATGGTGCTGAGGAGGCGATCATCCTTCTTTCCACCATTGGCGCTATTACTCGAGCCTTCTGCGTCAGTTGTTTGTTCAGAGTCAGCCGGGGCATAATCCTCTTGGCGTGACACCCCTGTAAGGGCAGCGATGTTTTCAGAAGCACCATCGCCATTAGCAGTGCCACTACCGCTAGAACTAGCTACAGCGCTAAAAAACGAATGCCTGGTAGTTTTCTGACGAGCAATCTCCGTCTCTGATGGGGGCGTGGGTAAGCCTTGGTTCCGCTCTGCAACGTTAGGTTGCTTATCAGAGAATTTGACCTCGGTGCCTTTGAAAAGGTTGCCTGTTTCGGTGGCCCCATCATTTTCGCCGCCCAAAGTGAACAGGTCTTGGAGGTCGCGTAGCTGGAATGTTTGGCGTTGCTTCGGATCTTTCAAGATTTTGTTTGTGAGAAACTGCTTAAAAATTTGCCGATGGTATATCTTCTCTTCAATAGTACCAGCTGTCATAAGACGGTAAATCTCGACTTCTCTCTTCTGTCCAAGTCGCCAGGCACGCTCGCGGGCTTGTATATCTGTTGATGGGTTCCAGTCTGGATCATATATGATAACTCGATCTGCACCAGTAAGGTTGACTCCCAGGCCTCCAACTTTGGTGGTAAGAAGGAAAACGTGCAAATCAGGATCTCGATTGAATTCATCAACCATGTCTTGCCGGTCCTTGATCGCGGTGGTTCCATCCATGCGACGATAATTGAATCCATCCAAAGTCTTGACAAATTTCTCAAGAATATCAAGCATGATCCGGTGTTGAGCAAAGAGTAAAGCCTTGTGACCGCCCTTCTTCCATATCTCCAATAGCGCCTTTACAACCTGCATCTTGCCTGATTTCGCGGCCGCGCCATAGTTGTATTTAAGTTTCTTCGATAATGTTTTATGCTCTACAAGGTCAGGATGATTGCAAATCTTGCGAAGAATGTCTACACCAAATAACATTTGGCGTTTGCCATTCATGATAGATCTCATTTCCCCAGAACTAAGGAACTGTTCATAGGCCTCCCTCTGCTGCCTTGTCAATTTGCAGAACAGTACTCGTTCGCTTTTCTTTGGGAGATCTGCTGCAACATCGGCTTTGAAACGCTGGAGAAGATAAGCACTTATTGTCTCTTTCAAGGTCTCTGCGCATTTCATGGCTGTTTCGACTTGTAAATTTGACGCATTTGCATAACCGCCTTGCTTAATCGGAAATTCGAACTGATTGCGGAAGTTCACAAGCGTTCCTAATCGCATCGGGAAAACAAAGTCGAAGAGCGACCATAGCTCAGTAAGATTATTCTGCATAGGTGTTCCAGAGAGAATGACCCTGTTAGCGGTTCGAAGTTCTTTACAGTAAATAGTGATAGCTGCGTTAGGGTTGCGTATCTTATGCCCTTCATCCAAAACGGCATATTCCCAGTCTGTAGAGATGAGGAACTCCGCATAAGTCTGTAGTCCAGAATATGTGGTCACCAGCACATGTCCATCTCGCTTGACTTTATCGACAATTCTTTTGGCAGCTCTTCCGGATTTCGTGAGCGCGGGACGATTGTCATCCCAGTCTCTTGATTCTAGCTCTCTTTCCAGCTGGCTCTCCCTTCGCGTATCCATCATCCCGCTTCCGGATGTATGCAGGATAGAAACACGAAGTGGAGGCCACCACCTGTGGAATTCATTCACCCACTGCTTCATCACTGTGGCTGGGGTAACCACAATTATGGGTTTCGTGAGCTTCTTCGAGTAATGCAGCCCGGCTAGGAAGGATATAACTTGGATCGTTTTACCCAGTCCCATTTCGTCACCAATAATGCCACCAACTTGTTGTGAGTAGAGCTCCCAGAGCCACTGCACGCCAGTCTTTTGGTAGTCAAATAACGAAGGATATATGTCTCCAGGGATCTGATATCCTCCGTCAAATTCAGTGTCGGGACGAGTCGGATGTGGCTTATAGCACTCTTGTTCAAAGATAGAGTCCTCATCAACCTCATCAGCCCCATACTCGTTGCCCTGCGCAGTTCTCTTTGCTTGGGCACGCTTCCGAGCTTCATGACGGCTCTCAGCCCAGAAACGCATGCGACTCTCATATACTTTCTCGTTGCCATCGTCAACGCCCGCTAGGTCCATTTTCTCTTCCTCAACGAGCTTGGTAACTTTAGATTTCTTGCCGTCCTGTTTGCATTTACAAGCTGGAGTTTCGAGCAGGTGATCTTCGTCTATATCCTTTAGTTCTTCTTCAGATTCACCGACAGCAGCAAGCTGCCTATCATCCATTCCGGGATTATAATCATCGTCTGATTCCTCCACTTCCGAGCTCTCTATCACACTTGACTGGCCACTTGGAGAAGCAGCTACTTCGTGCGATGACCCAATCCGTCTCCTCTTTGCAGGACGTCTGATAGGTAACGCTGCAGTTAAAGAGGCTCCATTTTCATCCTCTTCCTCGTCCATGAAGCCCGGTTTCATTAAATTTCGGTGCGAGACTGGGCCTTGTGAGATAGACTCAGTCCGCACATACTCCTCCATCTCATCATTTTCATCCTCTGCCTCTGCATCGAGCATAACATCTGCAAGGTTTGATGAAGTCCTCGGAACTTGTGCCATTCTCGAAAATGGTGTGATTTTGCCCGTCCTTATCAGAAAATCCCGTCGACTCTCATTAAGAAGAGGCTTGTTACCTACGGGTTCCCTCTCAACTTCTTCGCCATCCTCACGCTTATGTCGGTCGTTAATCCGTTTCTGGATTTGCTTAAGCTCAGTCTCGAGGGTTTCGATCTTAGCTTCAGCATGTGCAATGTCCTGGCGGATCTTGTTCTTTGTGGCTGATCCGGCAGGAATCAAGAGACGCTGTTCGAGTTTCTTGATTTGTGTGGTAAACCTTTGCTTTTCGGCTTCAGTTTTTTCTAAACGCTTATTGTCCCGCTCATCAGCCTGCTCAGTCATCATTTGGTCGGCCTGGCGACTAATGTCTCTTTCAAGGTCATCCTGATCCCTGATTGCAGTGGCGAGAGACTTAAGACGAGTTTCTTCGTCCGCGTCTTCGTCAAGCTCTTCATCTTCTAGCAGAACCTGCTCATCATTTATAGTGTTACCCTCCTCTTGCGCCTTAGCCTTGCCCTTGCCCTGGTGATCCGGTGCCTGAACACTGTCGTGAAGCTTGTTGTACTCGTGGGTAGCGTCCGGTGGGGTTGCGTTCGTTGGCGGAGGTTCCGACATTGTCAGTATTTTAATGCGAGATATCGGATGTTCTAATGATAATACTGGATTATTCTACGGAGTGTAGAAGCGGAGGAGAGGCTGAAGTGAAGGGATTCTCTCTAACTGTGAATGATCCCTCTTCACCGAGATGTACGGTGCATCGGGAGGAACATCCGAATCTCGCACAAACTCATGACAGGAAAGGAGTGGCCAGTATTTCGCACTCAAGTCGAGTTGCAGGCTGAAGGCGAAAAAGAGCGAAAAGAGTATCCATAGAGGTTGCTGGAGGGCGATAGGCAACTACCAGTGATCTCATTGAGCCTCGCTTAAAAATATCGCCCAGCATAAGTTAGTGCTTAGCGCGTTTGAATCATGCAACCTTCAGCCCAGGACCGGTTGCCCCGCATAATATCTTACCCTATCCTTGCCCTCGTTACACCGTCAATAGTATTATCCATTGTGATGGCCCGCACCTGGAACTTTCTCCAAAGTCACGATTTTGATGCCACCCCCTAACTACACCATACCGAGAACACTCTACGCTCGTACACTACTCCTTAATCAAAAATTGCAAACATGACAATGTTCTCGCAACGTGGGAAAATTACTCGCAGAGCCACCATACTTTCCGATCCACGGATTTAGGGCATGTTCGGTTGCAGCTCCATATTGTAACGGAAATGGAGCTCAAATATGAATATGAGGGTGTTGTTCGGTAAATCTGACGACTTTTGAATATGGAGCCCCTCTATATCGGCAAGCGCGTCAAATTTGCAAGCTATACTATATACAGTAGTTGTAATGAGGTTCTTGGCACCGTTTCAATATGGAGCTTCGAGCTCCAGTTCCATATTCCATATTGTAACCGACTACCGACACTGTGTCGAGATCGTCACCTGGAAGGCTCCAAGACAGCCACCCTATATATTGACTTGCAGATCAATATTGCCTGCAGATCACCGTTCCCATTTCAGCTATCTATTACCCCATCACTTCCACCTTCTTCGTGTATATATATAGAGCCTCCAGAGCTACATTTACAATCAAGTCGTTCATTCAATCCTTCACACTGCAAAGCTTACACATATTAATCTGGAGCCCTCGCATACGCGCCAAAGTAACGACTTCTAATCGCGATACTGCTGTCGCATTTACATGCCTTATATAATATTATTATTCTAACCTTCGTGGTTACGATAAGCTTATTTTTAAGGCGTCGCGGGCATTATTGTAGCTCTACTACAGCTCCTATGGGAGGCGGGCAAAGACGTAGGAAACGTCGATCGCAGAGAGGGCGTTGGCCGAGGAGGAGGCTCTATTGCTACACTAAAGTAGGGAGTCGCGATAGAGGCCTGGTGGCAGAGAGGGGCTTATTTGAATTTCTCACCGACGTTAATTACGAAGTTAAATATGGAGCCTCATTCTGGAGCTGCAACCGAACAATCGACTTAATTACAGATTCAAATGAGCCACGGTGGTAGCTGCCACTAATTACAAAACGGGCGACACTAAAAGGCGCACGGATTGAACAGATTATGATATGGAGGCGATTTGCAACCGAACGTGCCCTTAGGGATAGAATTCTCCAGAGTGACTGGTCAAATCAATGACTGGGGTTTACGATTTCAGCCTTTTTTATACGAACTCCCTCAGGCCATTATCAAGTTTCCAGCAGGCACTGTGCTCTTGGCTGGAAACTCTATTCCTGCAGATTTATCTCAAACTCAAATTGCAAGTCCAGACAAAGGGTAATTTGCTTACAATCATGCTTACTCATTCGTCGGCTTACTAGGAACCCACTCAGAAAAACCTGGAAGTTCATCTCATATTGCTTACGGTGGCCGTGTCATTCCAAACAATGGGGAAACATCTGTTTGGGATCCTTTCATTATGATGTGGTAAGGCAAAATTATTGTCTATTACTCTGATCAGCGTGACCCGGCACATGGTCAAAACTTGTTCACCAGATCTCCAGCGACCTTCTCACGTGGGGAGACCCAGTGGATGATGTTGCTTATAGCACGTACGACTTCCGGCCCAGTATGACAACCGTTGCCGAAATGCCTTTTGGGCAATATATCATGACCTACGAATCTTGGAGAGCTCCGGAGACTGCTTTTGCGGTCTGTTCCCGCATTTTAACGGATCCGACCAACTTTAACGCCAGTGTTGGAAGGCCTTTGATTGCCGCGGACGGGACCATACCGACAAGCTTACCATATATCGTATGGAGCTCTGCAGGTGGTCTGCTAGATACCCTTGTTGTTAGTTCTGGTGGTGGTTTTTAGGTTTACCTGAATCACGTTCTAGGCACTCCAGGTGCTTGGATAAAGGTAGATACACCAGAAAGCACATTTATACCTACAGCCTTCGGGTGATGCCCAACGAAAACGATATCTTAATCGTCGGTGAAGGGGCTTTAGGCGGCACCAACAATTCAGTCACCGCTGCTACGATTGGTATTAATCCGGTTGCACCTTCACTAGCCAAATGTGGCGGTTCATGATCTCGGAAGGTGTTTTTCGGCAGGGCCTAATCCCATATAGGGATTTGTAATGATATTTCATAATGTTCAGTGAACAATCATTTAATACCAACTGCTTCTCTTCAACGCCGACATTTACTCAATTTCGAGATATTTAAAGGATTTCCGCCATTAATTGCCTTTTAGCCTCCTACCGGCCTAGGTGATCACTTATAGAATTGCCCTCTGAGAACTGGGTCCGTATCAAGCAAGTCCAATGATAGCTTTCTGACGAAATTCTCATCCCAAGTTTGCAGAGCATAGGTCGCGACCATATCGGTGCCTAAACAATGAAACTCACATCAGCACTGTCGAACGTTCAAGTTAAGCCTGAGTTCACATACCAGCCCCAGCCCCCCCAGCAGTCCAGAACTTCCCATCGACAACCCACCTCTGATCAAGCCACTCAACATTAGGATGCATCTGCCTCGCAAAAGGTAGAAACTCGCGATTCGTCGTCGCCCTCTTGCCGTCCAGCACCCCCGCACTAGCCAACCAGGTCGAGCCAACACAAGTCGTCAGCACCACCTTCGTCTTCTCTGCCGCCTCTTTCAGAAACTTAAGGCTAGCCTCTGGCCGATGCGTTGGCGGCGGGCCGCCAATCACCAGAATATCCAGGTCGCGCGGACAGTCGTCGTAGGTCACAGTGGGCTTGGCGTACAGGGAGGGCGTCATGAAGGCTGGCTCGAGGCTGGATGAAATGTACAGGAACTCCATATCCACGGCCTGTGAAAGATACTCGGCGTAGCCGACTTCGGCGAGCACTTTGACGTAGTCCGTGGAGAGGTTGCCGATCAGGTCGATGCAGGTTATGTCGGACAATTGGACGTTCTCAAACATTACGCCAATTCTGAGAGGAGCCATTGTGAAGAAGCAGCTGTAATGCTGGGAGTGAATGAACTCTTGATGCCAGGTGCTATGGGTGATGGATGTGAAGTTAAAGAGTTAAGGATGGCGATTGCATGCTCGCTATCTTCACCTGTCTTATATTCTACAGCGCGCCAATTCCGCTCTCAATCTCGCTCAATTCTCAAGTCCGAAATTACAAAGCACTCATAATTGCTCCCCTTGGCAAGAAAGTTGAAATTACTATTTCGACCAATGGCAGAGCAGGAAATTCGGCTGCCTGGTTTCAGGGGCGTCGGAATAAGGCACTCTCCAAATTCATGGCGCGATGACATACGTAAGCTTCCAAAGACCCGATGGGCCATGAAGGTAGGAGTGTATCCTTAGAGTTATTTTTTTTAATTCCATGGTACAATATTCGTGTTGATGGTCTCTCACGGCAGAAGCTAGAGGAAGGGAGGAATTAGTCAATGGAATAGTTAATCTTGCGGGGTTTTAACCATTTAAATAGAGGCGGATCCAACTGGCCCGAAAACTGTCATCTCCTAGAGGCTGCGCTCAACCTTCGTCCATTTCCGTGTTTTGTGGGAGCAAGCATCTACCTCCACAGCGCTAGAAAACCTGCAAGCCGCGTCATCCTCGCAAGCCATAATGAGAAGAACTGCAGTATTCACTAATCATACGCACACACGCCTCTCATTCTCGGATTAGATCGTTCCTATTGGACCATGGCCGGACACGCACGGTAGACCTTTCAAATCGCTCTCAACCACAAACGCCCGAGACAGTTATATCCAGGTATTGCCGTACTAAACTCACACCACACCATGTGCAAGTAGATGGCCGCTGCCCCATAGGAAAGCCCGTCTCGCAATTTGTACACTGGTATGTAGTTTTATTTGTTTCGGTAGTTCCAAATCAGCAAAATGCCAATCAATCTGGTTGAGAGATGCGGAGATAAGCAGAGCAGAAGCCGACGAAGATACTGTTTAACAATATCCGAATGAAAGGATAAAGATGCTGTACGTACTGCTTTCTAAACAAGCTGCGATGCAGCAGATGACTGACACCACCGCACAAGCTGGGAAACGACGGACAAGGTAAATGAATAAGACGATTCCGACGACGAAAAAAAGGCCTAAGGCAATGAGGGTCCATTGCGTTCCTGGGAGGAAGTGATGAGTGTATTAGGTTGTGTCATCAAGATGGCTCGCCGGTGTGATGAACCCGGTTGATGACCATGTTGTTGTATTGGAGAGATGGTAGGTGAGAGTACCCATGAATGTGTCAGATGATCGCTTCACGGAAGTTTCAAGAGAAGTCATACTGCTACTAAATGCAGTAGTTGTCGTCTATGTTGGGTTCGAGGCTGTTGGTGATGAGCCTTGATTTAAGCTTGTTAAGCTCGCAGTAGCTAAAATACTGGTGTCCCGTTACTGCCAGGACAACCATAGCGAAGAACTCACTGATGAGCAAGACTAAGAGGAAATGTTCTCCTCTGCCGTGATGCTGGGTGAGTACTTTGATCGATGCACAAGTGGTATACTAGGCATGAGAGGAGACCTAAAAATACAACAACGCCTCGAACGTTGCACATGAGTGGAATTATCTTGGCAAAGTTGTATGCGAGATTGTAGAGGTGAGTGCGGCGCTGCCAAGAGCGCGGCGGCCGGGGTGTGAGACAGACAAGCCCAACGTAAAGAATATGAAGTAATAGTGCGTTAGCTTATTTGCTGGGGAGATTACAAGCTATCATAACTTTACTTACTGATCTCCGCAACTCGTGCCTTAACTATCCTTTGAACCGTCAGGGTACTACGTTATCGATAAGGGTATGGTCCATGCATACAACACTAAGAATCTGTACTTCCTGATTGGCCAAATCCTTATCGATAACGTAGGACAATAATTGGCGGTTTGAGGGATAGAGCTTTATCTTCTAAATGTATTGAATTGCGTTAAAAGAGTAATTAGCTTAACAGGCGCGTATATATTTAGGACAACGGTAGGTGAACACCCCCTAATTGATACATGGACACCCCCAATTAATACATAAACACCTCCTACTAATTAAGTTTAGATCCTTCCTGATTAAGTTAGAATATCACGTGAATTTGAGTTGTTTGCATCTGTGTCGATTGCGCAGTACTCTGTAAGGCGCCGTGTGGACTTATCTACCTCTGCTTGATGTCCACGAACTGCCTGTCTATAAACTGCCTCCATGCCCACACCCACGCGTAGTATACCCGATATTCTGTTCAAATGCTGATGGCTCGCAACAAGTCGATGTATTAACGCGAATAGAGCCAGGTGGGTGGCCGCGGCGGCTGTCAATAGTTAGAGGCTGGGGTGGGGAAAGGTAAGGCAAATGCGATGTAATGTTTTCGGTGCGACGGTCGCGCACAGATGCAGATGTAAACAACTCAAATTCATGTGATATTCTAACTTAATCAGGAAGGATCTAAACTTAATTAGTGGGGTGTCCGTGTATCAATTAGGGGGTGCCCACTTACCGCTGTCCCATATTTATGTAAAAAAAATTCGAATAAAAGACATACAATTAATCGCCTATATGTAGAGCCATATTAAAGGGGGAGGGGGGGTAACAACACCAAAGATTTAGAGGTAATATCACAATTTGATGAGAAGGGGGCGTCGCGAATAGCTTTAGATTCAGGCAAGATCCATCTGGCCCCTGCTGCCGCTATGCTCCTTCCTGCTAGCTCTACATACTAATTTAGGTGCCGTCGTAGCGAAATTAAATGCCCGCCGGCACAGGGGGCACCGAAGGTCGTACACCCTGTACAACACCCTTCATTCAACTTCAGACACAGCCTTGACTTGAGTCTAGCTCTATCCTTGATTAGTTAAGATTCATATATACTCAAATCACTCGCTAAAATTCCGTTGTCATTTCACTATACAAGGGGGTAACATGAACGGGTCAGACGGCCCACCCTGCTAATATGCTAGCAAAATAAGCGAACCCCTGCAAAATGGTTGGGCTGTATTATTTTGCTAGCATGCTAGCAGGGTGGGCCGTCTGACCCGTTCGTGTTACCCCCTTGTAGTTGGCAAAGTATCGGCAGTATTATCCCTTGCAACGGTGGAATTCGTCCTACGGTTATCGATAAGAGCTAGCCAATAGAATTAATAGAATCAAGGCACCGTGACCATACGCGTTACTTTTGATTCTGGTGTTCGCGCACGGTCCAACTCTTGTAGGACTTCATCGTTGCAAGGGATAACTACTAAGCTAACTGTTATCGATAAGAGCTGGCCAATAGAATCAATAGGATCAAGGCTCCGTGGCCATATGCGTACTTCTGATTCTGGTGTTCGCCTCTCGTAGGACATCACCAGCAGAAGGGATACTTACTCAATCTACAAATAAATTCACGCTAGTAGAATAGTATAGATTTAGAATCTACAATCCACGCGATATATTTGAGCAGGCGTTCCCAGATATATATAGGAATATGTTAATCTTCAATTAGTGTTTTTGGAAAGATCCAGCAGGAAAATATGAGCTTATACGACAAAGCAGCGCTGGCAATACTTAAACAGCTGATACCACGGAGAGAGTGTACTGCTTTAAGTAGGATATAAAAATTTGCGGACCAAAATCTATTTTCAACTAGGAACGGCCACTGTGGAGTTTTTCATTGGAAATCTTCAAGCGTGGATGTTTTATTGAGTTATTTCCCCGTGCTTGTGAATATTGCTTTCGGCTACTTGTATTCTTAATTACTTTTACACGTCTAAGCTTTCTTCAAACCCCCGAACCCACCCCAGGGCTTTTAAACTTAAGGCATGCAATGCTAGCTTAAAATTGCCCAGGTATACAACGGAAGTGATAACTTGGATAAGTAATACATCGAACCCATCGAAGCGACGTCCCGGCGATCCGACGTCCCGGCGATCCAACCTCATTTCCGTGGATCAGGTAAACGCTGCAAAACAAGCCACTGCAGAAAGTCATGAGGAAATTATCTTTAAACATGCTGGGTTTTTGCCAAACGTCTCTGCGATTGGTGGATCTTTTCATCGCCCAGGAACCACAATGTTTCCCCGCATTTCTTCCAGCGCCACACATTCAGGTACTGTTTGTATTCCATTATCGGAGAAGCTCTCTATTAATTTTTTCATCCATGTTGCGTGTTTGTGCACGGTTCCTGAGCGTTTTGGGTTGAGATTTTCCGGGGATTATAATATATTACGCATAATATATCATGCAATTGGCTAAACCTTCATGCCTTTCGAGTGCTCTCTTCCGCAAAGCAGAGGTTCAGGATGGCGAATCGTCCAGTGCTTCCCTCAATTGCGCTCAGCTCTTTCATGAGCATCCCTCTTTTCCTCCTATTCCTCCTAATTCCCCAAACCATAGCTCTAAACCGTTACTCCTGTCAATACCCAACGCGCAACCCACTCTCCGGCTGCCCACCGAACACACTCGTCGTAGGCCCCACAGCCAAGTTCAAGACGATCCAATCCGCCATCCTCTCCCTCCCACATAACAACTCCTCCTACACCATCCTGATCCTACCCGGCAACTACACCGAACAAATGAACATCACACGTGCTGGGCCCGTCACGCTGCTGGGCCAAACCGCACTGCCTGACAATCTAACCCACAACACAGTGAACGTGATATGGCACCAAGCAACCGGCACAGCCACCACTGGTACGCTGGACAATGCGTTCACAAGTACACTGACGATTGCGCCGACGTTGAATGCCAGCTTGACCGGGTCCGGTCCGACAGGGAACACAGTACCCGCGGACACGCCTTTCGGGAACTCGGATTTCAGAGCGTATAATCTGAATTTCATCAATGACTATCTGCCGTATTCTGCAGGTCCAAGCCTTGCGCTGAGCATGAGCTATGCGAACGGCGGGTTCTACTACTGCGGGTTCTACTCGTACCAAGATACCGTGCGTTTAATGCCTCTCCTCCCCTCCCCTCCAAAAACAGTTACACGGGGGATTTTGCTGACCAGAAGCCGTCTTGTGTAGATCTATGTAGGCAAACTCGGCAACGCGTACTTTTCAAAGTGTGAGATCGCAGGCCAAACCGACTTCCTCTATGGGTTCGGAACGGCATGGATCCAGTCATCGCGGCTGGCACTGCGCAGCTGCGGCGGCGGCATCACGGCCTGGAAGGGCACCAACACGACCTTCGTGAACAAGTACGGCGTGTGCATTCACGACAGCGTGGTGGAGAAGGCGAACTCGAGCCTGTCGATTGCAGGGAAGTGCGCGCTAGGCCGGCCGTGGGTGCGTTGACATCTCTCCCTCGTTTCTTTATTTGATTCGGTTGCTGCCGAGCCTTGGACTGACGACCAGCAGAACGCCCAACACCGCTCCATCTTTGCGAACAACTCTCTTGACGACTCCATCCAGCCGTCCGGCTACATCAAGTGGAGCGCTACGGACACGCGCATTAATTACAACACCACCATGGCAGAATATGATGATTACGGACCGGGCTTTAATCTGACGGGTCGCATTGCTGCTAACATCACCATTCTCATGAATGACGGGCAGTATGCGCCGTACTCGAGCCCACAAAAGGTGTTTCAATTCCCGTTTATGCAGGGCGATGAGGGAAACGTGGGATGGATTGATTTTTCAGTGTAGTGTGTGGCGGGGTAAGATTGCGGTGGAGAAAGAGACGTAAGGTTGGAGATCTAGAGAACCGTGGGAAATGACACGTGGAAACTGGAGCGTGAAACATCGTTACCAGATCGAAATAAACGTAATCTTGGCAAGGCGTAGAGAGAAGTAGCGTAAGAGGTGAGATAGAGATATATTGCATGAGCTACAGAGGCCACCCATGGTGCAACAGCCCATAGCCAGTCTATAAATAAAGCAACCCATCCATCCGACTCTAGAATTGCCCTTGGGGGCCTGTGGTCGCACCTGCGTGCTCGTAGATCCCGCCCGAAACTCCCCGAAAGAGCGAAATTTCCTAGTGAAAGATGAACGGGAAAAGGTCGCTTCCGTTGGTTTTGTGAGTGAGCGAAAAGCTCTCCGTATGCTCCTTTGCCAATGTCTATTTGAAAACGCCAACAAGTGATTTTTTGAGGAGTAGCACCTCCCCGAGCATGCGCCAGTTGTTGAGACCGCTCGATGCCGAAACAGAGGTTTTAAAACAGTAGGGTATATCCGTAGGGAAAGTAAGAAAATGCAATGAGACAGTAAAAGAAGACATTCTCCCGCAACGTAATCCCCCTCGCCAAACTAGTCAAGCCCGCCGTTGCAAAAAGCTAGGGCCGGACCATCCGGTCTGGCAGCTGGGGCTAGTTGCTCACTTGAACAATCCTCGACTGAACCTTTTTCCCTTCATCCAGCTCTTTCCCCAAATTCCATTCTTCACATCGACGGGTCCAACTTCCTGGCCCTCACTTCCAGTGTCGCTAGGGCTCGATGGGCCGATACTCTCGGCCTCGTCTTCGGTAGTCTTCTGCTCCATCAGTACCATCTTCTCAGGACGAGCGCTCAGATACGCATCCACGCGCGCACTCAGCGCGCGGTTCTTCTCCTGCGCCATCATCGTGATGCTGGTGCTGGAGTCGGTGCGTGCCAGGCTGCCGCGCCGCGAGTCGATCCGGTTCTCCCTGCGCGTGCTGGATAGCGAGAGGCTGGGCGTGCGAGAGAGACCGCCGATCGAGGGAGTGCGGTCGTTGCCGACTAGTCGATATTCGGCGTCGGACAGGTTCCAGCCGCTGCAGTACGGGCAGAAGTCGCATTTAATCTCCCAGCCAGAGAGGCACAGCTTCTGGCCGCAGTTGGAGAGATGCGCAGACGGCTGGCAGGGCCGCACCATGTGGTACCAGCGGTGGCGGCAGGAGAGCAGCGAAACGTTGAGCTCGGCGACGCACATGCTTGCTGCGGCGATATGGGTGCTGGTGGGTTGCGGCGGCTTAGGCGTGAGTGCGGTAGGGATATATTAGTATCGGGCTGCCTCGTCGGCAGACTTTTAAAGGTGAATTAACCCGCTTGCATGAATGGGGTTTATCGATCAACCGTTTGGCGGGTGCTAGGGGCTTTGCAAGGGAGTTCGTGGAGCCTCGGGGTAAAGGTGATGTTGCATGGACTTCCTTTGGAAGTTATAGTGACGTATCTTTCTGTCACCGGCGGGTGAATCGTTTGTTTTCCAGATGGATTGATGTGGTGTGATAAATTGTGTCAGAATTCCAAAACGTTATCAGGAGAACTGTGGTTTGATGTAACGCAAAATCCCGACTGTGAAACTGCTGCAGGCCAACGATCTGATAGGCGCAAATCCGATATGCGGTGTCTGGGCCGTTGGATATGTTTCTTCGACAACGACGACGATAGGCAGTTGTGTGGCACGTGCCTATTGCTAGCTGTTGATCGATGCCAGTGAGCAAACGGAAGTGGACGGAGCAGAGAGGGTAAGTGTGAGATAGGAAATTAGTGGTTGGCCAGGTATGGGTAGCTTACGAAGGAGCTCTGTGATGATGACAACAACGGAATGCTGGCGACAAACGGCGGCAGCAAGTACAGTCAGCCTTGGGCAGTACTCTAGAGAAAGAGTGCGGGCGACAGCGGGCTACGGCGAGCTTTATTTGCATGGTGGCCATGGTGGGTAAATAACCGTCAGCAGGGCAAATCATGACAGGAGCTCGCTCCCTCAACACCAAGCTTATTTTCTTGGGTGGCTGCTGGAAAGCTGTTGTAGCCGGGGCGGGACGAGCACGCGAAAAAGGCCGCCAACGTCTCTCTCGAGCAGGAGTGGCCTTGGCAGATCCATAACCCAGCCCGCCGGAACGCCGTCTTGCATCCTCGCAAGCCACACAAATACACTGCGAGGGTGGCCTAGCGGCGGCCCTCACCGATCTCTCTCCCCATCCACCAACGCCCTGCGATAGGGGGCAGAACGTGTCCTCCTGATTGGACCTCAGCCCCTATCAATACCCCTTCTCTTTTTCGTCCCCTTTCGACAGCCTGGCACTTGGACAATCATCCCGAGATGAGATACTGCCGGGCCTGGCTCAGATGAATAACAGCTTGTTTTTCTTGGCTAATGGGAGGCCGACGGCTGGACGGGGGTCTACTGGCTGAACCCGACCGTCTCCTTGTTGGCGTGGTACAAGGTGTGGATGGGAGGCATCATGGTTGGAGGTGAACCTGCGCCGACAGCTTCCGTCCGTCACGTCCTCCGTCCCTTCATCCCGGCCGAGATGGAGACGTGGAGTTGAGTCGAGTCGAAGTGGCAACGAGTCATGATTCATCTTTGCACTAAATGTATGCAGCCTTGACAATATGTTCCCTCGGGTCTCTGATATCGATTTTGACCTCCCTCGGTCAGGCTTTATTTCCCCGTGAGGCCGGGTGTGCATATCCACAAGGAAAATCGTAAGCTGAGTTGCCTTCCATCGATGATGTGGTGACTGCTGCGTACTTGATACCCCGATTCTTGCTGCCCAACCAGTAGCGCTTCCTTGCTTCTTCGACAGGACGGGACTTATCAATGCTACACGGACCTGACAAGTCGCTGGGACACGTTTGCACCTTGCTCACCCTGCGAGGCTGCGGAAGCTTACCTGTCTGCGGCAAATCATGCATGCTCGCATGTCTGACAGGCCACAAAATCTCCAGGAAGGGCCTGAGTCGCAAACTTGCCTGATGCCGAGCCTATTTTCGGTAGAGACGAGCAAACGCTTCGCCGGGAGATGCCCCGACCGTCGGCTGCACTGTGTTACGCTGTGCTGCGAGGCCGCGTCTTTGCAGCAATTTAGTGCTGTGGCACGTAATTAGGTTGCCCCGCTTCCACACGCGGGCAAGCAGGGCAACCAAAAGTGACATGTGCGATTGCGGATCCACAATCTCTGCAGCCCGTGGCACAGCCTCAACGCCACTAAATGCCCCCACAGCAGGGAACTTTCGCTCTGGCCGCCCCGATCGTCTACTGTAACCTCTAACCTCCGCCCCTCTCCACCAGCTATCACTTCCTCCCCGTGATCGCCATGTGAGGTCGGCGATTTCCGTCACGCGCCTACGTGCCCCAAGAGTTCTCTAAATCCGCGGAAGTTGGATTGGCTGAGGGCATTTGCGGAGTCCAACGTCCTGCTTCGCTGCCAAGAAAATCCTGTGCTAACGAATGGCCATGAGATGCCCCCGCTGGCCAATCACTACAGAGATATGCAGGCCAAGCTCGTCTCCAAGACCATGCGGTCAGCGGAGTTTTGCCCTCTCAGTGATCGGCATCGAAATACGAGGAGTTCAGGTATCCGTATATTTCCGATCTCGACTAACGATGAATATGTTTTTACCAGCATTAAGTTACAGAAACGCCAATTCATGTGCCAATTCACGTGCCAATTTGTATTCTCAAACGTAATGCAAACCGGTCGGAAGGATCAGGTGAAGGTTTGGCCGATTTGATTTGAGGATATCCTAATTGCATGGCAATGAATGCTTGAGCTTGACGGTTAGTAGCTAATTATGGTTGATATTAGTCGCGTCTGGTGTCTCAGGCAAAATTTTACGACTAGTGGTGGTTGAGGCTCTCTGTATTCGATTTCTGATTTAGTAAAAGGGAGTCTGATAGGTCACTGGATTTAATTGTGGCTATACTAACTGTGTCCGAGGTTGACTACCTTCCCTTCAATCCTGTCCGGATGTCTCAGCGTCTAGTGGAGAGAGCTATGTAGCATCCCAAAAAGGATACTGTATGCCTTAAGGCATCCAAAGGTCACGTCCATGTATGATCGCACATCCGAGGTTCCCGCTATCTTGATGGTCAAAAACGTAGCGCTATCAGATATCTAGATCCGTCTCTCAGTGCAACAGACGCAGCACCTTTATCAGATCTCCAGTAACACCCATGGCTGTTACCTCACCACCAGCACCTGCTCCTTGGATGATCAACGGATTGTCGCCGTACCGCTTCGTGTAAAAGCTGATGATGTTATCACTTCCCTTGAGCGCCGCAATTGGATGAGACACGTCAAACTTCTCGAGTCCGACCTTGACGTCCTTCTTTGCGACATCCACACTTCCCACAAACCTCACCACTTTACCTTCAGTCACAGCTTCCTTCTTTAGCTTCTCCATCTTTCCGTCAAACTCGCTTAGTCGCTCCAGGAACTCGTCCCCACTCTTACATCCCTCTAGCTCTTTGGGAATTAAGCTCTGTACTGGGAAGCTCGTTGGGCTCTCGACCTCCAATCCCGCTAATCTCGCCAGGATGGTCAACTTCCGGGCAACATCCAGTCCATTCAAGTCATCCCTGGGATCTGGCTCGGTGTATCCTAGCTCTTTTGCTTTTTTAACCTCTGCAGAGAACGAGCCTCCCCCTCCACTAACGGGCATGAAGCTATTGAACAAGAAGCTCATCGTGCCTGAAAACACACCCTCAATTTTCCTCACCTCATCGCCAGTTTCTACAAGTTCCTTAAGCGTGCAGATGACAGGCAGACCAGCCCCAACACTGCTTTCGTGGAAGACATAACCACCCGCACCGGAGCCATTCGCTGCGGCGGAGAAGATGGACTTCCAGAGCGAGTAGCTACTCGAGAAAGCTTTCTTGTTTGGCGTCACAATGCTTATGCCTTTCTTCAAAAATAGCGGGTACGCGTCCGCTAGTGTTTGGTTGCTGGTGTTGTCGACTAGCACGACTTTGCTTGGTGCATTGGCGAGATAATCGGCGAGATCCGTAGGTGACAATGCGGGCGTTCCCGAAGCTGCGAGCTCTTCTTCCCACAAGCCAAGGTGAAGAGAGCGATAGTCCGGGCTATGAAGCAATTTCTTACTTGTGGAGAGGAGGATCAGGGAGAGATAGGTCGGGGCTGCGGGATTCTGGCAAAGGTTGGACGCAAGGTGGTGGAGTTGGTTAAGGAAGCAACGGCCGACACCACCGGCACCTATGAGAGTTAATAGAGCATTAAAAGTTGAGCAGGTGAGGAAATACCTATGACTGCGATAAATATCTGTTTTGGGAGGGGCATTTTGGGATTGAAAGGTTTGAGAATGCAATTGAAATCTGAAGTGTCCAGCAAAGGTATTTAAAAGCCCCTCGAGTATGTTTGTGAGGGATTTTCACAAGATTTTGTCCAAATTTGACATGCAAAGTTTGAAGCGTGGTGATTTCTTTTCATCAAGTGTGGGGTGGTTCAGGAACCCTACCAGTCCCTTGATCGCCATTCTATTCTGCCACCGCCGGCCAAAACGTCGGCGATGCCACACCACCGGGCCTCAATCACAAGCCCGAAATACACCGCGAACTGCATTTCCACCGTAGCAAGCAAAAGTCATCACCGACTGCTATGACGACGAAAGACGCCTCGCTCTACGGCATCCGACCGAAGAGTAAGACTACCGCGAAGGAGATCTCCTCGTCGACCACCCTCGCCTTTACGTCACAGCTCTCCTCTCTCATCGCCTCCTCCAGCACCGCATCCTCCTCTGCCTCTGCTAAACAAACCGCCAGCCGCCCGAGGCCTAAGAAGGAAGACATCTTCGCCACGCACAACAAGAACACGCGGAAACGCGCGCTAAAAGATCTCGACGATGCCGACTCCGCCCAAAAACACAGCACGACCGGCACCGCGCTCGACGACGAAACATGGCACCGCTCGAAGCGCAAGATGGAAGAGAAAGCGCGGCTGTACGCCGCCATGAAGCGTGGTGACGTCGAGGACGCAGACGAGAAGCTCATGGTCGACTTCGACCGCAAGTGGGCTGAGCAGGAAGCCGCCGGCGCCGCCAAAGACGACACGTCCTCGGACGACGACGCGGACAGCGAGGAGGAGGAGCTGGTCGAGTATCAAGACGAGTTTGGGCGCACGCGGCGTGGGACCCGCGCTGAGGCGGCGAGGGAGGAGCGCAGGATGAAGACCCTGGCGGCTGACGAGCCGGACCGCTTTACGGCGCGGCCGGCGGCGCCGGAGCGTATCATATATGGTGATACGATTCAAGCGGCGGCGTTCAATCCGGATGAGCCCGTTGCGGAGCAGATGGCGAGGCTGGCGGCGAAGCGGGATAGGGAAGCTACGCCGCCGCCGGAAGAGCATTTTGATGGGAAGAAGGAGGTACGGTCCAAGGGGGTGGGATTCTTCCAGTTCTCGAAGGATGCGGAGACGAGAAAGAAGGAGATGGAGGCGTTGGAGAGGGAGCGGGAGGAGACGGAGAAGGGGAGGAGAGAGAGGGAACGGAGGAAGGAGGAGAGAAGGAAGGAGGTTGAGGAGAGGAAGAGGATTATTAAGGAGAAGAGGGGAAAGGCCCAGGCAAATAGGTTTTTGGAGGGTCTTTCTGGAGAGCTACTGGACAAGGGAGATTGAAGGTAAGAGAAGGATACATTTACAAGCAAAAATCACACGGCTCCCGGGCGGTGCGCAGTGTAAGACCAGGTCAACAGTTCGTCGAAGGGGCCCCCTCTAGAGTATGCACCTAGGCAGCTCTAACAGAGCATACGATAGGATCCCTTCGCCATTCCTGGGGAAAACTGTCTTTAGAGAATATCCTCTAACTTAAACAAGACTGCCGTTCGCTGTAGTGTTGACATAAAAAATTAGTATTTCTAACTCCCAGTAACGTGTTTCACCAACGAGTCGGCCACCCCACCGAGCGAGCCAGCCTCAAAACTCACCAAAAATTAGAAAAATCGCACTTTAATATCTCAACGACCACTTAATAATAAATTCTAATAATTTGGATTTAGA
>Ga0307515_10002194_pt1 | contig 42858 bp, 46 predicted proteins | sample 17_EM_MG_FD_194513 | JGI IMG/M metagenome (GOLD analysis project Ga0307515, IMG submission 194513) | Populus trichocarpa ectomycorrhiza microbial communities from riparian zone in the Pacific Northwest, United States - 17_EM | ecosystem: Host-associated > Plants > Roots > Unclassified | place... | reverse complement strand
GAATCATGCATCACATCACGTGCTGTACTCCATAGTACTCATCCATCATATACTTCATCACGCCGAATATACTTGAGCCTGAACCGAGGCCAGCACATATCGGCCGTAGCGGGCAAGTACTGGAATGTTGGAACTCACGGGTGCACTTCCTGTAACGCTAGCGCTGAGGCATCTGCGTCGCGTGACGGAGCATGCTAAGGCGCGTATGTAACAAAAAGATGATAGATCGATTCGAAACACTATGACGCAGGGCAACATCTCTTTATCTTCTCGCCTCTTACCGACTCCGGTCATTAGTTTCTCCGTTTTGGCACGCCAGGTTGAATATTGCAGTTGACCTTTCAGCTCACTTAGTTGTGACCCGACCGGTATGTATCAGTTTCCACTGGAGGGCTGAGTTCTTTCCGCAAGCTATTCTTGGGTCTTATTTTCGAACCACTTGGGAGATTTCAGAGTCGTAAGCTAGAATTCACAAAGGAATGTACTCTACCGCGCAATGAGGCACGAACGTCATCCGACCCCTGGTTCCGAGCATTTTCTGGCGTCAAAAGCATCAATGTTGAGGCATAGTCCTGCGGCTGAGCGCCGGTGAAACGGTTTCCTAGCCCTTCACACTCAAATGAGCGTCACTAATCTAGTATCTTTCGGTATAAATGCGGTGGAGAGGTACTTTAAAAATGCACTCCGTGTTATTTCTCTGAACCCTGAATAGCAAGTATGACGTGGGACCTCACCACCGGCGTTTAATGGTCCATTCCGTGTGTTATCTCATCCTCGGTGGGATCTCCAAAAGCGTCAGTAACACGACTGGATGGTGTAATAATATGGTTGGACTATGGCACTGTCGTTTCCAGGTGGCCCTAGGAGACCTGCATATTGAATCTCATTCGATGAATAGCGTGATGAGGTCAGTTGTGTGGGCCGTCGTAGGCACGGGGCTCTTAAAGTCATGCAGGATACCGCGTGATAAAAACACTGAACTAACATGCGTGAGCAATCGTGGGAAACCCGTGGCCCAGTCACTTCGCCACGATTTTAGTACGGTGCCTTATCACCAGGCATATACCCGTACTACCGAAGAATCACCACCTTCAACCAAGCAAATTTATTGATGGTAGTCGAGGGACAAGGATGAGTAGCTACGATGCAAGGTTGCTTGCCGAGGAAGTAAAGTCAACAAGGATAAATTCTAGGTGGACAACGTCATATTCCAGGTGCCCGTGGTGATATCTTTGATACGAAATTTATACTATCCTTGCTCTCTGTACTAGGGGCTGCTAAACATGTGCTGGAGGGAGTCCTAGGGTGGTATCGAAGAACGGACTCAAAGAGCTCTTGCGGATGATACCATAGCAATATATCGAACCATGTATTCCCAGAAATGTACACCCAGACAGACGGCAGATATGCCAAATCAGATGCACTAAAGCCGAGTTACTAGGTAATGAACAAGCTATTTCGTTACACAAAATCTAGCTCGGAATTTAACGGCCGAGTGAGCTACCATGACCCTGCTAAGTTTTTCTAACTCGGTAAGGCTTATGCTTTCAGTTCTTCGAAGGAGGGAAAGTACCAGGTTAGTCATCCATGGAGGGCCGCCGGTAAGAGACGTTCCCAGCGTTTGAGTCACTAGACTCACCACTTCCTGGGCTGTTTTCATGGCTATCCAAACCACGCCGTAGTTTGTTAATCGTTAGCATACGACACGGAGGTTATTTTACGTTTCGTCGATGAAACCTCCTATGGCAGCTGAGATTAAAATATTGAGCGCTATAGGTTTCGAACCTTGATGTTTACAGCACCCGGCATTTAGAACACCCGGTATTTATATCACAATCCACTTCCAGCTAAGCTAGGCATCAACTCTTGTTTATTGAAAAATTCAAGCCCTGATCATGTAGTACAAAATTTCCAACAACCCACTTGGCCAGTGCAACTTGAATTCTATCACGGTAGCTCACTTGGAAGACACTGTCCCGGGATATCCCGTTCTACGTCTATCCCACCTTGCCAATGATGATAGGTATATATTAGGCGTCAGATCGCAGAAAGAGCAAGCATGAACCGAATTAAATCCTCGAAATGATCTACTATAACCCCAGAATCCTCTCTACCACCCTCTCCGCCACCACCATAATCGGTGCACTCGGATTCGTCGTTGTCAACCATGGAAACACGCTTCCATCCGCCACGAACTTATCGCCGCGGATTAGCTTTCTCCTGACATCCACAGTAGGATATAACTTACCAGATTCTCTGTCCCGTACACTTTTGCCCGCGTATCGACCACATCTCCACGCAACCCGTTAAACACTCTCCCATCTACTAACCCCATCCTTGCAGTTCCCAGCCAGTGATTACTTCCCCTAGCTCCCGTGTACGTCGCAACAAACTCCGCTGCGGTTTCATTGGCGGGTGGCGAGATCATCGTTATTTGTGGATCAGCTCTGAGCGCAACCAGCAGCGAAGAAATAGTTGCCGTGATAGCCGCGATGTCATCCTCAGTATTAGCCCATGGTGTCTGCGTCACCGATATGGTGAGATTAGGGAAGATTGATATCCGACCCCGGGAGGTCGAATGTCGCCCAAGGAAGTGCCCAAGACCGATGGTATCTATTCATTGGCGGAGGTATTGAAGGGTATACAGGGGAGACTCACTATCATCTCGGCTGCTACCGACTCGCGTTGTCCACTGTGCTGTCTTTTCCACTGCACCGACGATTACTGTATCCCATAACACTGCGTTCGGTGCGGGAACAGCCTCCGCCAAAGGACCAGAGCGGAAGAAAGTATACTCTGACTGATCTCCTGGAATGGGGTTGTTGTACGCTCCGATGAAGTCATATCCCTGCGCGGCAGGATGGGATATCTTCATGTCCATATTCGCGTGGTCCATCAAATTTTCGCCAACGGGGAGAAGAATCCACTCCTTCTCGGGCGGAAGAAGTGGGGCGTCTGAAGAGACATTGACAATTCTGAGCTGGTTGTAAGGCCCAATTCCTGATCGAAAAAGGATCTTGGGTGTGCCAAAGCTACCAGCAGAGAGTACTACTGTTTTCGCGGTGATGTTGCGGCCAGTGGATGTTGTGACCCCCAGAATTTTTGAGCCTTTGCGCAGAACTCGGTCGACGGTAGTGTTCAACATCAGAGTGAAATTGGGACGGGCCATGGCCGTGCGGAGATATGTTGCCAAAGGACCCCCGCGCTCGCCATCCTCAAACTATTCTCCCATTTTTTATATCAGCCTGCAATGCCTGGGAACAAAAGCCGACGTACCATGAACGGTCCGTGTGCAAACGTGTGATTTTTCCTCTCCGGCTGCTGGTTCGCCTGAACCTCTTCCCACCCCACAGCCGGCAGTACCATCTCGAGCAGCTGAAACGGGAACTGCAAATGCCTTGTACCGTCGGCACTCGGGGTCGTTGTCGACGGAATCCGCAAAAACACCTTCTCTGTAGCATTCCGCATATCCGGCGCATTCCATCCCGGCGGCCAGGAACCCCAATCCTGTTCCGGCGGCCGAAAAAACAATGCCGCGTTGATCGCCGTTCCGCCGCCGAGTATACACGCTGCAAGTTCTGTGTAATCGCTGCATATAGTGCTTGGCGGCGTCGGGATATTCGTCCATACGGAATTTCCAAGTCCTGGGATGTCAAAGCGTGTGAGATTGTTACTAGTGGCCCAGTCAGGACCCTCGCCTAAGGATTGTCAGTGCGGAAAATAAGCTGGGGATGGGGAATTGACGTCCGCCGGTTTCCCAGGTGCTTGCGGGCCCTCTTTCGATCAAGAGGGTATGCGCACCGGTTTCGGAGAGGCGATCAGCGACTACTAGGCCTCCAGCGCCGCTGCCGACAACGATGTAGTCATACTCGGGTGCGTCCTGAGCGGAGGTCAGGGTCAGCAGGGAGAGGAGGGAAAGTGCGAGAAGATTCATTGCAATGGGCTGCTCTTGCAAAGACACTCTAGAGTACGCTCGAACTGAACGGCAAACATGTCATCTAGCGGATTCAAACTGATCTACATATAAGAAAATTATCCCCGCAGGTTAGGCAGCAGCTAGAAAGATATCTCGGATTCGAGCCATGTGGCTACAGTTGGCTTATGCGTGGCACCATACAGAATAAAAAATCCTGAAGCTGAAAACCCTAACCAGTCGGGATGGGGTTGAGTCCCAGCGTCCCGTCTCAGCTAGAAGCACTGCACTTACTCATACACCCGCCGCCAGTTGAGCGCTGATTCAAATCCTTCAGCTGGAAGGTGGGGTATTCTCTAGAAGCACATCGGAAGATTCTGTCGCACAAAGAGCGTTTGATCAAGCTTTTGGCAGCTGAAGAAAGGGTAGGGCTGAAAACTGTTGCATTTGCTAACCAATCATCTGACCATCGAATGGAATAATACGCTCACAGAAAAAGGAATGACACCTGAAGTGTGGGGCTACCTCCTCATCTTGAGAGTTCAATAGTCTTACTAGATGAAAACCTACGACGAACCGGACGAATCCCCTTCATATGTCTTGCCGATCAGCAAACTAGCTTATAGCTTATTGCCTGCATCTCCTCCGGATTGAAGAACTCATCCACAAGCGAGACCGCCTTCTAAATACAGTCACCGCTACCTTACACTACTAATAACTTGGCACTCGATATGATCTTCGTTTTCATAAGTCGGAGACTAGGATCTCTATGAGGCGTCGCTCAGCAATGGTACTGTCTGATTACCTCTCCCTCATTCTTTACTCAAAGGTTGATATCAATGGATTTGTTGTAGTACGCTAAATTCAATCTATGGATATTAGCTTCTGGCCATTCTGTTACGAGATGGGGAGAACCGTGTGCATTGACTATGGTACGATGGTTAGGTGCGGTCTAAAGATCCAAGATAGTAGGGAAGAAAAGAGTAGAGTGTGAAGTCTAAAAGAGCAGTCACAAACCCTAGGGCTCCGGCTCATGTACATCTGTAACACATTCGTATTTGGTGAGTCGAGTGATATTAAAGGCACCCAGTGGTGATACCTGCGGATTCATAATGTAGGCGGTGGGTGGCAGTTGGATACTTGGCATTAGAGGTCGTCGTCCATCATAGTGACATGAGGTCTCCGCGCCAATCAAAAATATGCACCAAAAACAGTGCCCATCATTTAACGTGCTACAACAAATCCATGGATATCAACCTTCAAGGGGATGACCGTCATCCCTTAATCCTCGCCAATACACTCTCAGCAATCTCTCTTACCGCATCAATCTCCTCTTGTGTCGCCCCATGCCTCAGAGCACCATCAACATGCCAACGCACCTGCAACGGCGCTTCAATTGCAATCAACGCTGCAATCATGGCGAACGATGTCTCCACATCCGGCAGGATTTCGGAGAAAGCATATATTGGCCCGTACACGAGCGTCATCATGTGATAATCTACCCTCTATCTATCAGTGGTGGTGCCCTGCTTCTCCGATAGTAGGGATTGCTACCAAAATCGGGGTGAACACCTCGAAGAAGCTCCCGCGTCGACTTTGCATTCTCGCCATACGTTTCTGCGAATAGTTTTTCTCCGCGCGCCGTCATCTCCTGCACCGGGAGTACCGGATCCCTAGTTTATATTCATCAGCGCACGTGAGAGGGTGTGCGGCTTTTTAATAACCGATAGGGACTCTCTGCGGGCACAGTTGAGACTTTCTCCACCTCAAGCAGCGCGTTTATCATCCTTGGCGCGCCGTACAACACGGCGGTTTTGAAGAGCGCCTCGCGGAACTTGCGTGTTACTCCTGCGGGGTCGTCGGTGTCGGTGATTGCATGTTGATACACGGCGACCGTCTCCGGTGGCTTGTTATTTGCTGCGAAGACAATACCAGTCACATATGCGTATGGATTTTGAATGGAGGAGTTGGCGGGGAAGAGAGAACGCAAGTGGGAGAGATATTCGGGGGTAGCGAGGGTCATGTTTGTTGGTGTGATGATGGGAAGGGAAGAGGAGAAAGAGGGGTGTAATACCTACCGTATTAGTCTATAGTTCGTATCACCCTACTTTCACTTTGCCTCACTCAGACTTGGACGAGGGAATTGAGAGACTAGGGAGAACTGGATCACCGCGGCCTTTGAGAAACGGGAAGAAGAGACTTAGTCGAAAGTTGAGCTGAGCTGCTTGTTTGTATATTCAGGGATCTCTCTCTGGTCATCTTGGATTACACTGGTTCATGAAATATCACACGTTTTTGAGAGGTTTATGGTGTTACTATATGACCTGAAAGGAAGTCGCCGATACACTGAGATCGCCGAATTGACTCACAGGCTACGGACTCACAGTCGTAGACTCATCCACAAGTTTTCACTCGCCACCGCCACTAGTATTCGCAATCGTGAGCTTCCATAGACTTCCATAGAGTTCCACGCCTTCATGTATATAAAGACAGAGCTTCTCCCTTAGATAGTTGAATAGACTTCGTCCGCTCATTCGTAACATATGGCTTTTGGTACATAAAGTGACGCACAGAAACTATGATGGAATTGCACTCCTCACTTCTTAATCTTACACACCACAAAACTCTACCTACCCTCGAATTATCAAAATCCGCCACAGGTCACATCACTCATTCCAAAGCTTCACTTGCATCACTCGGCTCATCTCTAAACACCACTTGTCAGTCCGCTTTCAATCAAACCCAGACTCTGGCGTAACATACGAAGTCTCTTCCTCGAAATTCGGTACAGTTATTGACGTTCAGCGGGATCTTCATACGGTGGCTCGGCGGGTGTAGCGGGTACCGCGGGAGTATTTGGCTTCGCCGGAAAGTTTGGGACCGACGGTGGGTTGACCGGTCCAGTGTTAGGAACCGATGGAGGACCAGGGGGTGGTGTGTGTGGGACCGATGGTGGGTCTGCCGGTCCAGTATTAGGGATTGATGGAGGTCCAGCGGGTTCTGTATTTGGGACTGATGGTGGATAGGCCGAGCGAGCGGAATGCTGGCAAGTCGGAGCGGCCAAGACGGTAAGGACCGCGGAAAGAAAGAGGAGGAATTGTATGGCCTGCATAATGGTATTCAAGATCTACAATGAATGGAAGAATGAACGACTGAAAATGATTGGCAAGAGAGAAGAATCCGAAGCTGAAGTGAGATGGAGTGAATGTGGGATTTGGTCAATCAATCGACAGCGGTGAAAATGGGGCATATATATGAATTCGAGGGAACAGACTAATTCTCTACACTTTTAGACATCGCAGGATTCGGCATTTGTGTTGAGTTCCAAAACTCGGCCAAGAGTATATTTTGATGTTGCGCGCGCCAGCTCGCGGATGTTGGTGTGGGGGTCGGCATGCCGAGATGTAAGCCACTAAGCATCATTCGCTCCTATAATACCGTGCTATCGTTAAAGTACAATTCTAAGCCACACTTCGCGCAGGATCTGGGCTGCTTAAATTGCAGTTGCGGGGCGTTCTAAGTGTAAATAACTCCGTGTTTTTGTGTTTCGATCCGTGTTTAGCCACCACAGTAAGTACAACTGATTGTTACTGGACGGGTTGTTAGAGGCTTTATTCGCATGATCAGAGCCCGAATCTCCCAAATAAACAATAACTGGTGCATAATTCAGTGTGTGGCGCCAGGTGAAATTAACACTGGGTGCTATAAACACTGAAGTTCGAAACCTCTTTTTTTTCTTTTGTCCGCCGTGACCAGAGCATCATTTTCTGGTAATAAATCATGCCGTGCGAGTAATGCGTTGGAGACTTTATTTGCATGATAATGGTTCGAATTTCCCATAATCAAAGAACTGAAGCCTAGCTCAATTTGCAGTGAGTACATGGCGCTATAAGCAGGTGCTATAAACACCCAGATGCTGTAAACATCTATGTTCGAAACTTGTTAAGCAGCTCTTACTTTTTTACTCTTATTTGTTCTCTGTGCTTAGAATAGTTCGGACTCGTAAAACTGTGTGTTGCACTCTTAATGTGTATAGTCTTCTACCAGCGTCCGAACTCTTATTGCCTGCCTCGAGTGAGTAACTGTTTCTAGCGATCTGTTGAAGAAGATAATTATGTCCGAATCTTTCAATAAATAAGAACCGACGCTAAGCTTATCTGGCTGGGCATGGTGTGGGAAACATCAGGCGCTATAAACGCGGAGTGCGAGTTCGAAACCTACTGTGCTGTAAACACTAAGGTCGCAGGCACAAAACCTGCAGAGATCCATCTTTGTCCTTTGCATCGTGGAGTACCCGCAGCCGATATAGGCCGTCCACAGCTCGCAAGGAAACTGAGCTTGCCGACCGAGGGCGAGAGAGCAACAGGACCAAAGTTAGGGTATCGAGGGGCAAAAGAGTGAGCACCACAGATTTTGAACCTGTGGTGGCCTGGCATTTATTACGCCATGGGATTTCGAATCCGGTGTTTACAGCACCTAATGTTTAACGCACCAGCTAGGCCAAGCGATAAGTTCTTATATATGCATTAATTTCCGCCATGTTGTATAGAACCCACCTAAGCTGGGATCTTAAAGTGTCCTGGTAAAAGAATGAGCATCATAGGTTTTAAACCTGGTGTTTACAGCATCGACTGGCGTTTGCAGCGCAATGAGGTTTCGAACCCCGACCTGGTATTTACAGCGTCTGGCCGGACGTTTATCGCGCAATGAGGTTTCGAACCCGGTGTTTACAGCACCTTGTGTTTATTGCACTAGCTAAGCCAAGCGATCGCCTTATATATGCAATTATTTTCACTGTCCTAGTTATGGGTGGCAGACCTCTATGGAAAGGAAGAAACTAGGTCACGGTATCTCGCAGCCATATTCATGCTCACACTGGCAGAACTTGGAATGGCAGGGTGCTGGTTACGAGCAACATATCTTCTTGTGAGTAGGACAAGAACAAAAGAATTGCAGGTTTCGAACCCGCATCTGAGCGTTTCTAGCGCTATGAGGGTTTAAACTACGGTGTTTAATGCACCTGGTGTTTAATGCACCAGCTAAGCCAGATGGTCAGTTCCTGTATATGGGTATCTTCCAGCTGTGTTATTAATTTTTAGGGCGTCCTGCTCAACATCGGAATAGTCTCGGATCCAATGTGTTCGGGTCCCCGTGGTGGATTCAGGCCATCCGGGCAATCCATAGATGGACCGAATCCACTACTGGCTCCGAACAGACGCCCGGCAGGGTAGGTACGTAGTTTACATGATCGGTTAAAAACGCTGTAGATATAAGAACCAGTCACTTAGCCCAACAGATAGAGGCATAGGTGCTATAAACGCCAGGTAGCAGGCTCGAAACCTGCGCTGGTCATTAAGATGCTGTAAACACTGGGTCACAGGCTTGAAACATTTTCTTTTGTCCTGTATTTTCGTAGTGGGATACCCGCTGTCCACGAATTGATGACTTTATTAGCTATGATCAATGATCATGATTATAATGATGCAGGTTATACCTAGGAACCGACGATCTAGCCCAATAAGTAGGATATGATGCTGAGGTCGCAGGCTCGAAACCTGCCCTAATCATTTACGGTGCTGTAAACATCAAGGTTCGAAACCTACAAAGTAGCTTTTGTCGGTCGTACCCAGAAGCGCTCCTTTTCTGTTTTGAAAGCAGTGAAGTCTGTATGCACCGCTGTTTCTGATGAAATTCAAACTGTGTTTTACTCAAAACTACATGTCACGCTGTCAGTTGCTCTTAGCGTCTGCAGCTTTATTACCTTGAGTACATATGGGAATTAGTAGCTGTTTCTGTTGAAGTAAATAATAATGGTCTAAATCTCCCAATAATTAAAAACTGAAGCCTGGCTCAGTTAGCAATGAGTGCATGGTGTTGTAAACGCCAGGTACTCGGTGCTACAAACACCACTGTCTTAGTTGCTGGAACGCGAAACGCTGGAAGTAAATCTCAGGAAATATGTAGTATTTCTCGGGGCGCTCCGATTAGCCCTGAACGCTGCAAGCTGGGCTTGGCGGAACGAGAGGAGCACAGGGATTAAGTTGGTACACAGGAGAGGCTCGCACCTTCTCTTTGGTGTGAAGGGACGAAGTCCTTCAACCCACCATTCGATAAATGGAGACAGCACAGACGGAGTTCACTCAACCTTTATGCGATGTCCTCGCATCGTTCTCATTTTCGCAACGTCCGCTTCTTTGACGAAGCCAATCCAGATGTCGTTCTGGGAGGTCTAGTACAGAATGGATCCCTTACCGAGAAGAACTTTCTCGTGATGCTTGACATCGTCCTTGTCACCACTACCCTGATTCGCGTCTCTACGGAGGATACCGAGAGGGTTGTCTCGATGGTTGATACTCGTCTCGATGTGGGAGACTATATAGTCAGCTATGAAGGTAAGCTAAGTTTGTGCGAACGTTTCTGAGCTAATTGGTAAGGTGAAATCCAAGTCAGTGACGAACCGAGGGTCCATCGCATCATCTCGCACAATATATCCGGCCGGGAAGATGCATTTCGAAACGAATCCGTGCACGAGACGGAAAGTGTGTGATCACGGGTGTCGCGAACCAACTGGCTCCATATTTTCTGGGCTGGTTTTGAGGCAACTCATATTTTCCCCTTGGAGAAGGAGAATCTGTGGATCGAGTGGGGTTACGGCAAGTGGATTACGGATATGGATGACATTGTGGGGTCTCGAGAATCAACTCGTGTCAAAGTGGGTTTATGCTGCAAGCGAACATCCACCAGCACTTCGATCAGTATTTAGTCTCGGTGGACCCCGATGTAATTTTATCCCCATCATGTTTAATGACTAGATTGTTATTTACGCCGACGTTTAATAGGACAGCTACAAGATTGTGGTGTTTAGTAAGGATGTGGATGGACGGGCTTTAGATCCCGTATGCCGTGATGCAGCAAATCCTCATCGAGTGTCGGATCAGCTTCTTCGGTGGCATTTTAGGCAGTCGGTGCTTGCAAACATGAGAGGAGAGGGGGAGCCGGTCTTTAAGCATGACTTTCCGCCAGGGACGGATATGATGACTGAGATTCGAGAAGGTCCGTTAGCGCAGGAACGGTTTGAGTTGGAGCTGTCTTCTAGACTGAGAGGGTTGTGTGAGGATACGGCGCAGGAGGCTTTACTTGTTTTGATAGATTTGATCTTATCTAATCTTATTCATACTATGTATTTGGGGGACCCCTTGAGGCGAAGCGCGAACGCCACACGGAGCCAGACATAGTGTGAACGCTGCAGGTGCGGAAACACCGAGGATTCGAAACCCGCAAAGTTGCTCTCATCCTTTTGTTTATCGCGTCTAGAACAGTCCGGACGCCTTTCCTGGATGAAGCTAGTGCATACCGTTGTTTCAGGTGAAATTTAAACAGCGTTTTGCCAAAAACTGCCTCTTGCTCTCGACCTGTGTAGCGTCCGAATCCGAGTCCTTGCTATAAACACCCAAAGTCGCAGGCTCGAGTCTGTGGTAATCACTATTTTACTCTGCACTACACTGGCTTTAATTCCACTGTTTAGTTCCCTTCGCATTGGCAGAGTATGTACGCCTATAAGTCAGAAAGATGTAATTGCTCAGTGTGGGAACCTTATTATTGTTCGGTTTGAGAGCCAAGATCCCATAAATCAATCGAAGATACAAGAGCTGATCTCTTAGCTTGGTGCTTTAAACGCCAGGTGCAGTAAACACCATTCGCAGGCCAAGGTTCGAAACCTGTGGTAATTAATTCTTTTACTACGTAGTTACTCATGCTCCGTGTTGCTACTGTTTTGCTGTTTAATCCTCTTAAGTTTTCAGAGCTGTCCCGGTAAAAAGTGACAACCTTGGGTTTTCAGCCCGGGGAGTCGGTGTTTATAGCACCAGTTGAGGACTGCAGGTTTCGAACCTGCTTCTGGATGTTTTTAGCACCATGCTCAGCCAGATAAATTTCTTGCTAATCCGATGGTTTTAATCACTATCATATAGAATTTATACCTTGCTAACACCAGCGCGAAAGCATATATATACTGGGTGTTTACAGTTACCACTGCTTGCTAGATTAAGCATCAGTTCTTGTTTGTTGAAGGGTTTGCACTCCGGTAAGGTTTTCAACAATTTATATGGACTAAGTGAAGCATGGGATTGTTGGCTCAAAGATTCCATACTATTCCGTATTGCTGTCTTTCCTTCAGGTTGCTCTGCTCTAGATAGTTTAATTATTGTTCCAATCCCCCGAGTGCACTGTCCGCCATCACGTATTCCTCCATAACATGATGACTGAAGAACCGCATCTGAGATCACAGAACGAAACGAGCCCAAGATTCTACAGGCTTGCTCAGCTCTCATCAGCTTCAGTGTTTTGGCGTTGAACACGCCAGGCTTTTGGTAAGGATGAGCACATTGGAAATCAAACCGACCAGTTATAGAGATAGTTATAAGTGCAAACCATGATGTTCTTTTGCTCTTCGTTGAATGTTTTCCAACCCACCGAAGAATTCGACGGTCGAGTTTAACACATGCAAAACGCCCTCTTTCCTGTCTCGTACTTCATACTGGCGGCCAGAGAAAATACCCCATAGGCGACACTCGTTCTAGTGCCTGGGGTCTTCAGATCCAACTAAACCCCCCTCCGGAAAAAGCACTTCTCCCTATGATGGTCACAATGTTGCAATTCTTTATGGCGGAGGCGCCGGTGAAGGATATGAAGGACTCCAATGAATGGCAAAACTCGTCGATCCTCCTATGTACCCAGCACTATTCTTCCTCGCCCCCATTACAAGCCAAAAATTCCATCCATACTTTCCACAAGCTGAAGTAGAATCCCTTGTCTTCAAAAGGCGTTCAACAGAAAATTTCAACCTGCCATATTCCTCTGCACCGTCATTCTACTTTCATAAAGCTAGGCAATGCGCATGCAAGAGTATCCAATTGCAGCTGCGTTATTGCACTCCGAGCACATTCCCTGTTTGAATTTTCAACTTACGCTCAATGCTAGCTGACGGCGCTATTCCGGATGTCCAGGATGTCCATTCGACCCTGATAGAACTAACGTGATAGATTCAACCCTACCTAGCGAGTAGATTAGAGTGCGTCTGGTAACCCCCATATGCATGTACACATCCCAGCCAGCGTCCCGTACCGCCCGGGGGATCCATTTCGGATAGAATTGCCCAACAAGCACTCTCGCTAGGGGTGGGGGGGCTGTTGAGGATGCAGGCAGCACCCAATCCGTGACCGCTAATCGTACGGGGTATCGTTATAAACACTTGAAACATCTATCCAGATCCACCTGCAGAACCCAAGAATTGATGGCCGAGTGACGGCCCATGCTCCTGTATCCTAAACATCACGACTCAGACAGGGGTAGAGAGGGAACAAAGCAGATTTAATCAGTCCTGTATCTCCTTCCTTCCTTCCCATTTCCCGACAAACGGAACAAAAAAACCGCAACTAAAAGCCTCATACCCAAACGCAAACTTTTATTAACCCCTCCCTCCCCGATTTATAACTCTAGTTACCATTCTGCTGCATCTTCTTCTTCTTCTTCTCCGCCTCCGCCGCCAAACGATCGTGTTCATCAATATCTATCGCCTCCCAGGGATAGCAGCACCACACATCACCGACCGTTTCCGCAGCAAGATACCGTCCCTGCGTCATCATCTCCTCCGGCAAGGCCCCCTTCTTCACCTTATCCTTATTCTATCACCCCTCTCATTAGCCTTGCCTCTCCCCCCTCTCCCCCATGGAGTCACTTACATGCAGCACAAACACCGAGAACTTTGCCTTCTCATCCGGCCGACCCAATTTTCTCGCAGCCTCCTTAACATCCTTCTCCAACTCCTGAACTGCATACTGCAGCGTGGTACGCGTATCATCAACCTCGTCAACAATCAAGATATTCTTGCCGACCAAATCTGAGTTCTTGACCGCGCTGAAATCGAGCCACTGTGTGCGCGTCACTGTATGGCCGGCCGCTTCCTCGGGTCCTTCGTGGTCGCCGAGTTTCTCGTACAGAGAGAGGCCGATCGCTTGGATGGGGATGTTGGCCGAGCCTGGTGTCTTCAGGAAGGAGCGAAGGATACGAGCTGGGACATAGCCGCCGCCGCCGATGCTAGAGAGGTTAGCTGGGGATGAAAGGGGGGAGGGGGAGACAAACGCGATCATTAGGTTTGGTTTGAACTCGGAGAGGATCTTGGGCGCTGCTTGTTGGCAGAGCTTGTGGACCTGCAGGGTGTTAGCGTTACGGGGCAGTGGAGGGGGAAACAAACCTGGTTATAGGTAATATACTTTCGTTCAACCATTTTGAAAGAGTGCGAGAGAGAAAAAAAGAACTATGGGATGTGGTTTCAAGAGGTGTTGTGTGGATGTGGGGAAGGAGATGGAGATGGAGAGCAAGAGATGGAGAAGAGAGAGGATGCGAGGAGGCAGCACATTTAGGGCATTGGGTGAGATTTGAAACACGCCGCCGCTAGCAGGTTTCTTCCCCCGCTACCTATCATGCGGCTTACCTAGGTACCTATGGCACTAAGCTTCTCCGCGGTTTTGCGGAATGCATATAGACTGAGTGGACTACGGCGAAACCCGATAGCTCGCCTCAAGTATTTTAAATCTACGAGATAGGGACTGAAACCTATTCGGCCCCCGCAGAAGAAAGCCCAACAGGCCAGCGTCGCCTCATTGTCGGAATCTAATTCGGCTGGCGATTGAAACGGTTTCGTTACACAAGTAGCCTGGTATAGCAACGGGCATCTCATCTCGCATGTTCCCCGCAAACCCTGATTGCAGATCGTCCAATAACCACCATAGAGAACAGGCCCGTGGGACGTGGGGCGTGGGGGGAAACTATACAACTCTGTGTTGAAATGCCGAGGTGTGTGTGATACAAGAAAGGCATAAAAGAAAGGTATCGGCAGAATGTGTGTACTCTACATCATCCAAAACATGTACGATAGATAGCAACCCGGCGCTCCTCTAGCATCAAACAACACCTCCATCTACAAGTTTGCCTTCGCTTTAAACGTCGGATTCGCCAACGGTGCATAAACCCCCGAATACAGGGCATCAGCTGCGGTGGGAACAGTATGCGTACTCAACCCTCTAGTATCCACCAAGTCCGGCGTCAACTCATCGATGCTCCTCGCCCCAATCAGTCTCATATTCATCTCGAATTCATCCTTCAGCAGCTGCATCGCTCTGATTACACCTGCGTCTCCATACGCACTCATCGCATACAAGAAGGGACGACCGATTCCTACTCCCTTCGCACCTAGACATACTGCCTTGACTATGTCCGATGCACGACGCACTCCTCCATCGACGTACACTTCAATCTTGTCTTGCAAGTTTCTGGCGCGCAGCTCAGCCATGACTTCGGCAAGGAGTTCGATACCCGTTGGAGCAGTGTCGAGTTGTCGCCCACCGTGGTTGGAGAGAACAACACCGTGGATGCCGTGTTCAACAGCCTTGATAACATCGTCGACGCGCTGGATACCCTTGAGGACAATTGGCATTTTGGTGAGTTGCTGAAAGTATGGCATATCCTTCCAACTGAGGGAGGGGTCTATGAAGGAGGATATAGCACGTGCAGCACCCTGAGAGCGGTCGATAGAGTTTGGGTCGCCCTGCTTCTGCACATCGCTGCTGTCGCCCGCGTATTTGGAGCGCATGTCTTTTTCGCGGCGGCCGAGTTGGGGGGCATCGACAGTGATGAAGAGACCTTTGCATCCACTCTCTTCGGCGTGTTTCACGATGCGCCCTGTGATGTTGCGGTCTTTATTGACGTAGAGCTGTAGCCACTGCGTCTGCTTGCTATTGGCGGCTCCAACGATCTCGTCAAACGAACAAGAAGCAAGCGTGGGGATCATCTGTATCACATCGTGTCTTGCCGCTGCCCTCGTGAGAACCGTTTCTCCATCAGGATGACCGAGCTTTCCAAGCGCGGTAGCAGTTACGTAGAACGGAATAGATGTCTTTGAACCCAACATGGTACAGGTTGTGTCAACGTTCTCCACATCGATGAGGACCCTGGGCCTAAACCAGATCTTGTGAAACGCCGTTCGATTCTCGCGCATAGTGATTTCGTCGTCGGCTCCCGAAGAGTAATATCCCCACGCTGTACGCTTCATAACCTGTTTCGCCACGAACTCGAAGTCGGAGAGGTTGTAGCAGTGATCCAGCGGCGGCATGTTTCTAATACGTTCCTGTCGCGCGGCTTCGTCTGGGTCCACTTGCTTTTCTTCAATGTCAACCGTGCTCATATCGACTTCTCCGAGGTGGAACTTCTTGTCCAGATACTGCGAGTGAGTGTCAGTGATGGGCTTCCGACGTTGTGGCAAACGAAGGATATCCCTCCCACCTTGTCGAGCGTATCTGGTGGATGAATTGGATCGAATCCTTCGGTCGCATCCTTACCGGCATATTTGAGGATGATTTTAGATCCACCAGGACTGTATAGGAACAAATTGTTAGTTGTGTCGGGGGTGTCGCGCAGCGAGGGAACATACTGTTCTGGTAGAAATTCGGTGACATCATATGCTTTGCCGTGGACTATTACCCAGCATGAATCCTTGGTGTTGTGTGCGGCAACGTCGATACCGCTGAATTTGGTCATTGCGACGGCGAGGATTGGTCGAGGAGGAAGGCAGGCGACAGAGCAGTTAGGAAGAGGAGGAGGAGGGAGAGATAGTGATAATGGATAGTGGAATCCGGAGTAGCGGAGGCTTCCAAGGGCTGGTTTGGTTCGGTAACCCCTTTCGGCAGAAGAGGTGCATATGATATGCTACCTTAAAGTGGTATTTAAACTAGTGCTGGAAATGTCATTCATTATCAATCCACTCTATGTCTGGCTGTATTATCCTGTACTCTATGATACCAGCCCTTGTCTTTTCCAAATATCTCTCATAACTAACTTCATCAATTGCCCTGGAGCGGCTAATTCCGTATCGTCATGCACGCTACCCCGCAAAACGTTGTTTCGAGACCATATCTTTTTCGGCGTACCATCGTTCGAGACTTATCTATATTTTTCGGTCATCCAAATTCGCCCCAACAGTAGTCTACTCTATCTATAACGCTACCGGAATCCCGGATCCAGAGCATTCATCAATCATTCACTTTGCCATTCGTTGCCACTACTAACTGCTACATATCCCAAAGGCGCAAGCGCTCCTCTCAACCGAGGTTGCTATGGAACAACGTTCCGGCTTTCTAGACATGGCTACGAAGTTTGGTTGCACAATTCCTCCGAACCCGCCTCTGGGACGTACCTTGATGAATCCAACTGCCCTGCCCAATCCTGAATGGGAGCAGCGAGTGTTATTCGTGTGAAGTAGTCTATGTGCTTGTTCAATCACACACAACAATCCTTTCAAATAGGTCTTTTTGCATTATTAAAAGCTTTACCATACATGGGCATTTGATGTTATTGTACTATGACCGTAATAAATCATCATTATCAGCCATGGAATTCCTGGCATCTTAGCAGCCGAAGCTAAGATTTCAAAGGTTTGGAGAAACACCTACTTTGAGAACTACAACAAAACCCCGCAAAATATTAGTTGCCTTTTCAGTCCCTTCACTGCCATACCTAGGTACCAATAGGTGAATACTCGAGTACGAACCCAGTCTGGAGACCCTCATTACGCGACCCAAGCAAGCTTCGTTTGTGAGAGTCGCCAGACTAGTACGAACCATAGCAACAAACCTGCAAAGAGGAAATAGTTCATAACCGCAGAATCGCGAAAAATATGCATCCCGTACTGCTGAGACACTACTTGCATAAAGAGCTCCAATGTTGTCAATTTGGACAGAGTTTATTCATGTTGAGACGGCCGAGGGTAGAGGGTTTCGATTACAAGTCCCAGCTGTCTCACAGCCATAAATAGAAGTCCCAGCTGTCTCACAGCCATAAATAGGACGGTAGGAACTACGGTCACAGTTTCAACCAGCTCCACTTGGGAAATAAATGGTTAGTACTTAGGCGGTCAAAATTTACTAGTGGATTTTTGTATGTAACCTCACAAAATCGTATGCCAGTACTTTTTGACCGCCTAAGTATGCCACAGGACATGGGGTCGTCATTCAATTCTGGCTGCACACGAGCTTGCACGATAAAACTCCTTGGTGGTACTAGACATCACAGCAAACACCATCTTGAGGCTCCATACAGCTGCTAGGCCCCAAATTGCAAAGCTTGAACACAGCTTAGGGTGTGAAGGACCCCGAAAATTATCTCCGCCGAAGACACCGGCAACTGTGTCTCTTCGCCCTCACTATAAGCCAATCAATCCTAAATCTACAACCTTTGCACCAGGAATCTGTTACCTACAACTATCTGGGAGGGAGTTATGAGGTTGAGCAGGTAGGATTTTCTGTTGAAAACATTGTTTTGTATGATGAACGTCTATATGTTTTCAATAAATAAGAACTGATGCTTAGCTTAGCTGGCAGCGAATGTATGGCGCTATAAATGCTAGGTGCTATAAACGCCAGGTGTTTTAAACACCAAGGTTCAAAGCCTATATTGTTCGCTCTTTTGCACAGCTTTTTCAGGTGTCCGTTTCTTTGAAGGACAATGAAGATTTGGACTTCTATATTTTGGTAGCAACCATACGACCTAGCAGAAATCGAGAGCGAGTGCAAGTAAAAAGTGATAACCTCGGGTTCCAGCCCGGGAAGTTAGTGTTTAGGGCACCAATTGGCACTGCAGGGTTTGAACCTGCTCACTGGTGTTTGTAGCACCGATTGAGTTTGCAGGTTTCGAACCTGCCTGCTGGGTGTTTCTAGCACAATGCTCAGCCAGATAAGTTTCTTGTTAATTTGGTGATTTTAATCATTACTGTATACAATTTATTGCTGCTGACACCGGTATTGCTGCGAAGTACATACTGCAAGCCAGGCTAACTTCAGGATTGGTGTGTCACAATCGCCTGTATATCGCCAGCCTGCTATGCACGTATGCCATGATTCTAGAACACGGGTGGAAGGCAGAGTGAGAAAGGCATATATACTAACTTTGAGCCATCAGCAAGAGAAAAAGAGTGGTTGGGCGCGGCAGGTTTCGAACCCGTGCTCAGTGTATACAGCACCTGGTGTTTATAGCACCATGCTCTTCCAGCTTAGCTTAGCAGGCACCTTAACTGACGAGGCTCTATCTGTTAGAAGGCGTTGGAAACCATCGCGGGCTAGCATAAATTGGAGATGCTGGATGTACGTAAACGTCCCAGTGTAAGCCTGAACCCTCCACAAGACAAAAGAAAAAGAAAAGAAGTGGTTGAGCACCGCAGGTTTCGAACCGCACTCAGTATTTATAGCACCTTTTGGCGTTTGTAGCACCTGGCGTTTACAGCACCTTGTTCTGTGCTGGCTAAGCTAAGCAGTCAATTGTTATTTGTTCATGATGTTGCAGGACCCTGACTCCCTGAGCTCCGAAGCTTTGGCTGCTCGGAGTTCTATTGAACTGAAACCAGGCCTAGTAGAATGGTAGGAAATCCTTTACTGAGCGCTTTCTTCGTGCGTAGTGGTGGTACGTCCATCGGTCACCTAGAGTGTTCGGGGCAATGTGGACAAGGGGAGTATATGAAAGAGTCCTATAAGTTTCGAACCTTGGTGTTTATAGTATTTTGCACTGCCGGCTAAGCTAGACATCAGTTCTCTGTATTGGGCCTCGACTGTTCTAAACAAGCATATAATTTATCCGTCCGGTCAGTCAGTTGTATGCACCTAATATCTGTGTTAGGACATGAAGACCTCGAAGTGGGTGACGGGGAACGACATACCTTCGCAGTCATCCGTCGAAGCTTCTAGATCGTTTTCTTCGTTGAAGTTCTTGAAGTCGTATTTGACCATTTCCACTCTGGATCACTCGAACGATCCGCTATCTTGTCGCGGCTTTGCTAGGAATCTCAGAGGACTTGACCTAGCTAGGTATTTGTTCGGTTCAGGGAACCCCAAAGCAGTTGTGAATACGGCTTCACAATAAGTCCATAAGCTTCTTACCGACGACCACTCTGTTGAGCATCCTCGGTCCTGATATAAGTGTAATTCATTTGAAAGCGCTCCATGGGCTGCCGTGGACTTGAACATGTTCCCACACTAGGAGATGTTAGCAGCTGTCATAATTCTCAAAACAACGGCAAAAAACCTCGATGAGAAGAACAAGGTCGATGGAATCCAATTCTGAGGTTCTTGTGGTGGCGTAGTGGTGTGTTTTTGAGTCTCCAATCTGTATATCCCGTGCCTCGCTTGGCAGTCGTTTAAAACTCACCCAAGCTTGTAAACTCGGCCCGTTCCCGCGATGGTTGATATGATATCTAGACGGTAGACAGTACACACAACTCATCACTCGTCGACACGACTCTTGCTTAACATATCAAAGCGATATAACTGGTTGCACATTAACCCCGCACGATGACCGGCCACGCATTGGGCGCCCCCTGCGGGATTGAGATGCCAATTGGTTGGGTTCCCGGGGTACGCTGAGCCGTTGCTTTGGAACCCGGGGCATTCTCCTTTTTAACCTTCAGCCCTCCTTACTCTAAATCTTTGCGGCTTATACCAACAGTCTCACTCCACCTCCTCCCGCCATCTACATCTCAATAATCCCGTGTGTGTGCAACATAGGTCCGAGCGAAACAATCACCAACATGAGAGCACTCCCTGAAGATATGGACGATATAAGCTCAGTCGACTTGCAAGCGATCATTGCGGTTCAGCTTGTAGATCTCGACGAAGCGCTTGCAAACTCCACACGCAAGGGGAAAGGAAAAGCCGGCGGCCCGGTATCTGGAGGCGATGCGGCACTACAGCAGTATCGCGACTACCTCGCCTCCATCGCTACAATTGCAGCAGACGCAAAACTTGCGCGGTCCATTGACCACGCGCTTGAAGTCGATCAGCCGATACTCGTGAAGCTTGTGGGTGAGGAGGAGACAGCGAGGAGGGATCGGGAATGGGCGATAAGGTTGTCGCAGGAGGAAGGGGGTGATGTGGAGGGGGATATTCCGGCTCCTGTTTCGGCGGTTCCGAGGGTTCCGGGTGCTGATCCAAGACTTGGGACGGGGTATGCGACGTCTTCTGGGACAAGGAGGGGGGCAGGGGCAGGAGGAAAGTCGACTACATCGTTGTTAAAGGAGACGAAGTGTTGCTCGTGCATTGAAACGCGCTTCTGTATCACTGCGCCTTGCGGTGATGCTTACTGCCACGAATGCATCAAGACGGTATTCCGCAACGCGTGCAACGACGAGGAATGTTTCCCGCCACGCTGCCACCGGCAGGAGATCCCGCTGTTCTTGGCACACCCGTTCTTGAGTAAGGATGAGGTCGCGTTGTTTAAAGCTAAGAAAGAGGAATTTATGACGGGGAACCGGACGTATTGCTATAACGCTACCTGCCTCGCTTTCATCCCGGGAAAGAACTTTGAGGGCGATTGCGCCTTGTGTAGCAAGTGTTCGCAGATGACATGTGTGAGTTGCAAGAAGAAATGGTGCGTACCTGGCTCTGCGGCGAATGGTGCGAAGACGAGTTACTGATTATACATACATCTTCCAGGCATGGCAAAACCGACTGTCCCACCGACAGCAACCTGACCGCCACCCTCGAGCTCGCCGTAAAAGAGGGATGGCAACGTTGCTTTGGCTGCCACGCCCTTGTTGAGCGTCTGTTTGGGTGTCAGCACATCATCTGGTATCTTCCCTTTCACCCCTTCTTTCTCCCCATACTAACCCAGTCCTCCAAGTAAATGCGGCGCCGAATTCTGCTACCGCTGCGGTCTGAAGTGGAAAACTTGCCGGTGCAGCGACTGGGACACACGGGCTCTCGATCGGCGCGCTGAAGAGCTTGCGATCCGCGAGGTGGGGTCTACCGCCATTCCAGCACGCATTGCGCACCGCACCCGCGTGATCCGCGAAGAGATTATGGAACGCCATGAGTGTCAGCACACCAGCCGCTGGGAGAAGAATCGGACTGGTAGACAACAGTGTGAGATGTGTTATAATACCTTGCCGGATTATATTTGGGTCTGTCCGGGGTGCAGGATTCTGGCTTGTACTAGGTGCATGAGGAATCGCGTTTAGGGATGCTAGGGCGAGATTTGAAGTGGTAGGAGGAGAGCGCGAGGGATATATGGTTGTTAGATGATCAGTGGAAGTTTTGTTTTTTTGTTTTAATCATACTGTATTCACTCTATCTAGACTATGGCAGTGCCCAATCCCCCCCCTCTCCGGATGGCCGGCTAGATGGGGGAGATCCCTTCCCCTGATAAGTGGAAGTCGGTGGGTATACTGGAATACATTCACTGAGAAATATGAGAAGAAATTATGAAAAAAAGATGCATAGTGAGTGATGCGTTATGACAACGATTGATTTAATTGTGTTACACCGCAGAGTCACGCGGAAGTGAGTGTGGTATGTTTGCCATTAAGCCTTGACCTTCTAGAACGTGATAGATGCTGAGAATGGTGATGGTATCGCGCGCCAGCAATACCCATAAAACCACTGCACAGCAGAGTCGAGCACTGTAACCAACTAATGATACACAACCCCATCCCTTCAAGTAAAGCACAGACCAAAAACCAAAACGCGAAAGAATAAATCCAGATACTCCCAATCGCCGCATCGCAAAAAGCACCCCGCAGATATCAACCCTCCCCCCCTTTCCCCCATACACTCTAGTCCTAGTTCTCCGGCTGGCCCTGTTGATGAAACTTTGCCCTCGCATTCCCGAACAGCTCCTCCTGCTGTCTGAGTAGTTCCTCCTGACTCAGTCCGCTCTGCTCCAACTTTGTCTGTTTCTTCTCCCTACTCTATACCCCCCACACCGTCAGCCTCCTCCCCCAACTCAATAGTTAACATACCTTCTGATGCTCCTTGTGTTCCTGCGCCACTTCAACGATCTGCTCCACATACTCTTCGAACCCGAGGTCCTTCAGCGCTTTAACGACGTGTTCACTCGCGATTGTCTTCTTTGCCTCGCGTTCCGCGATGTCGTTGGCTTCGCTCGAGATCAGAGTGATGAACTCAACGCAGCAGTCGATTAGTAAGTCGCGCGCATCCTTTGCGAACGCGACATCCGACGCGAGAATCTCAGATATGATCTTTTGAACCGTTGCTACGCGGTGTTAGCAGGATAGGGGTGAGGGCAGGGAGAGGGAGGTGCCTTTAGGGAGGGAGAGGTCGTCGGCTGTATGGGTCATTGTTAGCAAGCGGTGAGAGACGGGGAGGGGAAGGGGGAGGGGGAGTACAGCTTGAGAACTCGCGGTCGGACATGGTGGAATGTCGAAGCGCTGTTTGTAAGGGGTCGGTTGCGTTGGTGGTGAGTGGGTTGGTGTCGCGTGAAGGGTATCTGTTCTGTTTGTTGGCGGGGTACTTATGGAGTTGAGGTGAGGGCTGAAAGGCGGCTGCACTAAGGACAAGCTGCCGCTAACTAAATTTAACGTGCATGACGGCAGAACGCTCGGACCACCTATACCGGTTTACATGTACTCGCTCGTCATTTGTCAAGTCTCCTAACTTTTAATGGGGACGGGAAATTGCGTGAAAGCGGTTGCAGTCAGCTTCTGCTCCTTCATCACTTTCTATTGTAGCCGTTTGTTTCACGCGTACGGGAAGATCTGTTTCCAAAAGCAAAGCAATATAATTTGAAATTCCCAGGTACCACAGGTACTGCACACGACCAGAAACAGCAAACAGAACAGATCAAAGATAAAAATACAAAAAAACTGTCCGACTAAACCTATAGAGTAGAAAGAATTAAAACCATGGTAAGAATGAAACTATAGTACACCCAAAGCGAACACACAAGTCTAGCAATGTGCTTCATAACAACTAAAACATCAAACAAGTCGCCAATTTTTGAATCAGTCGATGATAAAATACCAACCGTTCGAGTACCATGCAGTCACTCTTCCTGCACCTCCTCTACATCTACCGGCAGTCGATCCCGCAACCATGCCATTACAGCATCAGTACCCTTCTCTAAAACTTGCCATCGAGGAACTAGAAAACATCAGCAGGGGATTTCTCGGTGTATGACGTAGGGGGAATTTCGCACCTCTGAACAAGTTTCCTTGCACCCTCAACTCTCGAAGGTTCTCACACAGCGCTAGTCTGGGAGGCAGACTTCCAATCGAATTACCAGTCAGGTCCAGCACCCTGATACCATCGACGCTCTCCAATGGAATCTCCTCAACCTGGTTATTCGCAGCGTGAAGGTGGAGAAGAGCCGGGAATGCTTGACGAAGACCTACAATCGAGGTTACTCGGTTCGCAGAGATGTCAAAGGTCTGCAGTTTTGGTGAATCGAGATTTTTGAAGAGTAGCTCGAGGGAAGCCAGGCCTGTACTGTGAAGGTTAAGAGTATCCAGGCTCCGCAGCATGAGTCTTTCTGGAAGATAGACCGTTGAGAGCCGGTTGTTCGAGAGGTCGAGCGAGGACAGTGAAGCAAACCGGTCCACGTTGGTGGGGATTGCCGAGAATGTATTATGTGCCAGGACCATTGTGCAAGGTGACCCAACAATACTATCCATCAGCTCGGAGGTGAGCTCTCCGAGGTTTTTGTTTGAGAGGTCTAAAACGCCCCCTCGGCAAATCTCGACAGTCTTTGGTGCGGAGCTCTCGCCATTTACTGTCCCAGGACGTCCAAAAGGCTCATTGTCGTCTTCTGCTTCCGCAATTACGATCTCCGGGGGAGCCAATCGTCCTCGTAATGTCTTTTTGAGATCTGCAGCACTCATGCCGGCCAACTTGCGGTCGAAAAGCGGGTTTCCAGCAAAGCTGATAACCTCAAGGTTATCCATTGCTCCTAAGCGGGGGTCAATGGTCTTAACGCTATTGCCAGAGAAGTCGAGAGTTCTGAGTCGGCGGAGGGCATAAAGGTCGTCTGGCAACGTAGTGATCTGATTCTGATCAACAAGGAGAACGAGAAGTTCATGCCAACCAGTAAGGGTAGGAAAGTTAGTTAGCTGATTGTTAGACGCAAACAGTTGGTTCAACGCTGGTAGAATAACTGAAGATTCTGTAAACGAAGTGATATGGTTTCCTTTCACATTGAGCGATTGTAGTGAACCCCACCGCTCAACTGAGGCAGGGAAGAGCGTGCCACTAAGTTTATTTTGGGATATGTCGACCTCAAGCAGATGACAATGCTGGAGCTCTTCAAGCGGGAGAGTTATGAGAGCATTCCTGGCAACATTAAGCGAACGCAGACGCGAGCACTCTCCAATAGATGAAGGTAGTGACGTAAGCTTGTTATCTTGGAGCTCTAGACTTTCGAGTGCTACGAGTTTCGATATTGACGCATCAACCTCCCCTTCTAAGCTGTTCTTTGCCAACTTCAAGTCCTTCAGCGTTGGGATCTGGAAGATAGTATCTAAAACGCTATTATCAAGCTGATTGCCGGACTGATATATAGTAAGCAGCTGCAGCCGGCGTCAGGAATAACAACTCACCAAATTAAGCACTGTCAGCTCCGTTAGCTGCACAAGATTTGCCGGCAGCCCAGTCAAAAGATTATTGTGCATCTAAGTTTCGTTAGTCTGCGTCTGGATTAATTTACTCCAGGCATCAACGTACATCAATGAAGGACAGCCCTCCAAATTGCTGTGCTAACTTCTCACCAAATTCTCCAATCTCATTATCGGCGCCTATCAGCTTGGCCAGATCAACGCTTTCGTACCACTTTGGACCGTTGTCATCGTCTGTTGCTGCGAGCTCTTCCTCCGTCGTTTCGTACATCTTGTACACTGCTTCTGGAATTTCCTTCAACTGTAGGTTGGAAATGTTGAGTCGTCCTTCCACACGGGCAGACTTAATACGCTGCTGCAAAACTTTTACAGAACCACCTTCCCCAATAATTGACTGATTGAATGGATCGTCGGTTCCAAAGTCAAAGCCATCGAGTCCATTAGTCGCTGCGATTCCATTACTCTCTCCATTGGAAACAGAGGCGACTCGCTGTTTGGCAGCACGTGCCTGACGAATAGTGTCTCGCAGCGATTGAGAAGCTTTTCTGTGGTCACCCTTTTGAGGGGAAAGCTGCTCTGTAGGGGGTGTAGGTGGTATTGGTGGCGGTTTAGGACCACGAGTTGCCTGACGAGAAGCTGTTTGCGGTAGACGTACTGGTTTGGATGCTGTAGGAGTTCGTGGTACAGTCGGCAACCCAGTCGATGATTGCCGTCGTAGCGGCGTAGGACTGGCATCTGGAGGTGTGTTGAGGTGTGAAAGGTTTCTGGCAGACAGCTGGGTCATCGACTGTCTAGTATGGATGGTAGACGGCTGTTTGAGCTGGTTGTTTGAAGGCTTTCGGTTTAACGGAGGCGCTGCAGCACCATTTATATCCGAAGTACGTCTTCCTTTCGGAGTCGCTGAAACACGGGAAGTGTGTAGCTGTGGTGATAGCACTGGAGATCCTATTAAAGACCCGGATGCCTTCCGGGTGAGCTGTGTATTTACAGTAGGTTTTGCCTGCAAATTGGTGAAAGACATTTTGCCCTTTAGAGCTGGTGTTATGCCATTGAGAGCACCACTCGAGGGCATCCTTCGAGGGTGTACTTTTGCAATCGACGATGCCGTAGCGTCGCTGAAATTCCGATCTAGAAGCGAGATGATCAGTCTGGGGAAACGAAATTGCCTTGCATGATGTTGTCGTTATCTGTACATCATGCAGTCTCAAAAAGGAAAGACGTTCTTTCTTACCCCCTTGATCTGACCCGTTCGGAAGCCGTGGAACTGACGGCCTCTTGGTAATGGTTGAATTTGACCTAGGAGTCGGCATTCTGGCATCTCCATTGGAGCTCGGAAGCCTTTCCCTCGAAAATTGAGGTCGAAGAGAACCTCCTACTTGCCCTTTCGAAAGTGACAAGTTCGAGAAGGTGCCGGAAGCTTTTCTCGGTATTGGCAATCTGGAAGGTTTTGATATAGGCAGTTTTGCGGGAGCTGCACGCTGCTGTTGCGGCGGTGATGATGGCATATCGTCGTCTTCTTGATGGGGGACCATTGGGAAGAGTAGTTGTAGTGAGTGGTTCTAGAGTTGATGTTGGTTGTCTCCTTATGTGTATGGGAACTGGAAGTTCAAAAAAGGTCACGTAGGGGACTACAAAGGCGAGCCTGCATGCACTTTTAACCCCTGGATGCTTCCCGCTAAGTAGCCCCTTTGCTCGGCTCCCTGCAGTCAGAGGCCGCCATCGCACGCATGGGTTTTCACTCGCCGTCACTGCTGCCCTACCGTCCCGCGCCAATCATTGGTAAATGGAAGTTAATTTGAATTTATGTCCTCAACTCGGCTGACATGAGGAGGGCTGAAGACGGTAAGTGGAGGTTGGCCGGAGCTTTCAAATTCTGTATCGAGTGGTTGCCACGGGCGTTGCTATGGGACGTCACAATAGCATTGTTCCATGCTTAGCGTCCAGCCTTCTGTTTACTCACCTTACTGACCATTCTCACAGGCCACTCCCCACCGCCGAAGACCTAAAACCACTGTTGGACAATCCGAGCGATAAACGCATAGCTGTCGCCGTCGCATCGCCGCTTTCGCAGCCTTCGAATCCACTCCCCCCCGACTTGACCCCTCTATCTGTGTGTGCCAATCAACGACGACATCCCCCTCCCGACTAATCATCGTCATCGCCGGCTACGCATCTACGACGAGAATGGGTGCGCCCTCCACCTCCCTCGCCGCGCTGCTTTCTAACACCTCCGGCGCAGCAGACTCTCGGCCGGATCCGCATCATCGCCTCGCCTCGATAATACCGCGAACTCCGACCCCTCCATCCGCCTCCTCAATGGCACCCACCACTGGCGCACAACTACACCCTCTAACACCGCGTGCATATCAGCCGAAGCAGTCATCGCATCTTTCACCTTCCGCGATCCCACGGACCTCCTTCTCAGCGTCATCATCCTTCGGCGCGACCTCTTCCGCCTCCTCCTCCTTCACCGCACCCTCCGCCCCCGCCGCCACTCCACCACTACCTCCCCTCACTCCCACCTCGCCAATACTTGCCTTTTCCCCACTCTCCACTTCATCCATCGCTGCCGCCTCCCCCTCCGCCCTCCGCGCCGCACTAACCCAAGCGCAAGATGTCATCCAACTCCTTCGCACATCCTCCGCGCACCAGCGTCTTCTGCACTCACTGCTCCTCATTGACTCCTCCGAGTTGCGCGCTCGACATCAAGTCGAAGCCGATATCTCATCGGCGCAGATCTCGGTGCTCCGTAGCCATCATCACCCCGAGCTCGAAACCTACAAGCGGCGACTCAGGCGCACAAAACGAAAGCTCGCCGAGTATGCTGCCGAGAATACGGAGCTGAGGCGGCGACTAGGGGAGGAGGGCGCGGAAGGCGAGGGCGAGGGGTTGAAGGCGCTGGGACTACTGGCAAGTAGGGTGCTGGAGAGTGAAACGCCAAAGAGGAAGCTCGGGAGCCCTGTGGCGTTTAAGGGTGCGAAGAGGAGGCGGAGTAGAGATTCGACCATTAGTGTGGAGGATCCGGAGGAGGTGGATGGGAGTCCTAGCCCAAGGAAGAGGGTGAAGACTGCGCCGGGGTTGGGGACGCCGGTGAGCCCTCATCCATCGAGGGCGCAGAGAGAGAAGTGATGTGTGCATGTGTTCTGTTTTTCGTTTTGTTTATTTGCAATAGGGGCTCCGGTGTTTTGGTTGTATTTGAAGGGAGGGAAGGCAGCAATGTTTGTGGTAAGCGTGTTTAATTTATATGTTATACTCGGGGTTTAGGTAGATCGTAGGGCCGGGAGAATGTATTTAGCTAGCAGTATGGATATCCCGAGTCTTGAACTCTACAAGCAGAGGAAATCCATTGTTACTCACATTCATAGTTCGATATCCGAGTTACTCAGAGTATACAAGTACAGTAGGGTGCCAGATGATACGGCATGGGCGTGCGTGCCCAAAGTGTGTTCTCTGTCTTCATCGATTATTCGTGCATATAGCCCAGCCTGTCACTTGCTCAAAGTCGTAAAGTCGACTTCTTAGGTTCGGGAAAACAACACAGAAGCGCGAAGTACACTGGGGCTTCGCTACGCTCACTTCTGGCTATAAAGTTCAATTCATTGGTTTGTCAGGACATCACATGAACGGTATATAAGTATTCACAACCCCATCAGAGCCAATGTAGTGGCTGGCTAGGTGACTTCTCAGTTGAGTGACTGGCCTCTCTAGTTTCTTCATCCCCTTCGCCCGATTCATTCATGGGAATATGAATATATTATCGCTAGAGTACACACTGAGCAACCGATCCCTCCAAATCAATCACATGACAGCTTAGTTAACCTAGTTTCCTAATCGAGCCTAATTAACAATGAGGAAATTTCGACCTTACCATAAAGTAAACTTTATGGCACTTTTTAAAGTACCTCTCTACCTCCATTTACACTAAAAGATACATGATTGATGGGTGCTTGTGTTCTAAGCTTGTATAGTACTTTAGCTCTAAGCCGCAATATTAAATATCTATTGCTCATAGATCTTCCCCTCCACAAGTGCTCCCAGTGTTGTAGATAGTGTCCGTTGATTGTAGGCACAAGTCTAAAGGTTGCGTGAAGAGGGGACAGCAAAGTGTGAAGTCTAAAAGGACAGTTACGACCATAAACTTTAGGACTTCTAGCAACACCCAGAATCGAAAGGTGGTAGATATATCACATCACAGAAGAACCGGTAGCGATCACAATTTTTCAGCTGCCACTTGAGCAAACGCCTTCGCGCTAATCGGCTCCACATCCCTGCATCACCAACTTAAATCCAACCTCTCACCATACATGTCCTCGCGAATAACCTCGTCCTTCAAATGCCACCCCGCACTCTCGTCGTCGACAACGGCTCCTACACTATTAAAGCTGGCTTTGCAACAAAAAGCTCGTCCTATAATGACTGCCACCTCATTCCAAACTGCATCGCTCGCTCCCGAGACCGCCGATCGTTGGTGGGGACACAGCTTGAGTCGTGTCGTGATTTTGGAGGGATGGCGTTCCGGCGGCCGGTAGAGAAGGTAATAGCACACGGAGGGCGGTGATGTTAGGATGCTGATAGTTATAGGGATACCTAGTAAACTGGGAGGCCGAGAAGGAGATTTGGGACCGAGCGTTTCTGGACGCCGATTCGGCGGTGCATGTAAGCTACCCCTCTTCCTATATCGCAACAGTATTAGACTTCTAACCGTATAGCGATGCAGTGCGATCCACCTAGTACCTCCCTAGTCCTCACCGAAGCTCCCAATGCCCCCCTCTCCCTCCAAAACAATTGCGACCAAATGGTCTTTGAAGAATACGAATTCAGTTCGTATCTCCGCTGCGTAGGTAGCAACCAAAACTCTTCCCATCTCTCCGTCGCTTTTGACACATTTCCTCCATAGCTCCCTCCGTAATCCCCTGGAATGACATCCCATCCCTCTTCTCCCCCACTGCCGCCCGACAGACCAAGCCTGCCGAAGCCGCACTAGTAATCGACACGGGATTCTCACACACGCACATCGTCCCCACCCTCTTTGGCGTGCCGTGGAACTCTGCAGTACGCCGCATCGATATCGGCGGAAAGTTCCTCACAAACTACCTCAAAGAACTCGTCTCTCTACGGACGTGGAACATGATGGAAGAGCCGTACCTCATCTCGCAGGTTAAGGAAGTCGTCTGTTTCGTCTCCACAGACTTCTCAAAAGACCTTGAGAAGTGTAAACGTCTCCGCACATCGCAGAATGACATTGTCCTCGACTACGTCCTTCCAGACTACAACACGGGGAAGGGAGGATATGCGCGTCCACACGTGGGGAAGTCAAAAGAGAAAGAGAAGGGTCCCGAGGAGGAGCAGGTTATGGTATTAGCGAACGAGCGGTTTACCGTACCGGAGCTGCTGTTCAATCCCGCTGATGTTGGGCTAAAGCAAGCTGGTGTTGCGGAGTGTGTTATTCAATCTTTGGAAATGGTGCCCGAGAGGTACCGGCCCATATTACTCTCCAACATCGTCCTTACAGGCGGAAACGCGGCGATTCCGGGGTTTAAAGAAAGGTTTGAGCTGGAGCTTAGACCGTTGGCTCCTTGCGAAGCTACGGTCAGAGCGGCAGTGCCAGAGGATCCGGTAAAGTATACGTGGTTAGGAGCGGCGAGAATGGCGTCAGATGAGGAGTTTATGAAGAAGAGAAGGGTCACGAGGAAGGAGTATATGGAGCATGGACTGCTATGGGCGCAAAAAACGATGGCGGGGGAGGATATTAGGGGTGGTGGAGAGACGGTGAAGGAGACGTCGATGGAGAAGGATAGGAGGGAGAATAGGAGTCATAAGAAGAGGAGGATTAGTGAGGCTACTTGAGCAAGACGGGGACGAGAGCGGTGTATACTACTACTATCATGATTTTAATGAACCAAATGTTGACTCAGTTCACTTTAAGTATTTATATGGCAATCCACTCGTGTGTGGAAATAAGAAACTGAGGTGCATTAGTTGTACACTCGTCTTGGAATAGTCGGAATCTATAGGAGCCATCGATTCAAAGCTCTTTTTACTATCTTTTGGGTTGTGCTGTTCATAGTTTCGTTGCGTCCCTGAAGATATTTGTAAGTAGTGGAGTGTTTCACTGTTTCAGTGATGGTGCGTGAACACGCGTCCAGAAATGCTAATGGCCAAGTTAACGCACTTTACTTAACTCCTAATATTATTTATAACGAAACGTTTCTGATTATAACCAGCGAAAAGAGCCTTTTAAATTGTCTCGTGCCCATCCGGTAGCGCCAAGCATCATTTTCTCGTCGGCTACCGTCTGGTAGTAAACCCACCTGAGCTGGAGGAGTGGAATCGACCTCCTCCATTCTCACAGCGCAACCATATATGCGATAGAGAAGTGGTACAGCATTAATGTGCAGCTCACTAAGTAAGGTGGTTGTTGAGAACGCCATGGTGATGGTTGACTTCTCTGCATTTCACCATTTCGCACAACATATCCTCACACAAGTCAGCGAGTCACAGCCATCATTATGATAACGCGCAAGCTCTGGGATATAGTACTCAAGGATCCCTTCCCCCTCTGTAGAGGCGCCTGTACCTGGAAACAAGAGTAGTTCTACATAGTCGGCAGAGGGCTGATCTTTTGATGAAGTCTTGGCTCTTCATACAGTATCACTCATGAGAGGAGAATATGGCGCTGTTAGGCTCTTTTGCTTTAAACAGGACACACATAGAGGTGCACTTACGCGCTACACGGTATAGACCTTACGTCTATTTTTCTTCTCTGCTGTTACCGAAACGTCCTCGGTATCTCTTGACTGGGTGAGCTCCCACCTTGAATTGAGGCGCTCTAGGTCAACTGTATACCATTTTCTGTCGCAATGAATGGCGCTATCTGGAATCCTTACACTCTTTCTACTTATACTATGCGCTATTCTATTAAGAGAGGTTGATATTTTGATGTTCTACCGGCTTTGTTTACTACCAGACGAAGAATGATGAGGTACGGAGTGGTAGCACCACATCAAAATTCGTAGTCTGGGCTCGAGACAACCTTTTTAAAGATGATACTACAGGGAAACACAAAGAGAATTGAACACATGCTTGAGTGAAGGAGTGCAGCGGAAATTTCGGCTAGTTTCGAGTGATAGAATTGTTATTAGGTGAGACATATTATTACATCTCATGCTTCATCAAACTCGCAATAAACATTAACCGCCACCCTTAAACATCAACCGCCATCCTTATAACATAGTTCTTCCAACCCGGATAGCTCGCCTTCGCATACACCCCTAAAGTATCTCCGGGTCTCAACGTACACAGCCATTCAAGGAGGCCAGGGGTCCTGGCGATCCCACACAATGGTATGCGCCCGAAAGCTACTAGAGCCCTAGACATTCCACTAGACCGTTTACGGCGCAGCACGGTGGTCGCCGCCGTTAGTTGTAGCTATAGCTTCGAACCATGAGTAGGACTCGTGGTAGGTTCCGATAAGCTCTGTTAATCGCTCCATCCGTCGCGATAATGGTTCAGTTTAAAAGGGCATATCGAAATGAGAGACCAAGCTGTGAGAGAATACATACCTTGATCGTGTGATTCTGTCTGAATTCAATGCCGCGTACGTGCGATGGAAGGTCGGTCCTAGAAATGGTTAACTCGAGGTATGGTTGATCTTGCTTCGAATTGTGTTTCACCACGATAAAATCCTTGCGCTCCGCATGCACGTCTGGAGATGTTGTCGAGACGGATAGTTCTTCGTTTGCGACTGCTATAATACTCTCCAATTTTGGAAACCACGGTTGTTCTCCCCATTGTTGGACGTTTAAACACTTTGGGTCCCACTGGAGCCTTGGACGGGCATGTTTGGGCAGGAGGAGAGCGATCATGGTCGTCTCCTGATGTGATTCTATGATGGAAGACAGCTGTTCTGCCCATTGTTGGTAGTTGACGTTTGGGTCCCACTGGAGCCTTAGATCGGCATCCTTGGCCGTGAGGAGAGCGTTCTTGGCTGCCTCCTTATATGAGTCTGAGGTGGAAGACAGCTTGCTATTTAATTGTTTAGTGGAAGGCATCGACAGCTCAAGTGCAATATCCAGTGCCGTTTTCCCACTTATTGTCGCGTTCACGTCGATACCTCTATCCAATAGGATCTCAATAGTTCGCTCGGCACAGCCTTGGGTGGCATAACGAAGAGCTGATGGTTCGTAGTCATCTTTCCAATTATCAATGTTCGAGATTGCATCCAGCAGTAGCAAAATCACGCCCTCGTGTCCACTATTAACAGCTTGATCCAGCACAGTCAACCCCAAGCCTGGCTTCACTGTAAGGTCTGCACCCGCGTCAAGAAGTGTACGAACGAGATCCTCTTGGCCTCTATGAGCCGCCCTATGAAGCGCAGTATCATGGTGATTTTTTGTATTGACAGGGGCTCCTTTCGCAAGCAATAGGTACACCACCTCCACTCTCAGATGCCAGACAGCGCATATCAGCGGCGTTTCTTCAACCCCACATATACAGGGAATATCCGCACCATTTTCCACAAGTAACCGTACCACATCCTCGTGGCCCTCTCGTGCGGCCACGAGTAGTGGAGTGTGACCGTGTCCATTTCTCACCTCAATGTTGGCATTGCTATCAAGCAAAAGCTAGACCACCTAGGTTTGACCTTTTTGAGCGGCTCCATGGAGTGCTGTCTGGCTATAACCAGTAGTAGTTTCGATATTATAACCGCTTGCAAGCATTCTTTACAACACTCAGTCAAGCCGAAATAAGCGGCAAGCCATAACTCAACTGCACCGTCACGGGGGGTTATTGGTGGAGCCTGGATAATCTCGATACGAGTACTCAGGGTGTTGCAGAGCTTGGAAGGCTGATTGTGCAACTGAGGGTCGTTTGAATAGTTCCAGAACTTGCTCAACTACAAACTTTTCTGGTGCCACCCTTACATGATGTCCCCAGTTTTTCGCAGCGTAGAAAAGAAGAGAGTGTATTGCCCCTCGAAGGGACATTGTAGTTTCGTCGACACATAGTTCTTCAGCAAAGACATCGTAGGAAAGATATGTGATGCAATGAAGTGCAATGCTTTTGTGGGCCCTAGGGAATCGTGTCGTACGGCAACGTTGGAAAAACTCTTCTGTAGTGTAGTGCACCAAACGGACAAGATTGCTTTCTTCCCCAATGAAAACAAGTCTAGCACATAATGAAGTCAGCAGCTCCTCATCTGGCATATTGTCCTCATCGAATTCCGATTCATCAAGCTCAATGGCTAACGCAGCCTGAAGTTCTTTGACAGATAACGGCCTCGTGATGTGAGAATCTATGACAAAACTCGATGGGCCAAGTTTCTATCATCTTGGTTCTGACTCTCGATGCGTTGCAGTCCGTCATCGTAAGTTGCGTCCAATCCGTCCGGGAGGATTTTGAGAGCTGTGCGGACCGCTTTGCAAGTGCCCTTTGTCGCGAGAGAGTCCATGTGCAATTGGGCCAACAAGAATCTATAGTCTGTATGTTAGGATAAAGGTATCGGGGCAGCGTATGGAAGACGCGCAGTTTTTTGGAATTCTGAACTATAGTCTCCACGATCTCAGTGCGCAAATTGCGCCTTTTGTCAATATGCCGAGAGAGTCGATATTCGGCGTCAATCCGCCCGATGACATATCTCTGGACGTCCTCGTCATGCGCACTGATTTCCAGCTGATTTTTGCCTTCAAATAGACGTCGGATTGTGTCGTTAGGACGAGATGTGACTAGCAGGTTTGCATTGGGGTGGAGGGATTGAAGTGCGGCTATCAAGGATGCCCGGGATTTTTCGTTGGAATATTCGTCCAGAGCGTCAAGGACGACGAATACCTTATGGTAACTGTTAAGCATTATACGTAGAACTCTGGGAATTTCTTCAAATGACGGCCAAGTATCAAAAGCGGTATGGTTTCGGTACAGTTCGGCGACGCCATCTGGTAGAATGGTTGAAGTTTGGATAAGTTGCTTGCAGATACTTCCGACGATGTTTGCGAGTGTTTGTATATCTTTCTCTTTGTAACTGCAATATACGCAAGCAACTTCAACGTCCGCGTTGTGTTTGAATTGTGTCTACAGATGGTCGACTATGATTGATCTGTCATACGTACTGTTTAGGACACTCCGCTGGTCAGTGGAAGATGGGATTAACATACGCAAGTACAGTTTTGCCAGCACCAGCTAGAAACAGGAGGTGAGCACGGCTCTTCTTGAATCTAAAATCGGAGCTCATACGTATTCCTGGACACCACAATGTTTGTCCCTGACCGGCAACCCAATTGCCGTATTCACTCGAGTCCAGCAGCCATTGCCCAGTCCCTTCTTGCCTTCCGCTGAGAGTATTATTTTGCGTGTGAAAACAGTTGAGGGGCGATAACCATTGAATCACTTTCGTGCGATCTTCATTGGATTTCTGGGCTGTCTGAGAATCAGTTGACACGTCGCACTACCGGCAATGATGCACCTCACTGATAAGACTAATCTGCAGCTCTTCGACGCCTTTTGAAATCCCTTTGACATCATCTTTGACGGCTCGAGAAAGGTTTCTACATGGTCAATGTCAGCAGGAAGCAGTGAGGAAGACGGCAAAGTCATGACTACATGAGATCTTTCTGAAGCGCAAGACTAGCAAGGGTTTTGAACCGCTCGATCATTCCAACTATCTCCTTCACATCCTCCTTGGTTAGTCCCTAGGTAAGAGATTTTCCAATGGTGTTCATTCTGCCTTTCGCAGACTTCAACTTTTCCTTTAGCCCCTCCATCGCGGGTTTGACTTTTTCAAGTGGGCCGGCGAGCTGAAGGACTCCAGTTATCCATGGATCATTTGCATCCGATGTCTCGACGAGCGTTCTCAGGTCTGTTACTATAGGTACAAGATGGCTAGCTTCCTGAAACAGACCGGCTCGCTCGGAGGTGGCGTTTTTCACCGTGTTGAGGTAGCGGTAGACCTTTGTTGTGGCATCGATAAATTGGCAGATGCTTGCCGTGAGGCCGGCGATCTCGGCCATGGCTTCAGGACGGTATGGTTAAGCAACAACTACTCAATCAGTAGCATGAGGGGGATATCACTGATGCGGGGAACTGGGCGGTAGAAGAATAGCAAGGTAGCTGTGCGTGTATAAAAGAGCTGATAGCCTTCTTCTGGTTCTGCTAGCAAAAAAAGTCGTCTGACAGACTATTCTTCAGCTTGCATTCCTCCTCTCTATATTACACCTCAACTACTCATTTCCGCCCGCGCCCCAACAATGTAGAATGTATCTTTCTATATACAACCATGCATGTCTCTCTACTCCTTCTTGAGGACGTCCTTTGATACTGACAGACATCAAATGACAGGGAGAAGCATGAACTGGCGGACGGCCGTACGAAACGGGCTTGTGAAAGAGTGCTGTTAGTATTCTTCATAGCGAATGAGCAACTAATGGTTACCGAAACTAGCATCCTTAAATTTGAAGCGATTGGATGGTGTTAATGTTATATCCAGGCTGAGCTAGTACGGAACAACCTTGGGCTGTGATATACTGACACAGCGGTCTAAGATTAACATCGAACACAGATTTTCCAATCGTGCTTTTGCACAACGGTATTATTATTTTAGTTATACTCTAGCGTACACATGGTTATCAGCTCAAAGCATGCTCATTGGTTGACAGATGGTACGTACCTACATACTGTGGCTGATTGTGGCAAAGTAAACCGAGCTTGAAATGAAACCCAAAATCGCCCTGCCCAATTAAGTCCACGAGTTTTGATCCGATTACAAAGTGTTCCATACCGAAATGTGCATACATCAACCCCTTTCACTTCCCAATCTCTGATTTACGATATTTTTAATATCGAGTGAGTGGTTGTGGAAAAATAACGCTTTTGGAGCGTTTTTGTACAGCCACTCCATGAATATTAGTGATATCATAGACTGGAGACTGGAAAGCGAAAGAGGGCCTGTTTGTGTGTATTTTCTGTATAGAACACTTTGTGATTTGAGCAAAACTCGCGGACTTAATTGGACATGAATTAATTGAGATAGCCAAGCAGCCTCTTCTCGTTAATATGCTACGGAGACGATAGAGATAGATAGATACACTCACTGGGAGCGGTTAGAGATGGCACTTGGCTGGCTGAGAGTTGGCTGGAAACCGTAGAGATAAACTCACTGAGAGTTGGCCAGTCTACCGCTATACCCGGGCCACATTTTGGTGGGAAATCCGTTTCTCACAACCACTTGTAAGAACCGCACTTGGGAGTGACAGGAAGCGCACTTGGAAGTGGCAGGAAGCGATTTAGGAGGATATAAAGCGGGCTTGGTAGGGATATGGGACATAGATAGGAGCTCTAAACACGCATTTTCGATCATAAATTTGCCATGCCGTTCATAAGCGGCTAGCCAATTTCAAAATTTTGTGGCTGGCTGGAGTCAAGTACGCCTGGGGGCATGGAGATGAGCCAGATGAGGTGGCAACTCTGGGCTGGCCAGGCTGGAGACGGTCTATCGGGGCTACCCAACAGGCGGCGAAGCCGCCATCGTAGCTTGTCTTGTATATATACAAGCGAACACGTGTGTGGAAACCACACGGTACCCACCGAAAAATAGGTTTCCATACTTCTGCTGGTTCTCTCTCAAAGTTGGCCCGAACTCTCCTCCGACTGATTCGGGGGTGTTGTTGCTTGCAAGCTCGCCATATTCCGGCTGGGTAACATTTTGTGACTTTATTTCGTACCCTCGTGTGTTATATAGTAGGGATATCAATTTACATTGCCGCCTGCATCTCAATATCCGTATCCCCTCGACATGTAATCAGCAGAGAGACGCCACCCGTCTCTGCATCCTCGTCTCCACTATCAGTCTCGTCATCCAAGTCCGGGAAGCCTCGCAGCTCAGGATTGAACCGCTTTTCCCGCCGGGAGTAGTGGTGATAATCGCCTCCACAAACGTCGCGAGCATCATACCCACAAGCAGTCAAGACTTCTTCCCACATCTTGCCACGATCAGCCCAATATGCAACATATGAGACGCTGATGTCCTGGTCGTATTGTGCGAATACGTCCGCTCCCGCCTCCAACAAAATCGTAAGGACTTCTCGAAGGCACTGGGTAACATTGGGTCGACGTTCATCGAACTTGTTGGATCCTAGAGCGATATGAAGACAAGTTCTTCCGCTAGCGTCACGCGCTTCGACTGATGCCCCATGACTGATAAGGAGAGCCACCGTCTCGGTCTCCATTGCCATGTCATCGCAGGCAGTCAGCAGTGGAGTACTGCCACAGTCAAACAGCGGTTCCTCCAAATCAACGAAGATACTCCCGCGGTTGAGAAACAGGCGTAACATTTCCTTTGGTGTTCGTCAACATTATCTTGGTCATCGGTAATCATACCAGAGTAGCCTACCAGCTTTTCAAGTCCACGGGATAGAGCCTGAACGAGGGGAGATCCACCTTTCATGGTCTCCCCAATATCAAGCGTAGGATCTGCGCCGGCATCAAGCAACATCTTCCCGATCTGCCGACGAGCAGTTTGATTTGGCGATAGACTTTCGGCAGCCAGAGGAGAGCTAATAAATCGTTAGGATCTGGAGAGCCATTTTTGATAGTAGCACCCACATCATATGGCCATTGTGATTTTTATACACACAGTCTGCGTCGGCCCCATTTTCAAGGAGGAACCTACACACTGCAGGTTGATCGCCTTCCACAGCATACTTCGCTCAGTACGTTAGCTCTACCATAACAGGGGCTACAAAGTGATACGCACGGTAAGCAAGGTACGACCCTCCACATTACAGTCTGTGAGGGAGGCTTTGCCCTCCGCGAAGAGTTTGATGAGACCCGTCAAGTCACCGCTAGCCGCCATTTGGAAGATCTCAGAGTTGTTGGGAATCACAGCAGAGAACGTCAGCGTTGGTTTTAAAGAAAAGGCACCCCCACGCGCTACTTTCTGTTGAAGTGAGGCTAAGATTCGAATGCCTCTACCTCCGCTAGGTATTGCGTTGACTGGCATGACTGTCACTTTCCCAGCGAAAACCTCTTCACGGGTGTCATCTTCATCTTCATCACCATCGTTTTTCCTCCGCCGATGGGACTTCACAAGAACTGAAATAGTCTGGTTATCATCCTCACAGATCTTAAATCGTGATTTGGCAGTGATGGGTACTCCAGATGGCATGCTAAGTGGCATTTCTGTGGATATCAGGTCAGCCTAACCACTGGAGGAGGAGCGTGGGGGTTAAGTGACCTTCGTGGTTCAGTGCAATTGCGGGAGAAGATGTCAGAATGCCCTTTAATCTCTTGAGGTCGGGGGAGATGTCCTGAGCGGAGTTCTCCCGTTTTCTCTTTCTGGTGTCCCTTTTGCTCAAGTCTATTGCCTGGCCGGCCGTATGCAGGACATCCTCAAGATTGGTTATAATCGACTGCGCTTCGTCAGAGTAGACTGTTTTCGCCTTTTCTTCTGCAAGTTTGCATAATATGTCGATGCTCCGAGAAAACTCGTCCCCAGAATCCTCAGAAAATTGCTCCGGAACTTCGCCGCTGCTGACTTCGTTCCCTTTCTTAAAAAACCTGAGCAGCTCTATGATCTCGTCTCCTTGGGCTTTGGACATTCCGCCTTCCGCAAGTGCGTTAAGCCTCATAGAAACCTCAGAAAGTCCTTGCTGTACAACCTGGTTTGTCGTCGCTGTACTCGTCTTGATGCTATTGACTTCTCCATTGATGTTGCTCAATGTGTCGGTATTTTGTTGTAAGGTTGTTTCAGTTACTTGTTGCCATGACGTGATGCGAGTTGACGATTCCTCGGTGACATCCTGGATTCGGTCGAGGTGAGTACTCATCGAGCTCAGCGTCGTAGAATGCTGATGTAAAGTGGCAGTAGTGTTCTGATGTGATGATTCGTTTCGGTCAGTCTGTACTCGGATATCTCTGATCCAACCAGTCTGTTGGTTCAATGTGGATAAAGCAACGTCTAGCCCATTTGATTGCTCAACGTCCGTCATCCTAAACAAAGGAAAGAACGTCGTTCAATCAGTAAAATTACTTAGTACAGATATTCTTTGTCAACCAACCTTCCAAGTACGCTCAACTGTACCCCCAAAATTTGAGCATAGTGACTGATCTTCCGTCCCATACGAAAGAACTCATCCTCCTTGAGAACGCTTTTGACACTCTTCCACATTTGCGTCAATCGCCGGTCGCCAGCACCGTTCCACAACTTTGCAAGCTTTGCTTCGAACCCCTGGAGATCGGTGAAGCATCTTTGTATCGTGTTCTCCAGCTCAGCAAAATGGCTGGCTTGGTGCGCATTTCCGGCCGCAAGGTTTCTAAAGTTATTCGCTAGCTCGAGTACCATGCGCAAATCGGTCACGTTGGTCATGAGCTCTTGTACATGGAACGGTCCATCCTTTATCCCGCTAACAATGATATGAATGGCCCTCGCCGATTGTAGTGTCGCGGTAACGATGGCGATCACACTTGCTGTTCCTCCGACGGCGTCCATCTGGTGTAGTTACTTCTTTGGCGATGCTGCTGGTGGTATTGTTTGATTTGCGAATAGTAAGAGGTAGATGGCGAAGTTGAATGCAGACACAGCTTTTGTTTCAGAGTGTAATACGCCCCCTAATATAACCATGCGTCTGCGTTTGGGAGGCACTGATTGTACCGGGCTGCCAGGAACGGAACCCGGTCACACATTAAGGTACTTACATACCGGATTATCTTTGCCTACTGTGGTTATCTCTCTTCACACCCCCACCGAAGGCATCTCCGGGCCAAGTAGGCGCAGTCTTCTGCTCCAGCATGAGCCCCCTTATTACGTTATTCAATTAGAGTTTGAAGTAAGGAAGCGAAATTCACTGGGTACAAAGATAAGACGCAACAAGACAATGGCCACGGGCGCTTATCACGCCAGTGCGGCTAGGGCCGGCTTTTATTCCCTGGTTCTCACTTCATCCGCAACTTAGACGCTATCTAAGAGTCTGGAACTTTTCGCGTTCCGAAAAGGGGGTTCGCTTATCAAGGTGTAGCAACCATGGAAAGAGCTCCGAACCTCAACGCATGGAAGGTCAAAGGTTGCCCTCAAAGAAGCTGTAGAAGCTCAGAGCACGCACTAACGCACAAGCACTGCATCATCCCCAGGCATGGAGATGGCACAATACAGAGCACAGCGGGAAAACAGATGCGCTGCCAAGCCCATCCGAGTTAGCGTCCTGCACAAACTCCATCGTCGCAACCAAGAGTAACCGCGACCAAGAAGCTGGTGCTGCTGCTGCCCTCTATTCTAACAATGCCATCGTCCCGCAATATCCAGATAAATGATAAGGTCGCTAGATACCAGCAAGGTCTTGGATCACCTAGCCTGGATGACATTACCGTCAACTTTACAAAAGGCATATGGATCTGATCAGCTTTATTGGAAGCAACAATTTATGTACAGTACATACTTAAGTAGCTATTCAGAAATCTCGACTTCAATGGATGGATTTCAGCGTGCAGCCCACAAGTACATATTTCGAGTCGCTCATCATGATGGCCATGATGAAAAGCCGATAGGGGGTAGTCTTTAATTATTTATTACCTCTCCTCCTTGCACGACGCAGACATCAAACCGTCATCCTTTCACACTCGTTGCTCTCGCAGAGCCTACACTTCTGCATGGATCTGGCTATGAATCAGTAATATAGTTGTGCGGGGTATATGTAGTTTTCCATTGTTGATGACATGGCAGCCCGCGTAAACAGCCGCCCCGACAGAAAGTAATAGTTGAAAAAATATCTCTTGCAGCCCAAAAATTTTCCCTTCAATAGAAAAAACACAACCACTGTTTAAGAATCCTCCGTGGCGATGTGTAACTAAATACCGGGACCTCAAACACTATCCAGGAGAAACCCATCGGTTTGATAACAACCATGCTGAGCAAGTTACCACAATGCAATATGGCCATGCGCCCGGAGAACCCATACCAAATAAAATAATCCAGCGAATTCCAGCTAACTCAGGAACGCACGCAAGCTGTGGGGAGAGCAGCTTAGCAACTGATAGGACTTGTCCAGTGGGTAGCTGATAACTTACAGGCCACTAAATGAGGTGATCGAGAACTGTTAGCGATGTATTATCATAGTACAGGACAGAACTTACGGCCTGTCAAATCAAGCCAGTTATATTGCTGTCAGCACTGGCCACCAGAGTAACACACACGGCCGAGAGAAAACTCACAGGCTATTGGTCGAGCCATTGGGATCAGGTTAGCCATCCATCATCATAGCAGCCATCAACGGTCTCATGTAAACTCACAAGCTATCGGATCACACCATTGGGCTTGTGTTAGCCAACCATCGTCATCAACGGTCCCGGGGAACTCACCGGCTATCGAGTCACGCCATCGGGCTCACGTTAGCCAGCAATCATCACAGCCATCAACGGTCCCGGGGAAACTCACTAGCTATCGGATCACGCCATCGGGCTCACGTTAGCCAGCAATCATCATCGCAGCCATCAATGGTCCCGGGGAAACTCACTCGCTATC
>Ga0307515_10002193_pt1 | contig 42864 bp, 42 predicted proteins | sample 17_EM_MG_FD_194513 | JGI IMG/M metagenome (GOLD analysis project Ga0307515, IMG submission 194513) | Populus trichocarpa ectomycorrhiza microbial communities from riparian zone in the Pacific Northwest, United States - 17_EM | ecosystem: Host-associated > Plants > Roots > Unclassified | place... | reverse complement strand
CTACTTTTCGAACCAGTGTCCCGGGATGAATGAAAATGATACTTAATGGGAAGTGACTAAGGACCTGAATTGGCCCAATGATCCATTTCCAGAGCTAAGTACCCACGGCGAATCAAGGTCAGTGACCTACCCACTCACTGCAGGCACTGATATGTTCGCTTTCGCTACCTGACTTAGCGTCACCGATCATCAGTGCGCGGATACACTGATATTATCAGTGTCCCGGGTACCTGAGCGAGGGTTCTTTTTATCAGTGCCCTCACTTCCCACAGTGTAAGGGGTCGATCGGCCAACGCCAGCGATGCAACATTTGACGGTGCCCGTGCTGAAGGATATAAGGGACTCATATATATTGAGGGGGAGTGGCTGAAACTACATATATATCCTCAACAAAAGTACAACCGGGGGAGAGAGGGAGGTGGTGGATGGTGAGGGAGAGGCGACGGGAGTTACCGGCCCTCGCCGCACGAAGCGATCGGAACGAAGCCGGGAGCCAATGAGGGGTGATATATGGGAGCCAATGGGAGTTAAAGGTGGGAGACAAAGATCCCCATCGACCAATGGGATGTCGAGTTTACGTTCATGAGCCAATAGGGGAGCGCGTTTGTCTTGAGCGCCGAGAGCCATGTCTTTTAATATATAGGATAATTATATAATCTCTGTGCAGAAGGAAATGGTTTTCAACTGAACAAACTTAGTGAGGTAACCAAGCAGACAATCATAGCATGAGCCAGGGAATACCGGGTGATCCTGAGATCTGGAGTACCAGTACTATTCTCAAGGACTATGAGTGTCATCATTGTGAATGCATGCTGATAAAGTATACAAGATCTTTGGAGCCCTCTGATCTGTCGCACCATAAGTTCTCCATGTATCTTTGCCTTAAGGCTGTGTTTGATCCTGTCTTCAATTGTTATACCTCAAGTTTGCCTCTCTCAGTTCAATCCACCTTGTTTTAGTTGGATATATTCTGTTGTGCCCATCAATGCTTCATGTCTTGTTTTCCTCAAACTACTGCATTCATGGCCAACCTGTTTTTTTGCAGATTTATCACCTGAGCTCTCCTGTCAGCAATCCAGCAATCACTTTTTTGTATTTGGCAGCCATAGGTTCTGCCAGTTGAAGATCATGATTTATGATGGCTTTCACTGAAAGGCACTAGCCCAGGTCCAAGTCCAATATGATTTCCAGAGGTTAACAGGATAGTACCATAAGAGGTTCAGTCTGTCTTCCAGAACTGAGCCTTATATGAGACCCATATAATTGGTTGGTATACTCAAAGATGTTCTTGACATTGATGGAAGGTGGTGTCTCTTATGTTTGGGATGGCAGGATGGGCTGCTGGAAACATAGCTAGTCACTACTTGATAGTTTTACTCCTCAAAGGATGTTTCATAGTTTTTTATCTACAATGAAAGTATGGAAACAAATGAATGAATGCAAAAACATATACTACTTGAACATGAGAAAATACAAGGTAGTAGTAACACTCAGAATGTGTCTTCTCCAATGTACAATGGCAGGATAGGTGGTTGTGAATGGGTGGATTGCATATTATCTTTATTGATTGAATGGGTTGACCTAAAAACAACCATGAACACTGGTGAGACTCAGAGCCTAATGGCGATAAGGATCAATTTACAGTTGTCCTGCTTCATTGTGTAACTGCTTACAGATCTTTTGAAAAGATCCAGGTATTTGCATCCAATTGGCACCTGCCCACTGTTCCATCCATTGTTCAAGCTTCTGAATGGCACCTGATTGTTGGTGGAACAGTGATAGTGTTATATGCCCAAGGCCCCCCTCTGTTGTTTGACCCTTCTCTGGTGGCCATAACATCCAGACAATACCTATCCAGTACTCCAGCTTATCCCACTCCTCAGCTTCCTTCAGAGATATTATAGTTTGGGGGTTATAGGTGCTCCCTTCCAGCCAACACCAGTGGGAGACCGCGAGCTCTACCAGAAGTTCCCAGTATGGATAAGATAATTTTTGGGCTCCCTCAGTAGATTGGACAGTGTCCAAGAGGAGTCTTGACCATTCAACCTTGCCTGGGTCCTCTTTATTGACCTGAAGTTCATCCAACAATTTAAAAAATCCCTCCACCCCTACTTTCTTGAATTCCTGATAACCAATGAGGGCAACAGCATGTATAGTAAGTTTTCATAACCTTGAGGAGAATGGATATAGGTAGTGAAGACCAATGAGGTGTTTTGCACAGATATTGAGTGATGTGTATGGTTGATGGGAGTAACTTCTTGAGGTCCAGGCACAGAGGAGATCTGCAATTGCCTCACCACTCTTACTCTCAAAGATAATGTTGGCCAACCCTTGGTGGTGTTCTGTGTGAACAAGTTTGGCTTCTATCCATCTGTCTAGGGGATTGAGGTGATGGAAACCAATTTCCAAAGAGAGAAGGAGAAGATCTTTCCCATCCTCAAGACTAGCATAGTTCTTGTACAACACAGAACACCATTCATATGCTATCTCTGTCAAGTGTGTGGTTCTGGTTTCTGAACTGGCCAAGTCAGATAGTAGGTTTTTGAGGAGTTTGTAGTGAGGGTGGGAAGTGTGGATAGCTGCAATCATTGCTAGGGAGAATAGAGATAGGATCTGATCAAAGCAATCACTAGTAAACAATAGTGTAAGCACCTTGGACGATAGAGATAGATGACAACATACGGCTTTACTTGGATTTTTAACACCTCTTCCTCAACAGGCTGGCCAAGGAAGATACAAGATGCCAAGAGGCAGTTGAACACTGCATTCAATGGGACAGTGCCCCAGCCTCTTTCCCAAAAAAACTCAGAAAATATGCTGGATATGTTAGGCACAGTCTGAATGACCCAGGACAGGTACAGAAATGTATTTGAAGTCCATTGAATGTGTCCAAGAGTGGCCTCAGAATTGATTACATATATCTGAAGAACAAAGGTGTATTCATGACTATAGATTCTGAGAAGGTGTTAAAGGTCTGGATCCAGAGATGTGGTGTCATAAGAGATAGTTGGGAGTGGGAACCTGTGTGCAAAGTCCTTGAATACACACATTGCACAAATGTGGATCCACAGGACAGCTTGTGCAGAGTGATATGCCCTGTCCCTTGATCCAGGATAGATCTTCCCAGCAGAGTCAAACACCCTTTGAGGGTGGAGATGATTTGATCATAGGGGGGTTCCACATTGAGTCCATCTTCAAACCATCGGATTGTACCAGCAAGCCAGACAGCAGCATCAAGTGCCTCTGGATCAGTGATGCTCCAGAGGATCCATGAGACACATGTGACATCATTGGCATTTGTTCTCTGAAGTGTGGCCAGGGCTGTGGGTGTCAACCATGGGGAATTGGCTGTGGCAATGGGTAAACCCTCTTGGATGGTGAATAAAGGCACATTCCATGGTAGACAAAGTGCCACATGGAGAATTTTGCATTGGATATTCTCCCACAGACTATGCAGGGAGTCCAGCCATGGCATGGTTTGCTGAGGCTGTGTGGTTGGTAGAGGTGTATTTTGAGAATTGTACCATGTTGTGATCGGTGGCAACCAGAGCACCACATGCAGGATTTGACGCTGAATGGCCTCCCAGAGATGGCTCAGAGTGGTTAATACCAGCAACCAAGGCAAACACTTGTACAAAGAGGTACCAGCAACAACAACATGGTGGAAGGTAGTAGTTATGTGGGGTCCAGTCTTCTTCCATACACTGCGCAGGGCAATGGATACCGGTGTCTGGAATGGACATTCGTACGAGGATGTACCAACAATGACAATCCCGAGGTAAAACAGAACCCCGAGCACAGCGAAGGTTATGAGAACACCTGCGACAGAGATATTGACAGACCACATTTGTAGGCAAAGTGCGGAAGCGAGGAGGAAGAGGGCAACTTGGAGCATGAGCGGAAGGCTCTCGACAAAGAGATGGAAGGGCCACTTCTGGAGTCCATCACACTTGCGTTGACGGTCTCCGCAACGTTCGATCATTGACCCGCCTGCGTTCCGCAAGTAGCGGTTGAGCCACTGTTTGCCCAACATCGCGATGAATGCGGCGAGCAGGGAGATCAGAAGACTCGCGTACATGAGTCCAGTGACGGTGACGATCTCGTTGGGGGGGTCTTCCTGGGCGGGTGGAACGGTGGGGGTTTCGTTTGGGATAGCGGACTGGTTGAGGGTGAGAAGGATTGCGCGGAGGAGGGCTGCCGATTGCTCGTTGGGGTTGGGTTGGAGTTTTGAGTGGACGTCAATGACGAAGGCGGAACTGACGGCAGAGAACAGACCCGCCTACGAAAACAGGTTAGATAACTCGCGGGAGCGAACTATACACAACATACGAAAATCAACGTGGTGTTGAGGTCCTCGTCATACTTCTTGACGTAGTCCGTATCGTACTCGGTCGCCTCCCTCTTGTACATTGTATAGAAATCGAGACGGGCATCGTCGTTCTTGATTGGAGGTAGGAATGCTCGCAACGCGTCTTGAATACGACGCCCGCTCAGCGGTCAGTGACCCAAAGAATGCAATGCGTCGAACGTACCACTTTGGATCAATTTGCAGAGGCGGAGAGCCCTTTTCGCCCGTTCCACCCGTTCCACTCTTTTCATCCATGAGTGGTTATGGGTGATTCGATATGATCGGCGGATATCAAGCGCGGTGGCGGCGGAGGAAGGGGGATCGAAGTTTGCCTGTCTCTCACCTGAAGAGATTAACGACCTTGTGTTGGATCAGCCCTTACTCGTCGGGTGTTATCCAGCGACTAAGCTCCGCTGAATTGCAATCCTCTACCAAACGCTCTTTCCCAAACTCCCGCCATCACGATAGTGGGGGCCATCCCTTGATGCGGCACCCTCCCGGCTCCTCCCGCCACGCGGAGAGCTTATCCCACTTCTCCGAAGAGATCGGGGTTAGGTGCGGAAATCTTCATTGGTGCATTCAGGGATCCACGGCGTTTCCCGCTTGCGAGTAACCTTCATGTCCAAAACTCCTGGTTGTTTCGACTTCCTGCGTGGTCGGCGTTCCACCAACAAGGTGGATCAGGTTGTTGCTTCTCTGGAAGTGCAACAACCTCCACGCCACCACGGAGGGAGTGAAATCGTGAGCAACCTTGTTTATATTGCGAGTTATTCTCAACCCCCCGTTCTAGCCAGAAGATCCTTGCTTTTTGAGTAACTGTAGGTTTGGCATCACCAGCGAAAATCAGTCGCCTCCATTGTTGGATGCACCACCTTCGTACTCCAAATACGACACACTCACGGCTCTCGACCCGGCTGTGATTAGGACAGTCGAAACGAGTATCGATTCTCTAAACCGAAGCCTCCGCAGGCTCAGCCTAGACATCCACGGCAAGTTCTGAACACTTCCGCAACTGCACCTCTAACACGAGCACTTCCACAGACCACCCCGAGCTCCAGTTTGAGGAGAGGTAAAGCCCCACTAAACCCAACCGTTTGACCCGTTTGACACCATTAATTTACCCCCTTCGATAACAAGGTTTGCTCATGACACACTCACCGCATTCATGTCCTCCCATGGTTTTGAGGTCACGAAACACTATCTGGGTCTAGAAACTGCCTGGAAGGCCGAATTCACACAAGGAAAACGCGGCCGAGTGATTGGAGTCAATTCTGAAATGGATGCCTTACCGGGGATAGGCCATGGCTGCGGACACAATTTGATCGCGATTTCTGGGGTTGGGGTCGCTTTGGCCATCAAGGTCGCTTTGCAAACACATAAAATCCCTGGAAAAGTAATACTACTTGGGACGCCTGGTACAAAATTCCCTAAGTACGGGGGATGTGACTGATATGCGATGTGCAGCTGAGGAAGGCGGAGGAGGGAAGGCTATACTCCTTCAACGTGGGGGTTACAAGGAGATGGACGTATGCTTAATGTCCGCTCTTCCGCTCACCTTTATTCCCCTCGCTGACAGACTGGGCGTTCAGGTCACACCCAGCCCCAATGCCACCCCGAACAGCGGCCATTGGAACTTCCCTAGCCAAACAAGACATTATTGTCAAGTACCTCGGTCACACGTGCGATACCTTCTACGTGGTACCTTCACCGTCACTTCACCCCTGACGTATCGATTCAGCGCACACGCTGGACTGGCCCCATGGGAGGGCAAAAACGCCTTGGACGCCGCTTTCCTTGCATACGCCAGTATTTCTGCCTTACGACAACAGATCAGGCCAGACGAACGCGTCCATGGAATCATGGAAGGCAAGAATTGGGCTCCCAATGGTGTGTTTCGAGGCATCCCTAAGCTTGCCTTTCCACTCACTCTCAATAGTGATCCCCGATAACGCCAAATTGCGGTTCATTACCAGGGCGCCTACCCGCGATGACGTCGCAGAGCTTCGTAAACGGGTGAAAGCATGTTTCGAGTTCGTCAGATCCTGCCCTCTCGCCATACCAATTTCTCCCATTTACCACATCAATTCAGTGCGGCTGCTCTTGCTACAGGATGCACACACCAAGTCAAACTCGACCACGCGTATAATGACCTCGTCCAGAACTCTGTACTAGGTGCGTTTACCCTAGAACGTAGAACATTCAAATCAGAGTGCTGACGTCGGTTCCAGGGCACACATTCGCATCGTTCTTCAAGGAACAGTACAAAGGCGATACGTACCCTGTAGACTTCAGTGCCTCTACCGATTTCGTACGTCTCAACTTTCTCCTCGTGGTAACTCCGAACTTAAATGAAGCACTCGTTCTACATAAAAGGGGAACGTCACCTACGGTTCGTTTCATCTCTCACCATTCTACTATACGTTGGTGACCTTTTTCCCCCGTCGTATCTAGAACTCCCCGCGCTTCACCCCGCATATGGTATGAGCACTTCCAGCACCATCCACTGAACCACGCGCTGAACATCCTCTCACACTCCATCAGGTATTCCAACCAAACCCGGCGGCGGGAATCACACCAAACAGTTCACTCACTCCGCTCGAACGGAAGAGGCTCATGAAGCGACAATGCTCGTAACGAAAGCGCTCGCGCTGACCGCCGTCAAAGTGATCACGGACGATGGATTGTTCGAGGAAGTAAGCGTCTCCTTTATCGTCCGTAATCACCTTGACATACCCGTCCGTCGTAGATTAAGAAGGCCTTCAATAAACCGGCATAGGATGCCCGTTCAGTACTTGTCGCGGGTCGATTCGACGATACGAAATCAGTTACACGCTGGCGTGGAGTCCTCACGGTTGATTAACCGAGAAAAATGTATACGAGCACGGAGAGGGAAGAAGCAAGATTGAAAAAAAGGAATGAAAAAAAGTCCAAATGTATCATGTAGCAGTCGGCGGGGAGGTGTAGCGGGGAAGAAAAACATGAAAAACAAGAATTATAGCATATCCTATTATTCCATAAACTGAAAGGGGAGAGGGTGTCGAACATCAATTACCTCGTCATCGGCCCATGAGAGAAGGAATAAAACTCACGCTATGATTAGATCGCCCCCGTTGCGAAACACTCACGAGGGGGACGGGCGATTGGGAAAGTAGGGGATCAAAAGGAAAACTCAAGGCGAAAATTGCGAACTACCAATCGCTCAGGCAATCTTGGATTCTCCAGGAGGTGTCGGGTTCTGGGGTGATCCACTCCTGTCATCCTTCTGGTGAACGCTGGGTTTGGCTTGAGCCCTCATCCTCTGGTGTTTCGACTTTCCAGAAGCAGCTTCAGCGACCATTCGTTCCAGCTCTCGTCGCTCGAGGTCGGATTCATCTGGGTGCGTCTTCTTGAAGATAGCACCCAGCACAATCAAACCCTAGATGTAATCACAGAACGCCAGTTAGAGGCGGCCCTCGGCTAAGGTACGCAAGACATACCTTCGCACGGTTGGTGAGAACAGTCTCGGAAGCTTCGGGGTCCTTCAAGACTTGGTCACAAACCTCTCGCAGGACTTGAACGCATTCGAAGCGAGTCCCTCTCCAAGAGGCCAACATAATCTATGAATGACAATTAGAAAGGAGAAGGCTGATTTACAGAGGACTTTCACACCTTGCCAGTCACGTCCTCCTCGAGCGCTTTCAGCTCCTCCTCTGGGATTTCACCTCGAGCCTGGAGTCTTTCCATCTCTTGCATGGTGGATTGAACGCCGAGTCTGGTGGATTAGTTAAGTAGAGAGATTAGTATAAATAGCGCGTGATTCAATCGACACGTACGCGCTGCCAATGACACCCCACGCATCCTTAGCGAGAGCGCCCTTCTCCTTCAGGCGTGAAAAGAATCCGGGACTGAAGAACGAAATCAGTGAAGCACCTCACTCGACGAAATGGTCGGACTCACATGCCAAAGAATTTCTTTGACTTCAGGAATGAGGTAGCTTTCATTATATACACCGATCCAATCGTGTGCAGGAGCTACGAACAAACGTTCGTCAGCGATTTCTCGGGCGAGTTGATGAGATACAAACCTCGACGCCGAAACTCTCGAGTTTCATGTCCTCAGCCTCCCTCTTCATCTTATCTTCGAACACCAGAGTTTCCGGGTCATTTCGATCTCCGGGATTCTTAGCATCGACAAACGGTCGCAGCCTCTCGATGAGCTGTTTCGTCAGGGTTTCAACCCTCTCCTCCATAGCCTTCTTCCTCTGAGCATCCATCTCTTCCAACTTCTTCCTTTGCTCGGGGGTAAGCTTTGGCCGTTTTTTATCATTTCTCGACTGGTCGTGGAGCGCAGATTCGGCTCCGTCAACCGGTGATCCCCCACCAGAACCAGAGGCGCCGTTGGTTGCCGTCGTAGCTTTTGGCTCCGGCTCAACGTGTGGGGTAGACGTGAGACCTTGAGTTCCGCCGTTGGAGTTTCCAGAGTTCATATGTTTCTCCACCTCGGCCTTCTCTTCTTCTGTCATCATCGTTGTGGCGACTGAGGTCATCTCCTTCATCAATGAGATTTCTCCTATCTGAGGGATGTATTAGACCTGCCGTAATGGGTCACTGAGAGAACCGGCTCACGTAGGCCATAAACCTTTCCCCCCCAAAGACATTAGCGAAAAATCCCGCAGCGTCTTCCATCGTCACGTTACCCTCCTTGTCCGCCTAGGCGCAGTCTCGGGGTTAGATCGGAGTTGAGGGGGATAGATAGCCCTCGACAGACATACCATAGATTTTCCATTCTTGTCGTATACAGCGCGTAGATTCTAGGAGATATGTGCAAATTTAGCTTCTTCACTATGGACCCATACGCACGAACCACGAACAGGGTCTGATAAGACTTGATATGCTTTGCTGGCAAAAAAAAAATGACAGTCAACACCGTGACTGCTCCTCGGGTGCAGGAACGGGCGCACCTTATCTCCTTGAACTTTTCCTCCGCTTCGGGTGACGGATTCTTATCCGGATGATACTATAGACAGATGCGGGAACGCGCCACAGCAGCGGAAGCAAGCGCCTCGTCAGACGATTCAAATTGACACTTGGACAAGGCGAGATCAGGAACCTTCATGGCGGCCTTGCGGTAGGCTTTCTTGAGATCAGTCTCTTCGAAATCGACAGAGACACCGAGCTGTACATTTGTGGGACGGGTCAGAAATTCGTTCGGATATCACGCGTATTTGGAGGGGTGGTTGTCTTGTCGTACCAGGTCGTAGTATTCGGTTTCGACCGGAGCCATTGTAAAGTGTGCGACGATAGAGGGCAAAAATTAAATGGTCGTTGCTGTCCTTTAGAGAGAGAGATAGAGTGTGGAGAGCTTCGAGGAGTGAGGAAACCAGATAAGGGGGAGACGACTGCGATATTGCGGTGCTTGCTTGCTGTGACCTCCTGTGATGACTGAGCGAACAAGCGGACGCGCCGCGGCTAAAAGTAACCGAGCCCCGACCTCTGCGCCCGGTCGAAGGTAATGTATTCCACGGTAAGAAATAATATTTAACAATAATTGAATGTAATAAAGCGGTCTAGTTAAACAAACAGCAATGTACGATGGAATGCAAGGGTTGTCCAAATGTGAATGCGAATGAAAGGAACGATACTAAAATAAAAGAATGCGATGCGCGATCCCCCTCTATTCCGTCTCATCTACGGAGAACCTGACCAACTTCTTCTGGGAAGGCATCTCAGGGTCCTGCTCAACCCCTCGAGACGGTCGGCCCCGTGACGACGGGATAACCTTGGTCACCCTCGAGAAGAGACGTGGGGTGAAGAACGAATTATTACGATCGATCCGAAACATCGCGGAAGATAAAGTAGTAGAAGTGGACGTGGATGCGTTCGTGAAAGACGGAGTGGTGGATGTGGGGGCAGTTTGCAATGACGAAACTTTCTTCAGTGCAGGTTTCGGGGGTGGTACGGTGGCGCGCGAGCGGTGGGCAGGTTTCGTGTCAGGTTTGGTAGGTATCTCAGAAGACATCGACCGGCCGCGTCCGTTCGTAGATCTAAGGTGTGGCGTTCGCGATAAATGGAGGCCCATCGATATTTGCTCGACGGTAGGTACGCGCCCGGCATGTTCTTCGTAGTGGAAGTAGGAGTGACCGCTATCCCCGACGTCCTGTTCAATCGTCAGACAATGTCGCCCATGATATAAAAAATGGGCGGCATACCTTGCCCTTCGTGAGACGTGGCGAACGTGGAGAAAATGGACGTTTCATCACGTTCACAATCTTATTCTTGCGCGCTGGAGTGGACGACCCAGGGGTGGGATAGGAGTTTGCTGGCATGTTGTATGGAGAGAAGTGCGGGTTTACAGACCAATCGAGACGATCTATAGCGTCTGTGAATTGGTCAAGTCCGCCAGGGGTGTCATTCCCCCGTCAGACAGATGATCCTGGGGGCGTGGTCTTCGTAGGGTTCGGTTATAAGTTAAGTTAAGTAACTTGTTCAAAATCAAATGGGCGGCCCGCCGGCTCAGCACGGCAGACGCCGACACCTATTGACACTGGCGCTTTTCTTCCGAAAGGGATTCCATGAGAACCGTGAAAACGTGGGTTTACTGCTTACAATGTGTACAAAGTGGTCATATGTATATGCTTCTATCCTTTAGAAGCCCTCAAAACCATCTCCTCTAGCGAAATGGCGCGATACTGATCTCCGTCCATAGCCCAGACTGCATCGTCCGCGATGTAGACCAACAGCCCGCCCTTCCCATCAACACTCTTCGAAACCCGAAACAGTGCATGTCCCGTTTTCTCATCAACCTTTCCGGCGGGGAAGAACATGAGGTTGTGGCCGGACGCGTAATCTTCAACGATTGAACGGAAGGTGATCTCTTGGGTTCGAGAAGCCTTGACCCTGGCCGTGGTCCGCGCTTTCGCTGGCCCAGCTGGGGTGCCCATCGCTTGCACATCAGGGTGAGGAAACTGCGACACCGCCGGTCCCAGTTCAAGAGCCTTGTTCATTAACTCCAAACCTTTGGTAAACCCTCGTTCAACGCCCGACATCCTCTGCACGTCCTCTGGGAAGATGACCTTCCAAGACGAGTACCACTGGGCTACCTCCTCGAAGCTCACTTTGGGATGAACAAGCCACTGATGCAAGGTGATCAACCATTTGGGGAAGAACTCCGTCTCCAGAAGTTGCGAGAAGATCGGTGAACGAATGATTTCAGCCCATGCGAGGACGTCTTGGAGCGGCTTGAGGTCTTGTTGTGCAGGATTCACCCGGAAGTCTTCTCGAAGAGTCGCCCCGAGTTTCGGAACAACGCACTTCAATAACAGACTGTCCCATCCGGAGGGACTATGGACCTGTCAGGGATATTGGATGAGCAGAATTAATCAGCTTTCGCCGGTGCAACGAAATGGCATAACGTACGTCTTTCCATACCAGAAAATCGGTCGGGATGCCGTCACTCGGAGTCCAACCCCTCATTTGGCTCTTCAGCTTACGCCTAGCATCTCCGAGGACCTCTTCAATCCTCAGTCCAACGTGCGGTAACCATGGGAAGATCAAACTATGCAAGGGCACCTTCGACTTTCGGGGACTCCAATCCGCAATCGCCTTCTGGAGCTTTGGCAACACGAGTTGATCGAAGAAATTGTCCCGGATGAACCCCGGCAAGAGGTTAGCCCATACTTCGTATAATCGAATGACAGGTTGCGGGTCCTCTACCGCCCACTCGTTATTGATCGCTGAGCGAACCCTGGGCAACCAAGCATGCCACAGCCATGAGTCAAACGGTGTCATCCGTAGTGTCCTACAATACAGGGTGAGTACTTGTTGATTTACGCGAGGGGGAATACGCACGTTGGTTGCGCGGTTGCGATTTCCATCCCACCGTGAAGTTGAACTTGGTTTTCAGCACCGAATGCCGTTTGTGACACCTTGAGGGCGCGGCGCCAGAGGTGGAACGTTGGCATCAACCATGATGGGTCCTCCAGTGGATTCCAGGTTACGAGCAAGCGGCGGAGCTATTATCAGAGTTAGAACGGAGGCGTATTTTTGAATGTGGCACGCACGACAGGTGATATCGCCGCAACGACAACCTCGTCAAGGCGATAGCGATCAAAGTCGCCAGCGAATTGACCAAGCAGCTTATCAAAACTTGGTGAAAATGGATCAAGCGTCGGCTCGTATGATGCAGAAAGTCGGTTTGCTTCTGAATTTATGTCATCCACGACCAGGTGAATTTGTTGGAGACGCGCGATGACTAAAACGAGAATCAGCAAGGCGCAGGGATGGGAAACGACATACACTCACGATCAGCTTCATCTTTGATTTTCCTCCTCAGGCGCGCGCCCTCTTCGCGAAGATGCTTCTTCCTCGCTTCTAGCACCTTCGCCTCCCGAGCGAGGCCATCCAGGTCGTTCTTTGTTGATTCGACAACCAATCCCAGATTATGGCGGACCTCAGGTATACGCGTGGCATCGGAAGTTGGTGTCCAAGATGCAAGTGAGACGTCTGCCAGAGAAGAAACCTCGCGCAACTGTTAAACAATTGGTGAGCGATCGACGGGCTATGAGAAAATGAACCCTTGCCGTCGCCCCCGTTGCGTCAATGATAGGACCAATGCTGACTGCTGGGGGCATGGAATCCCCAGTCTCAGCGAGAATCTCCTCATAAGTCTTGTGCTCAATCCTCGTCTTCACCTTCCTCGGCCGTCTCCATACATCAGCTGGTTCCTTCCTCGGTCCGGCTTTGCCTTTCCCCTTCCCGGGTGTAACCTCTTCTTCATCGCTGACATACTCCCCTTTCCTTCGCGCCTCTACCTTCTCCTGGTCCGTCCGCTCTGAAAACCCACCGAAGGCGATACCCATTCCCTTCTTTCTAACCTTCGTCTCCACAGGGTTAATCCTACCCTCTCCAGAGACACCGAGACCGGACCCTGACACCCAACCCATCTTGGCAAGCATACGCGCTCCATAACTTCCCTCTAATTTATTGAAGTGAACACGTTCATGGGCAGATAGGTTGGGAGTGGCGGATCGGCTTGATCCGGCGGAATCCGTGTCATCACGAACGAAGGATCGCTGGGTTCTCGTAGCCCCAAACGCCTTGGGTAGAGAGGGATGAGGTTCGGAAGAATTGGTGGTAATGTCGTCGCGCGATGAAGAGCCAATGCCTCCTCGTTTGGGCGCAGAAAAGGTACTTTTCTGATCGCCAGGCTTGTCGTCTTCGACTTCTTCAGATATATCAAGCCCCTTAGAGAATGTTGAACCGATCCCGCCGCGACCAAATCCTGAAAATGCAGACTTCTCGTTGGTTTCGCCACGAGAACCTATCCCAGCCTTGGTGAAACCTAGACCTGAGAATCCGGTGGATTTGGAAGCGCCGAGGCCCATCCTTGGGCGGTCTTCCATCTCTTCATCTTCGTCCTCGGGTGTATTTACTGACTTGGGGACCGAGGGCTGAGATCCACCTTCGTCTTCATCTGAACCCTCGTCTTTGGCAGCAGCTCGGTCAGCATCTGAGTCGGCATCTACTTCCATAGATTGGTCAGGCTCCACCTTTTGAGAGGAAACAAAAGCAGGAGCTTTGGTCCAATCCGACCGCCTTCGTGACGACCCAGCATCCTCGTCTTCTTCGTCGCTATCATCGCCAAAACCACGCCTTCGTTGCTTGCGCCGTTTGTTTTGGTAGGGGTTTTCGAACAGGGCACGTTCGTCGCGAAGATCCTGATCCTGATCGTCAAATTCTTCAGCCTCCGAATGCGCTGAAGAGTCGGAGTCGCCGTCGTCCAGCAGCTGGCGCTTTCGACGACCCATGAATGAGTCGGCACAACCTGTGGGTGGAACGGCCGATCGTGGTTACGAAAGGGGAAGAAGTCACGAGACCTTTGGTCGTATAAGGAAACTGTACAGTAGTTACATAAGCCACTCCCACCATCGGTACACAATCATCACCATACACGAGACGCACTCCTCAAGAAACCAACGATGGTGAGTACGGTGCTATATCACTGACATCCTTGGTGATATTAGGGCAGTTCCTGAGGACTTAACACTGATCTCCTCGGTTCATTACAGGCCCGCGGACCGAAAAAGCACTTGAAGCGTTTGGCGGCTCCTTCAGCATGGATGCTTGACAAGCTTGGTGGTACCTATGTGCGTTGGATGAACCCTGAAGTAGAGAATGGAGATTTACTTTAAATTCATAGGCTCCCCGCCCCTCCCCCGGCCCCCACAAGCTGCGGGAATCCCTCCCTCTTACCGTCTTCCTCCGTTACCGGCTCAAGTACGCTCTAACTGGCCGCGAGGTCATCTCAATCGTCAACCAGCGGTTAGTCAAGGTTGATGGAAAGGTCAGGACGGATGCGACCTACCCAGCTGGTTTCATGGGTATGATCCTTTGGATCCTCCAACCTCCGATCCAGGGAACCTAATCAACATATCGATCTCCTAGATGTCATCACCATTGAAAAGTCTGGCGAACACTTCCGTCTCCTTTACGACGTTAAAGGCCGTTTTACCATTCACCGCATTACGCCTGAGGAAGCTAGCTACAAACTTCTCAAGGTTCGAAAAATGGCTGTTGGTCCCAAGGGCGTCCCGTACGTCGTCACCCACGACGGTCGAACTATCCGCTACCCCGACCCTACAATCAGGGTCAACGACACCGTAAAATTCGACATCGAACAGAACAAGATCACCGACTTCGTTAAGTTCGATACCGGCAACATTGTTATGATCACTGGTGGTCGCAACATGGGTAGGGCTGGTGTCATTGTCCACCGTGAAAAGCATGTCGGAGGCTTCGATATCGTTCACGTTAAGGACTCGCTAGACCGAACATTCGCCACTCGGTACGTTTGACGCTCACAGTTGGATGAGCAACGACTCACAGGCCGCTCACTGTAGTGTGACAAATATTTTTGTCATTGGTGAGGGCACCAAGCCTTGGATATCCCTACCCAAGGGTAAAGGTACCAAACTCACGATTGCAGAGGAGAGAGATCTCAGGAGGAAGCAGCGTCTCGCCGAGTCGTCGTAATTGTTTTTCATAGGTCATGTATGCAATCTGTATGATTCAAGGCTGTATCGCATGCACTTGCTGCTCGGCTCGAAGCCACGCACCATCACCCATTGAAACGACGGATCTGAACGTTGAACGTGTTGAGCCTTAGCTTGAACCTTCAACGCAGCCCAGATACGATCGATTGATCGATTGATCGGCCCGCGATGGTTTTGCCCCATACCCGTCACCGCTCATCCGAATCACCGTGATCGCTTGCAGGATGGCTCTTGACCATATGTAACCAGACCACCAATCACACAGCGATCGCAAATGAGCCTCCGACTGTCGGAGGGCCGGACCGGGGATGGGAAGGGTCAAGGAAGCCTGGAGGAAGAATCAGCCACCCCGTGGGTATTGTTATGTCAACCCGCTGACCGGCCTTACGGGTCCCACCAGCCTCCGGACTCCATTAAACTGGACTGGGGGCTCCCAATGGCCGCGTTGCTGAATATTTCCGGTGATGCTCGAGACGGATCCAGATGCGTCTATCAAATACACCCCACGGGCATACAATGAAGCGGGTTGGGTAAGCCCTATATTCGACACCCTTGTCTGCACATGTCTGGTTTTTCTCACTATACAATCTAGGTCCGCAAATTATGCAATACCAAGGGTCTAAACCGCGGATGAGATGATTCGTACCGATAAGATTGAATAAGAGGAATAAGCAAATAAGCTGGCGACATTCTTCCAGTTTGGATGGCATCATGACGAGTACCGGTGATCGGTTACGCATCCTTTCCCCCTGCTTCGTGGTCCAGCATACAAAGGGATGTAACGTTTCATTATTACCTACCTTTCGATATATACACGTGTGGATTTATTCGGTAAATTAACATGCAATAATAGCTATAATGTAACGGCGCCCTGGCCGCAAGAATAATTACTCCTCCCCAACACCCAACACTACCTTCTCAACTAACTCCGTCATGGCTTTGGAACGCCTTCTGGTATCCCCCAAGTGGTCCCAAGTTATGTGGCGCCATATTGAGATCAACTCGTTGGACTGATGAGAACATAATGGGAGCGGGCACGTCATTATGAATGAGGGACTGTCTTCCGAGGAAAATATTGCCGGAGAATGGGTGGTAGACCGTTGGATTAACTCCTGGACCAGGAGCATCGACGGGTCTTGGATTGCCTGTGAGGGTGTAATGGCACCGTCGGTAGGTATGATCAAGTTCTCCCCCCAAGTGAACGGGTGGTCGACTGACGCCAGGGCGGGGAATTCGAGTGGTGTTCCTGCATACTTGGAGTCGTCGAGTTTGAATGTTTCAGATAAGATAATCGAAGAGGGTGTGATGGATGAGGACGGGGGCGAATTGAGATTTGGAACGATCCCCAAGTTCTGACCGTTGAAGAACTCAGCATCTACGAAATCGAGGCTCATCGCAAAATCTGGATAAATAGCGGTTAGTTCAATATACATTCGGCGGGACCCAACATCGATATACCTTGGGGATCTGTGGATATACGCGTTGATTCCAGACCTTCAATCGAACTTGACGGCGGTGAGGGAGCGACGGAGATGGAGTCCCACATTGGGAGCGACGGCTCAGCTAAAGACGGTGAAGAAGGCGAGGAAGGGCATAATGATGGTGATAAAAGGCTGCCGGACGAAAGAGCGGAAGAAATCAAGAGTTCTGGTTGAGCATCAATGTCGATTGTCTCATGCTCAGGCGGATCGTTGTTCTACCGGTATGCATCAGTAGCAACCCCTGTTTTCGTGCGAAGAAAGGTAACCCTTACCATTGTCATTTCCGTGTCCGAGGTAGGGCTATTACCTGTTGTGGTGCTCACGGAATTTCTGCTATCTTCAGACACCTTCCCGGCTCTCTGAAGACTGAGAAATCGGTTCCTGCACTGGACGGCGGGTCTCCCCTTGATGGACCCGGAGATGATATTCCACCGTTTGCCATGCTTTGCCAAGGCCTCCAATAGCTTCAAATCTTCAGCCTCCGTCCAGACATCACGACCTATCAAACGCACGCTCAGTTGAATGTTGAGTGAAAACCTCCATGAAGACAGGGACTAACGGATCGAAGGGTCCAGTTTCTCCCTCCATCGTTTGGCGCACTGATCGTCAGTTCTACCTGGTAGTAGATCTGCAACTTTGTACCAGTGACGGCCATGCCTTCGCACAGCTGTAATAAGGAGTGCATCTTCAGGTGTTGTCCATCGACCTGTACCGGGATAAGCGTGATGACGAGGAAGGTCGATATCCACGAACCTTTGCGAAGGGAAGGATCTAAGGAATGAACCCACCGTTTGCGACAAGACTTATTGCTCCTTCCTGGGAGACGTTCAGCAATTGTATTCCAACAAATCCTCGATCCAGCTGGTATTCATGCTCTCAGCACGCCTCTGAGATCGACTCAATAAAGAGCGTACCTGCTAATACAGCCTCGACCAAAATCGAGTCTTCCTCTGTGGTCCATTTGGAGCTGGTTGCCATATATCGTATAGAACCTCTGGCGAAAAAGTGGGAGGAGTGTGGCAGCGTGGGGGGTCCATAAATATTTGTTCCGCTGTTTTATGTCCACTGCCGTACAGGTTCGTCATCTCGAGAAGGGCGCTAATTCTGCGCCAGAGCGAGGGTTCTCATCAAACCTTGATATCCACATGGAGACGGTTTGTTGGTGGGAGAGGGGGGGACGTTCCGGAACGGAACACAACGATTCACTCGGTGTGTGGGGCGTAATTCAGCTTTCGTGAGCCCCGAACCTGGTAGAGATCAGCCTAAAAGAGCGGATACTGCGATCAGGATATCAGAGGAACCGAAACCCCGGAGTGAGGTTCAGTGGGGTGGCTCGGATTTGGCTTCCCGTTTGATTGTGTTGACCATGTTCCTGTGCGCGCAGTAAACAAAGCGCCGTGGGAACCCGTGATCGACATTCCTTCCACTCCACCCTGAAGCTCGGATTTTGACTTTCGAATTTGACCTACTGCATCTGCTCTTTCGATATCCTAACTAATCTCTAAAAATGACTGAATCTGTACCCATATGACGGGCCTCGGCTGATAACTCATCTGGCGCTTGCAAACGCCGACCCGCACGGATGCCAATATTCTCTCGGTGCTGATAAAATTGGTGGGCAATATTCCTTATTTTCTTGCATCAGCAAACCAACCCCTTTGCTTGCCCAGCAGGGCGGCGGGGGTTGACTCGATTCTGGAGTGTGTTTTGGGTCTAGGTGTTGACTTCCCCGTTCAAAATCTTCTGCCCGACACGGCTGCTCGGCAGACGAATTACTGATTACCTTGATAGCGCCAGATTACAACCCCTCACTAGCCTATAACAACTACAACCTCCACCAAAACCCCATGCTTACCTATCTGTTTCAAACGTCACCATGATCAAACCTACTCAATAAACATCCTCTGGGAGTCTAGCGACGATGTTTCATCTTGCAGAACACGGCAAGCAGTAATCTAGGATTGAAGCTGTGTCCACTCTATGGTTATACTAGGGCAACACCTTGACCCGGCGGATAACACTTCCTTGATGTCCGCGAGAGCATATGGAACGGGGTTCAACAATTACTCCGGGTTCGGTACGGTGGATCCGTTGGCGTCGTTCCCAATCTCGGGAAGTCGGGACGTCACGTTGCCCGTTGAATACCCCCGAAGCGGGACTATCGTCATCAGATTTCGAATAGACCAGCTTGGACACGGTTCTGAGGCGGCGTTATCTGCGGCGGCACTTGGAAGGCTATGGTAGATTAGATGGTCAGGTCGGCATGTCCGTACCACAGAAGCTGCGCTCAAACGCCAAACGCTCTTGTCTCCAGGTGCTATTTTCTCTCATGGGATATTTATGGGACGGCTCTTCTGGCCCTAGTTCATAGGTTTATGCGACCTCTTTCATTGCAGACTCAAATGAATACATTGACAGGTTCCGAGGTCCCTCCTCGTTCCCCGGCGACCAAGAAAGCACGCATCGCTGATTATCTAAGCCCGCCGCCATGTGATAGAATGGGCCGGGGGTCTTCAAGCCTACAAACTGTCCGACGTAATCATACGAGTGCACGGTCGGTACATCGTTAAGATTTTCCCTGAGAAGTGTTTGGATTGATCTCCCAGGCACTCGGCCGAGACGTCAGGTCAGAGTTGAGTTTACTCATGCCCCCGCCCCACAGTCCATAACACATTGATCTTCATAATACTCAGACATGTAAGGGCGTAAAGGGCCGAACGATCCGGTGAGGGGATAAAAAACCTCCGCCCTGGCCGAGTTTGCTTTCTCCAGCTGAAACGAGGGACAGAGATTCCATCCGGTCGTTATGCCGGATTTGAGAGGCACACAGATGAAATCACATCGCACGTGCGCTCATCGAATCGTCTCTAACCCTGACTCGTCCTGTGAAACTGCTCTGGTATCTAGCTCCACCCGGTGATGGCGCACTTTAGTCCAGTGACTCAGTGTAGTGTCCTGAGCGTTGGGTGCACTTCTTTTTCCGGGGCATCGTGGGAATGGGCATGAGTTCGTAAGTACACGTTGGTATCATACACCGTACAAACAACGGCAAGAGCAAGAGTATACCAAATGCCAGAACGCCGCACTGTAGTAAACCTCGAGGTTCGCTAGCTGGAACCCTTGGGTTTAACGAGCTCAATCTCCTCGGCGGAGGCAGTTATTTCCTAATAAGCGCCAACCTGTCCACAGAAGACAGTCGGCCGGCATTTCCTTGACGATACACCCGCATAGTGTAAAGGTCGGCAGTACACCCTGCCTACTGTCAATTTGTCTCGGGGAAAGCCAGGAAAATGCCCGTAGACCAAGTCAGCGTTTTCGCACGATGAACGAGGGAGGGTGTGATTTTACTTTCGTGCGTTCATTTCCGAACGGCATGTTGATTGAATGTACCCACCTGGGTTGTGGTGCAGTGGCCTTAAGCTTGGAGGTCAACGGAAATCGCCGTGACACTCACAACCCGAGGATCGCGAGATGGAATCCAAGTGTAATCGTGAAGATTACAACGCACCCTCGGATGTCCTCGGAGCTCCTCAAAGCTTCGCGTCTTCGTTGGGTTCAAGTTTTGTGTCTCGACCTTGGGCTTTGGGTCTCGACCGCGACGTCATAGAGAAGTGCGATTACCGAAGGGTTCTGAACGAACCACAGGAAATGTATATAAACACGCATAGGACCGTCCGTAGCTAGTTATCTTTCTCTTTTCCGAATTCCCAGAACGTTGTCCTTTCTGTTCGACCTCTCGTGTTAGTGTCGCTACCCTACGGGTAGCTTCCACCAAGGTGGCACGGGCGGGCGGCTATCAACAAACCCTGCGGGCAATGAAGTGTTTTACCCGCTGGAGAAATGGTGATTTTATATCGAAGTTTGAATCGGTTCTTTCGAGATAAAGGTGGATGGAAACCCTTTGAAGATTACGGCGACAATATAGGCAGGAGCAGGTCTCATTGGTCAACATGTGATTCTACCTTCGCTCGTTCCATTCCTTGGATACTTCACCGTCAGCTCAATGTCCCTCCGGCGAGTAAATACTCCGTTGCCCCCGGTGAAATCGTAGAAAGTCCGATATCGTGCTGGTGATCGAAGTGCTTCCCTGGCAAGGGGTTATAACCCATTATAGCTCATTGTAACTCAACTCCTAGGTGGCGTTAGGGCTGGCCCAAGGACTGCGATATAGCGCGTTAGAACCCTTTGATGAGGAGTCATGGATTTACAATCAATTGCCAAATTTCCACGATTTCCTGATGCATGTCCCAAGATCAAGTTTACGCGGCAGAACCCCGTGGCGAGAGTCATCATCGTTCTTTATAGGCTAGCTATAATTACAAATATTACCGTAGGATAGTCGTCGATGCGTACCACACACTATGATATGGTAAAACTCAAAGTGTCCGAGGGGAGAGAGAAGATAAGGGGGAATGATAAACCTTTAGCTCGGAGTCCGTGCTCGTCGTAGCACGGATGGATATATGAGCCCGTGGCTGAGAAATCTAAGCCTCCGTCATAGGGTTATTCTCCTTCTCCTGAACCGCGGGTTCGCTGTCTAGCAAACGACCTGGGTGGAAGATGTTGAGGGCGGCCATGGAGAGAATGATCATGGCCCCGTCCAGAGCGACTGGGGTAGACATCAGCTAACCGATGAGGAAGAGCAGGTGGATTCAACTCACTAAAGTAACGCTCAATGGAGATAATCTCGCCCTCCCAGCCGTCGGCTAACTCGATGGTACGGTAGACACCCCTTGAACCGAATCCGTTAATTCCCGAGGGAGAGAAAGGAGAAGGTAAAACCTACCGAATAAACATGGCGAGCGAACTAAGACCGGCGCCGAGAATCATCTGTTTGGTCTTGGAGTCAAGAGTAGACGGACGCGCGCCGTTGAGGGTATCTTCGCGACCGGAAAATGGCTTCTTAAGTGCAAAGCGAACCAAGAATTCGGCAGTAAGAAGCATGTAAACCACGACGGCAACGAATTGGAAGATAATGCCGCCTATGATGTCCGTGAGCGATGGTCTGTGGGGAGAGGGAAAGAGATACTTACCAAGGGCGATGTTTCCGCCCGTTGCAGCGCCGGAGGGGGTGTCCGAAGAAGAAGCCATACCTCCACCGATAGATTGGATAACGAGGGCAATGACGTCCTGCAAAAGCGGTTAGTTTCCATCCTCAATAAGCCTCCGTTGGATGGACATACGCAAGAACAGAACACAATGGTATCTGAAGGAGGCTCAGGAAATGCGCATTCGAACTCATAAAAACAACTCACATAACCGAGGGCTTAGGCGGCTGTACTTGGGGCCGAGTTTCTGAATGAGGCGTCCCACGATCACGAAATCGGCGGCGATGATGAAAGTGGGACTGATAATCGTCGTTGTGATCCTAGGTTGAAGGGGTGAGATGTAAGTCGGGATTCTCACTCGGGATGGGTGGGCCTACTGCATCAGGAACGGATTTTCGGAGGTAGGGTTCCTACTACCCCATAATCTGCCAGCCCAACCGATGATCTCTCCGAAACCTCCAATGACCACGGTTGGAAGCAGCCACCACACCCTGGAATGGAGCGCTTGTCCGAGGTGAGCAGCTGTTTGTTGATGCGTTAAATGACCTTCCTGGTGGAGCGGAAATAGGAGAAAATACCTGTAACGACGCTGAAAAGGACTACGAAGACGATGCCCGCTTCGAAGGATGGCACATAGTTAAACGGAAGACGGTCATCGCTGTCGGAAGCTAAAATCCGCTCATTGAGTCGCGGGGAAACAGGCAACCACGAATCCACTCACTGCTATTGGAAGACATCGCTGGTATGGGAGGAGGAGCGGAGGGGGGGATGATGGAAACCTCCCAGTGTCGGGGGCCCTTATATGTATGTGGTGAGTAGGACCATGACTGCGGTCATAATATGTTGCTCATAGAGCTCGCGTAAGCAATAACACCTGCATTACATGCCGTGGGAGTTTATAAGTTTTAGAGCAGCTGTAGATGGGTAGCGCACAGCCAAAGCGCGACAGGGCGCTGGCACGCCGACCTCGCGTGCTGATGGTGACCCATCTGTGACTCTGGATGAGCGGCGGTAGACTCATGTACTGATCCGCAACCCACTGCCAAATCGTGTCAGACTGCCGGATGCGTCAAGAATCGTGTGTTGGAATACCCACCCCAGAGTTACAAAATCTAGAAAGGAGAGATTGGTCAACGGCTCTAGGTATCCTCGATCAGGAACCTCGTTCACCGTGCGAAGCAATCGTCTGAGTGTGAAAATCGGCGTCCGGCCAGGAAGCCGGAGCGCAGCAAACAATGATGATCCCCTTGCCGGGACAGGCAAAAGCGCCGCACCCCGATCACGCAGCTCGGTCATCGAAAACGATTGGACGATACCCTCGGCCGCCAACCGAAATTCGAAGCGCAGTCGCACACTCACCCATCGTTGACGTCGATCCCCCTTTTGACTTGAGGCCGTTCCCCGAGCGTCTCGAGGTTTGATAAATTTTCCTCATGTGCGGTGCTATGGTGCTATGTACACAGATTCCCTCCCGGCACGTGTGTCGATTCACCAATAATCGACATCGCGATACTGTACAAGGGGATCCTTTCGCTTCGCCTTTTCCTTCTTCCACCGCTCGAACCATTTGTTCATCTTCGCTCTGGAGGCTTCGCTGCCAATGTTCACCGTGGCAATCATCTTCTCCCACTCGATCGAGAGCGCAAAACAAGTGAGTTCAAAGAACGAGCTGTGTTCCGAATATGGCACAGCATACACCTGGAGGTTTAGGTCGGAACCTTTCATTTTCTTCAGGTTCTGCCAGGTGAACTGCCTGCGCTGCGTTTCGGTTAGTATTGATGATATATCCGTCGCCAGTCCAGCTCCGCCAGGTGGTGAGAACCTTGCAACGACGATATCAGAAGGTGTGATAGTGTGAAAGAGAAAACGTCACATACACCCATCCGGTAGGTCGGAGCCCCACGACCTTGGTGAAAGTATCTTTCCAGTTGTCCGCATAGTTTCTGAGCCTTTCTGTAGAGATCGAGCCCAGAGGCACGACGTGTACACACGCCTCACGTGGGTTGTCAGTCAGCATTGCAATCAGTTCTGGGTCGGATTGGCATCGTAGGATCCCAGCTTTGCGAGCGTCGCAGTATACTTTGGTGTCGAGGCGTTTCGCGACGGCTACAAGGACGTGGATCAGTGGGCAGTGGAGGTCAAATGCAACCCCTAACTCACCACTAACGACCCGCTCTTTCCCAACGGAGTATGTCCTGGGCGAAGACTTGAACGGACGCTCGCCTTTGAAGTAAGGTGAACACAGACCCAATTACTATCAAGACCTTTCCTGGTTTTTTGGAACCCATGGTTGAATAAGAGACGGGCGACGCTTGAGCGTCATCGCCTGAAGCCTTAGACTGGGGATGAAACGTTGATAGCTTCTGGGCGAGTTCTGCACACGCAGAGATGACTTGGGGTTGGGGAGGGAAGGTATACTGGATAAGATAGTCAGTTGATCCAAGGATCGCTACTGGTGGTTCCCAAACCTTGGGGTCCAGATACGTCGTATCGAGGTACACATGGTAGAGGCGTTTCCCCTTGACAGCAGGATGCAAAACATGACGTGGGGATGCTCGGAAATCGCCACAGTGAAGGTAGCGAAAGGTACGCGAAGACCCAATGAACGGAGACGTGAATGAACTGTCACCAGCGTCCACGGTTTGTGGACCCTCAAAAAGGAAAAGGGATGACCCTGGACCTGTATTATCCTCGTAAGCCGCGCGTCAAATACCACATGATCAGGACAATGTACAATGATTAGCTTCGATGGTAGTAACTTGGACGCCTCCCGTGTCAGGTATAGTCGTCGGGACGTCGACAGGAAGTGGCTTCACCCATTTCGGATCCACGCTCAACATGTGAATGATCAGGTTTGCGGTTTCTTCTGCAGAATGCAACGGATTAGTGTTTCATGCCCAGTGTGATGTGATCATGACGTACGGGAACAGTATATTGGACCATTGGACCACTTCGACGAGAGGTTAGTGTAATGGTCAGAGTGTGCATGGCTGCAGTTTCAATCGTCCCTGAGATTAACGGATCTGGCGGTGGAGAAAACAAGAATCTCCCTACGTCAGAAAATATGCGGTCACTCCGGGGATCTTGCCATAACGGAAAGCATCGACCGCAATCGGCATTCCTTGCAGCACTTTGAAGAAGGGGGCTTTTCGGCGGCCCTTGTTCTTCTTGAAAGTAGAAGTCTCTGCTTCAATTGCCTCTTTCCAGATGGCATTCTCCTTATTCGTAGCCATCAAGACTGAGAAAGCGTTTTGCTTTACTGAACTAGTTGAAGGTCGAGACGTGTTTGCAATCTTTGGGTTACGAGGAGCGGAAGGTTTGGTGTTGTAGGGTGGCTGTATCGTCGGTTGACCATCATCGATGCAAGCGTTGATGTGTGCTTGAAGTTGCTGAATAAGGATGCGATGAAAACGGACCCATCAACGGTGGAGGGGTGACGCTCACGGAGAGGCAGAAATCCACAAATATGGCTCCGCAAACGGGACAGGTGTCAAGGGTGTTCTCAGGGCTGTCCTCTTCATCGCCCACAGCCTGAGAATCATCGACGAGACCGAGAAACTCATCATCACCCGTCTCCCAGTCCCCAACAATGGTAATCACTGGCTGAGTCTGGGTATTTTGGGTGTACAGGTCACCCTCAACAGTCTCGACACTAAAGTTCAGCGAGGACAAGGGCATCGACCTCAGCGGAGAGTCATCTTCGGGGCCTGGTTGGGCGGTGCCGCGAGAAAGTTTTCCTTTCTTCAAGCCAGAAGAACCCCCGGCGTCTGGATCGCCCAGAGCCTTTCGTTTCGGCTGCATGAGCTTAGGGCTTGTTTCCGCATTTTCATCGCCGGAGTCAATAACAATGATCTCTTCCGGCTTTGACGGAACACGAATCGGCGTCGACTGAGTAGCCGAGCCAAAGAAAGAGTGCAGAGTTGCAGTCTTCCCGACTGGTGTCGTGTTCTCTTGTTTCGGTCTTCGAGAACGCGGCATGAGATGGGATGGGACGGTGGTCGTAGCGAGGGAGCGGCACAGAGGGGAGGAGCGCCACTTTGGGTAAGCGCTTACGGGTCCATTTAGATCACGCGGAGCACGTGGTCTTGACACTAGTTGAACTTCCCACCTCAACCTTTTGGTCTCAACGGCCAACTTCAGCTCTCGAATTCCGCCTCGCAGCATCGCGCCCCTCCCTCTCCTTTCATAAACAATGGGCTTTTTCAAGCGTCTGCTCTCCGTTAGAAGCAAGAGAAACAAGAAGAGGTCCTCTGCGAAGGAGGATGCTCGGGACTTGCGACAATCTCGCTCCCAGACTTTACCTGCTCTGTTTGAGGTCGAGTCCGAAGTGACGGCGAATCGACTTCTGAGGTCTGCCTCGAGCAGGCTCGGTACTATGCGTCGCAGTGCCGGTGATGACCCATTGCCACCCTTGCCGAATCGTGAGTGCACGCCGTCTTATTGCCGTATTCCGCTGAGGAACCCACTTTGTGAAGCTCACCCCGAGGTTGATGACGAGGCTGAAACTCGTTCATTACCATTCCTTCCCAACCGTTAGTTACCTGCCCTCTGGGGCGCCGAGTTTTACTCACTGTTGCTTCAGCTCACCCTCTTACATCCCCGGCTGAGGTTGATACCCTGACTATACTCTCACCCCGTAAGCAAGACTTTCTCGTTTATCGTGGACCCGCTCTGATATATTTTTAAGGGTGCTCTGTTATTGACATGTGCCCTGCGCCTGAGCCCAAGCCCGAGTCCACGCCACCACCGCGAGTTACTTACGTCGTCAAAGTACACGAACGCACCGTGATCTCACGCACCGAATTCCCCAATGCGATACCGAGTTTGGTCACCCCCACTAGGGAACGACCGAAGTCTGTCCCGCTACCCATCACAGACTTTGATACGTCCGACGACGAGTCTATTAGTCTATCCACGGCTAAACTACCAGCCATCACTCCAAGGGACCAGAACCGTCTGCTGCGCTTACGACAGGACCCTTCCGTCGTCAGCTTGTTAAATATGTATGATTCGCACGGTCGACTGGACGACGATGTCTTTTCGAACAGCCCATCGAAGAACGATCAACACGATGAAGACCAGGTTTATGCGGTTGGTCCACCGCAGCACCAACGTAGAATGTCAACCCTACGACAGCTTATGGGAGAACTTGAGCTTGAAGCACAACCAAACACCAGTCGTTCGGAAGGAGAGATTTCCTGGGCTGAACGCCTTCTGCAGTGAGTTCCTGGACCACTGGGAGGATGGCCTTCTGACTGCTGCATTAGGGAAAGAAACGTCAGCTCGACATCACTAACCACTGCGTCTTCGTCCGCTGGGGCCCAGACTCCACAGGACACCAATTTCGGCCAAAGCCAATCATACGAAGACGAACATGCGACTAAGCAGGATTGTGATTCTTATCAACAGGAAGAGTCAGTTGTCTCTTCCACGGAGACGGAAGCTAGCGCGAAGCAACCCATCACCGACATCATTACTACGGCTATTATGGAAACCCAGCCTCAAACCCCTGGCAGGGCGACTGGAGTTTTCGAGTTTTTGACTGAGCGTCGCAGGCAACAGGAGTCACGTCCGTTGCCCCCAAACCCCGCGTTTAATTCGCGCCCATCGTCATTTTCTGGAAGTCCTTCGTTACCACAGGAAGATCTTTCCCTCGAGTCATCCCAATACGTCCGTGTCTCGCAAGAGTTCAGTCCTATCTCCAGGATACCAAGATTCAATGGAGACGAAAGTTCCACCTTAGGCCCAACCGTGCCACCAGCACCGATCTTTGGTGATTCCCGGATTCCCCGACGGATAGACTCCCAGCGACGCAAGGCATCATTCAACGACCGGTTATTGCGGGACACCGTTCAGCTGGACCAAGAGAATCACGACCCATTCACTTGCATACCGTCTCGCGAGCACAGGCGCAAGTCGTCATACTCAAGCGCAGACAAAGCACTCATCATACACCCCGACCCGGTGCGAGACTTCGGCGATGATGTCTCTAACGAGAGATCGCCAATGCCGTTCCATCGCAAGGCCCTGTCCGCGCATGAAAGTCGAGAGAATGATTGGAGCGTCCGTAAGTAGCATCGCGGCGAATTCTGGTGACCTTCAATAACCGACATTTTTTCAGAGGGTTTAGCTCCCACCACCCCGAAAAGATTACGGACAGTGGCTGAGTGGTATTCCGCTGGAGGGAGCCTAATGCCTGTGTCCCCCGCAAGTTCTGAAGAGATGTCACCTTTGGGGCAGCAGATCATGGCCAACGTGCGCAGGAAGAGATATGGACACTGACCACATTGCATGAGCACACTTTTGTTTGTTGTCGAGCGCTTTCATCCCCCTTTCTTGGGTTTTCATATATACCACCGCTGTGAATACTAGCTATCTACCTATGCATATGTCATATTGAACTTCATAAAGAGGTTCTCGTTCTCTTTTGGAAGGATCGAAACTGATTGGAACGGGAACGGAAGCGTGAGCCGACGGACGCCCAGCACTGACATCTTACCCACAACCGTCGTTGGCCTCGACGACGACGCATAACCTCGGCGCTAGCGGCCATGGACCACAAACCCGCAGGCCCCCGCCAGCCCCCAGATAAACGAAATGCTGCATACGAATCGATCTTTGGACGACCAGGCGGCATGCACCACCCGTCGACGCTTCCCCCGCAGACAAACTATGGACAGTACCAGAACCCTTACGTCGGGAACGGCTCAACATCTCAGCAACCCCCCCAGCGGCATCCTTACCAACAACAACACTACCCGCCCCAACCAGACAGACCGACATCGTACACCGATTACGGTCACCCTGCCCTCAATACCTCTTACCCATCGCCACCCCAGGGATTGCACAGAACCCCGATTCAACCAAACCAGCCCCAGTATCCCCATCAAAATGTACAGTATCCGAACCAGAACAACCAGCAAGCCACGTTGTCGCCTCCTCAGACAATCAACAGGGCGAGATCCATGAACAGCGTGCCCTTTTCCTCCCAACCCGTCCGCCAGGTTCAAGAGACAGATCCATCGCTAGAAAGGTACACTAGGGCTGGTTTGACACCTGCTCAGGCCTACCAGCAACAAGTCTACATGACTGGAGGCCACCAACCATCCACCACCAACCCCAACCGCCGTTCGTATCACTCACCCCACAACTCCATTTCTGGCACCTCGACGCATTCACAAAACGGAAAATTGCCCGACATTCCGACGGTTAATTTTGATTTGAGCACAGAAAGAGATTTCGGATTGAACTTTAACGTTGATTCTGCAAGTCCCTTGACGGCGACCTCAAGTAGTGAGCTTCCTTGGGCATCAGCAGAGTCCCCGGGTACGTGCATTCACATCAGTTTTGCCGATGGAGGTATATAATTGATATTTCAGCAGAGCCAACACCACAGGGGTCATCTGCAAGTAGCGTGTACTCCAAAACCTCTGCCAACGACTGTCATGCTGTGCCGGGGTCCTCTCGCCCCTACCCCCTCCAGCTCGACACGGCTATGACCTCCGCTCAAGCGGCTGGTAATTACCACAGTTCTCCTGCTACTTCCGTCGTCTTGGATCCACAAAGCTCCACTTCGAGCCGACAATCAACAGAATCCGCACGAACATTACCCCCAGTGCAACATCGTCGTGAGCGGACAGCTCAAGACAGGTCAAGATCGATGTCTTCAGTCGTGCATCCTGCGCATATACCCTCAGTGCGGGGACAACCGCCGATACCCCCACTCCCCAATGGGAGAAATTCTCCAAGGATGTCGACAGGAAATCAGATTACTCCAAGGCGATCGCCAATTGTCTATCCGGCACTACTTTCGCGAGTTGCGGAAGCGTTTCGAAATAGGGTGCAACTTTCCGACCAGGTGAAGGATGGGCTAACTTACAAGGACGTTTTCGACGGGCGGGAGGCTGTTGATAAGATCGCGTATATCATCAAGACGACAGACCGAAATCTCGCCTTGCTTCTCGGGCGGGCTCTAGACGCTCAGAAATTCTTCCACGCGGTCACTTATGACCACCGGCTACGAGACAACGCCAACGACCTGTATCAGTTCAGGACGGTCGTGGCTAGCCCATTTAGCAGTGGTGAACTGGAAGAGGAAGAGGGTACGATAAGGTCAACTGCCGCACCTCTACTGAACCAGGGGTCAGAGCACGCTTCTATCGCGGTGCTGACAGCGCAGAGCAGTCCGACGCCTTCTGGAGAGTCCGACTCTGGGTTTGGAGATCTCATCGATGGATGCACAAGAACGCCATCCCCATCTCAATTCACTCAGTCCGACACGCGTCGGGCAAACGCGAATGTTGCCACGGATGATGCCCCGCTACCCACCGGCGTTTTCACACTTCTTACCGATTGTTACTCCCCGACATGTTCCCGCGATCGCCTGTGCTACTCCATCGCCTGTCCGAGGCGGCTGGAGCAACAATCGCGTCTCAACATGAAGCCACAGCCTGGTCTGAAGAAACAGATCAGCAAGGAGAGCTTAGGAGAACTTGTTACAACGGAGCCCGGCACCTTGTGGATACATTCCGTTCCCCAGGAGATCGTTAACAGTGTCTCTGAGAAGGAGAAAAGGCGCCAGGAGGCGATTAACGAGGTCATTTATACAGAGAGGGACTTTGTGCGGGACATGGAGTACCTTCGCGATGTGCGGATTCTGCCCCCTCTTACGTCGACTGCCTCGCTGAAAATAAATTTTCTGTTTCTAGATTTGGATAAAACCTTTGAAGGAATCGGAGATTTTGCCCGCAGAGCGACGCACGGATTTCCTCGAGCAAGTGTTCTGGAATGTCCACGACATTATCGCAGTAAATACGAGGCTACGCGACGCGTTGAGCAAACGCCAGAAATCCTACGCGGTTGTCGAACAGATCGGTGACATCTTTTTGGACTCGATCCCTCACTTCTCACCGTTTGTTTCGTATGGTGCCCATCAACTGTACGGAAAATACGAGTTCGAGAAGGAGAAGAGCTCCAATCCTGCGTTTTCGGCGTTTGTCGAGGTACGGAAGGCGTCCTAACTGCTCTTCTCAGGGTTGTTAATGATCGCTTCCAGGAAGCTGAAAGGCGGCCAGAGTCGAGGAAGCTGGAGTTGAACGGTTATTTGACCAAACCTACAACCCGTCTAGCCCGATATCCCCTCCTTTTGGAAGCCGTTCTCAAACAAACTCCTGACGATAGTCCAGACAAGGTTGCCCTGCCCAAGGCCGTGACAATGGTCCGGGAGTTCCTGAAGGCCGTCAACTCCGAATCAGGAAAGACTGAGAACCGCTTCAACCTCTTGCAACTGGACCAAGCTCTCGTATTTAAGCCGGGGGAACAAGTGGTGTGTGAGCTGTTGCTTGTAGTGGGCATTTTGAGCTTACAGTCTTCTATTAGGACCTTCGACTCAAGGAAGAAGGACGGGAGATGATTTACAAAGGCACATTGAATAAGCGTGGTGGAGGAGTTCAAGGCGATAGCGGAGACCTGATGGTGTTCCTATTCGATCACGCCCTGCTCATGGTCAAGCCGAAGACGAAAGTGGAGCAATACAAAGTTCATCGCAGGGTTTGTGCCTACCGTTTTATCTGGCTCTCCTCACTCATCTTTGCCTCTGCTGTCCAGCCCATCCCATTAGAATTGCTTCTCATCTCCGCGCCCGACGATTACGCTGGGAGACCGTCCAATAGGCAACGTCAACTTCTGAGGAACCTACCCGCTCAACCGCCGCCAAGAGATCCCAAAGGTGGTTTCTCCATTACGATGGTTCATCTTGGACGGAAGTTTTACCAGATAACGCTCTGGGCAAGCACGTATGTTAGCCAGCGGAAATGGGTGGAGGTGATCACGAAGCAGCAGGAGATGATGAAGCAGAGGAGCACAGTGTTTGACACGATTAGCATCTCTGAGGGCTTCTTCGTTGGCGCGAATAGGGTGAACTGTGCTGCACCATTCTGTGAGTATCTATGCCTTTTGGATAGCCGTGCGCCGGTGACTGATGTCTGGGGTCCTGCTTACAATTCAAGATGGGGGAAGGAAAGTTGTATACGGAACCGATGACGGCATATACCTCTCGGACTTCCGTGAACGGAACCGTGACCCTGTCAAGGTTTTAGGTCTCAGAGAGGTCCTTCAGGTTGACGTCCTTGAGGACTACCAGTTACTGGTTGTGTTGTCAGGTAGGGAGGTCAGCCCGCATCACCGAACGCAGCTCTGACCATTCTTTCTCTTACAGAACGTCAAGTCATCACCTTCCCTCTCGATGCTCTCGATCACATGGATCCTTTGGCGGGGCTGAAACGCGCGAAGCGGATCGCTTCACATATTACTTTCTTCAAGACAGGAATCTGCTTAGGCAGGGCACTGGTTTGCGTCGTGAAGGCCAGTCCGCTATCCAGCACCATCAAGACTTTGGAGCCCATCGACCAGAACATCAGGGGTAGGAACAGGCCTACTTTCCGTAAGCTCCTTCAGGGCGGAAACGATACACTGCGGGTTTTCAAGGTCAGTCTGTGACAAGGGGACCGATCTCCAGACGCGTTCGCTAAATTGTTCTCCTGTAGGAATTCTATATCCCCCTGCAGTCGAGCTCAATACACTTTTTGAAGACCAAGTTGTGTGTCGGGTGCCCGAATGGCTTCGAAATCGTGGATTTGGAGACGTTGGATACTCAAGGCTTGTTAGACCCTGCGGATGAATCCCTTGATTTTGTCCGAAGAAGAGAGAGCACTCTAAAGCCGATGGCCATCTATCGGATCGAAAACGAGTTCCTGCTGTGTTATGATGGTAGGTTTTCGCCTTGTGTCCGTAGCTTTGTTCTGACAACAGTCCGCAGAGTTTGCATTTTATGTCAACAAGACCGGATGGCGATCACGCAGGGATTTCATGGTATACTGGGAAGGCTCCCCCACCGGGTTCGGTAGGTATCCTCCCATTTGTTGGTTGATTTCCGGGACTTATCCTACACCAGCGTTGCATTACCCATATGTCCTCGCATTCGAGCCGACTTTTGTCGAAATCCGTCACGTCGAGACAGGTTCTATGGCCCAGATCATACAAGGGAATAATTTGCGTTTACTGTTCGCCGACACACCACCGTCAACGATGAATGGTTCCAGTAACGCGGGCGGCTACAGCCCATACCAACAAACTCAGTACGGATACAACCCTTATGCCGCACCCCCGCCACCGTACGGACGCCCCTCACTTGGTTCCATGCAGAACCACAACGGACCACCGTACACCCCACACCCCAATCAAAATCACCGGCCAGGCCCCATTCTCCGTGACGAGATCCTGCTGGCGTCGGACGACCGGGTGATGAGGGTGGAACTGGTAACGCAACAGTCTGAACTCGGCTACCAGTGACCCACTAAGAGGCGAGGCTGTTATGCGGGGGGGTACTGGGAGGGTAGTCGCGGGAAGCTGGTCTGTGCTCGTTTGTCTCTTTTGCCGTTCATGTCTTGTGTGCGCCTGTCGTGGATTTAACGGCCTTGTCGGTGGGGTTGGTGCGCATGTGTTCCCCCACCGCCACCCACCTCTTTTTTTTCTTTGTTCCTCTTCTCGCTTTCGAGCTTTCTCATGTCGTGTAACTCTTTGACATCATTATCTCACCTTGTAGTTTTCTCTTTCTTTCACTCAGATCTTCACCCCTCTCACGTGTGCTATGTCCACTTTCACGAACCTCAGCCTTTTGTGGATTCCCGGACGAGAGATACAAAAGCCGGAGTCTGATGTTTTCTTTCGGTATTTAGCATCTGAACATACTTTATCATCCTCGTCATCTGCGCCTTCTCGACCCATCTCAAGGGGGACACCGTATTTGTACGCCTGGGTCAGGTCCCGGGTGGGTTCTACGAGGTCCACAGTGTCTGCCAGGACTCTGCGGATCACGGATGTCACCGCTCTGGCATGTTATGACTGATGCCTTATGGTCCTTCGGTCTCTCGCGGCGTATCCTGCAATGATTGTACAGCAATTTGATTAGATTCTGAAGGTGCCACATCACAGAGTCGAAGCTATCTCGCACCCATACATCCGAAACCGATGCAAAGATTGAAATGTTCACTGGGGACCAAACTCATCCAACGTGTGAACGACGAGGTCGACGTTCTCCAATAATGCATTGGTGGATAGCCGAGCTAATCTTATCGTCAAGGTCGACAGTTTCCTAGTGTGCCACAAACTTGAGATCATGGGTTCAAACCCCGACTTCAGAGAAGCACGAACGCAATGAGATTGTTCCCTTGAACTTCCAGCACCCGTTTGACTGCGTGAGGCTGAAGCTCTCGGTCCACATCGAGGACTTGCTTCACGATCCGTGCATGTTCATCTGACAGGAACGGGATCGTGACCGTGCTGCTCGTTTGTAGATCGTCGTGTTGGAAAACCGGCCCGATGAGAAATAGGGGGTGTGAAGGAGCATTAGAAGGGTGCGCTTACACCGTATGCCAGGTAGGTTCGCTCATGGGTGATTGTGATCGTGAAAAAGCGTAATGGAGCGAGATCTGGTCAGGGGTTTTTGTCCCTCAAAACTGATGGCGGCCGGAGATCAGTTACAAGTGCACTTTCTCACGATTGCGAAATATTTTGTGCTGGATCTTCGGTTAGAACCCCAAACGCTTGTAGGATTTCCTGGTTCTGACCGCGTTGCATGTTCGGCAGACGCGGTAGGCATCTAACGAAACTTCTGATTGACAATGTATTCCGATGACATTCAAACGTGACGCGTGAAACACGAGGTGGGTTCACAAATGAAGAGTCCACGATGTTAAAGGGTCCGTATTGAAGTGTCCATCGAGTATCAAAAGACAATTACTGTCCTACCGATTCTCAACCACTAATTAGGGACGAGATACAACGACTGGATCGTGCGTCAAAAATCGTGCTTCGATTGAAAGTGAAGATTCAAAACCTACCACAACAGAAGCCGGTTTCCAGTTATAAACGAGATTGTATGCGTTTACATCTCCGGAAAGGAAAATCCTGTTGTACTTGATGTCGTAAGCGACGTAAGTGGTAGGGCTGCTACCATCAGTGTTGATCCATTGTGCTAAAGCGGGGCGTCAGACTGAAGGCGCTGCCAGAAGATGGGGAATCACGAACGGGTGAGCTTTTTGCTGGCTTCGTCGAAGTACCAGATCGCAGATTCGGAGTAGGAAACGTCCGGAGGCGAGCCAGGGGTGGCTAGATGAGGGGGTTCAGCACAAACGACGTGAGAATGAACGGTACTGCTCACTTGGGCTAACGTTGGATAAAGAAACAATCCTGGGAGGTTTCGTGAGATGGGCAAATTCTAGACAACGAGGGGAATGTCATTACACATCCGAACCCGGGGCCAAGTCGGGGTTGTAGCTCGAGCTTCGCGCGCCGAGGTAGTGGGGCGGAGGGAACGCGGCGTTCTGTCCAGGGGAACTAAACGTCGGTAACGGCTTTCAGACGACGAACTCACGATCGCTACGAGGTTCAACGGACCAGTAGAGTTGGTAGTAATCGACACCTGGAGGGGATTGCCACCATAGTCTACACCATCGCTGTCCGGACGGTCAGCCAAGGTCTCGACGAAAGGCTGGGCACCTCACAATCCACTGTCCCAGTTCTTGAGGAACCCATTGGAACTGTTTTCACCGTTAATGACCTGGACTTTACCCGTATAGGTCGCGGCGTTGACCAAGGCGGTCAGGAAAACGACAGCAACGGCGAAGGCGCGGCTGAAAACCATTGCGTGGAGAGAGGTACAGTGAAGGTGATTCACCGGCTTCCTGCTAAACACGACTATTTATATAGTTGCAGGTGAAAGTTGATCGACCAGATGGTTCCTTGGCGGCATCTTCATCATCACATAGACGTCAAGGTGAGATAGGGGGTGAATCATCATCTCGCTGATTGACGCGCTTCGGAACAGGTGGAGGCAAATCATCGTCGCCCCGTCTGTTGGGGGACGTACACAAATGGCAACTGCAGTATTTTCGGCGCGTGCAACTTCACGCGGTTTCGTATTCCATCTGCGTATGGTAATATGACATCAAAAGAGGCGGTTCTGCCGGGAATTGTAGGGCGAAGAGAAGGATGGAAGCAACTTACAGACTGGGAATCTGACGATAGGTGTTTCACCAGAGGTACCGAATTGGACCCTGAAGCCCCCTCGACCTCAGTGTTCGCCTCCAAGTTCGTGCTCATCAACCCCGATGTAGACAAGATGTCCACCTCTATGCCCCTGGTCAGAAACCTCATCGTCCCCCGACGCCAATGTTGTCTGACATCCTAGCGATTTCGGGGCTTGGGAGAATCTTACTTGTTAGGTTCGCTGGTCATCTCGAATGACGATCTCAGTCCCTTTATGAACACTTGGCGCAGTCCGAACCAGACAGGCGTCCACATGTGCCTTCGTGACCCCACGGTCTACGAACACCATTTCCAAACAAAAACCTCACCAACGGAACGCCCCCTATACTCTCCAGCTACGGTTGCGAGCGTCGTCGTTAGGGCCCAGAATCGTCTCGTGTGCCAGACCGATGTTATCTCCGCTCTCTGCGGCGTTTCACTGTTTTTGATCATCCTTTCCGTTCCGGTGGCATCGTCTTGGGGAGCCGAACAAGGCCCAGAGCTGGACCACGAGAAGGCTTTCTGGGCGCGAGCGGAAGGGCATTTGGCTCGGGAGAATTTAGCTCTGCGCACAGAAAGTGTAAACTGGACGGGGACCATGCACGGCAAATGAATCACCACACACCACCAATAAACCTACATTCTTTCCGTAAGCTGCACTTCGAGGTCTCAATGTGCTTCGAGGAACCACATTGGGATATTCTCAGAGCATATAGGACATTGTAGAGCCCCTGCACGTTTGGCCGCACAGAACGTCAAACTTGAGGAACGGTGTGAGGATAACGGGTTATGATCGCACATTTACGATCACGGGAGGTAGTTCGGCGATATTGGGATCGTGAAAGGCGACCACAATGGCCCATAAAGTTGGTTATATGCTGCTTCCTCCCTTTCACTCTTTCGAGTGAAGGGCAGAAACGTTGAGTCCAACGTTCCATTGGCACACCACTAGAGTGCAGTTTTCAGCTCTGGTGGAGGTTTGAAGGTTCCCGGTTCACGTCCCAGTCGCGAGATGACAGGTAGGGAGGGATGGGTTCAAGAAACTCGAAACGGATGTCACATGTCGTGAAGGCAGACGCGGAATCGACAACCGGCGATCGTGATCGAGGCTTTCCTTCCAATCGAAAAGGTGACATTCAATCGGCCAAAAAAAATGCAGTAAATTTGAATGATGGTCTCCGGGCACTCTGTGCTGCGTCCTACACCCAAAAGGACTATTCCCAACATTAAAATAAAAGGGCTTGGCCGGGAATTGAACCCGGGACCTCCTCCATCAAAGTCACGTGACCCTCTTGCGAGCACCAACCCTAAGAAGGAATCATACTACTAGACCACCAAGCCGTTGAAGAGGCTTGGTTGTTTAGCGTATATAGTGTGATTACACCCTTTGCTGACCACTGCCAACGTCGATCCAAGATTCACCCTATAATAACGTGCCGTAGTTTTTGGGATTTTCCTTGGCTAATACAGCTCTCCATAATCAAGTCCATCCGTCTGCTCTCCACAAGCCCAGGTTTTCTGGCCCTCGACGAAACGTTCCTCCCCTCGATCCTGACCCCGGGCTAAATCTTCCCTGACCCCGACGACCCCGTGTTGGCGGGCCGTGGGGAAGAGGAGGAGACGGGCGAATAGGGAAAGGACAAACGCAGACGGGCATATGGGGAAGAGGGTACGGAACCGATAGTGACGAAGAACCCTTCCAGGGTGATTATGTCCCACCTATGTGGCAATCCCTTTCGGTTCACACTGAAGCCACGGATTTCTCGTTCGATGAGTCGTCAGAGGAGGATTTCAAGATGTTTCGTCGAGGTGCAACCGTACGATCGGACTGTTCAGCGTGTCCTACCCACGCGACGATGGGCTCTCGATATGCTTGACGACGAGGACCGGATTTACCTTTGGGAGAGAACGGATCATGGACGGTTCGCAGACTCGCAGAGGAAACGATCCTCGATACCACGGATTCGGAGGCTGTCGTACCGGTGGAGAGGAGCGGTGCGGGTGTTTTTGGGCAAAGCATGCCTGCGGTGGGACGCTCAAACCCGAACGCCGACGTTACGCAGGGTAACGGTATTCGACTTTCATACCCTATCCATGTTCGGGTTCTCGGAAGTGTCTGTGTTGTGTCTGAGAGGATAATTCATCGAAAACAAAAACCTCTCGTGAGGGTGCACGACCGATGATTATTGGGTCCGCAATACTGGTCCGTATACAGGAATGATATGAAGTTCGGTGGGGATAATGGTGATCTTTATATAGGGTGTTGAAGCAACACAGCATTCACCACCGACATCGCCTTCTTCCTGTAAGTGTCATCCTGGACGAAGGTGGTCCCTGGTCCAAAGACAAAGTTCTTCGGGTCGACCAAGGAATACTTGGGCCACTGGTTCCCCGATTCTCCGTTAGGGTCAAGGTGGTTGACGAAATTAACGACGGCCGTTGCCAGTGGGCCATCCTCCTGAATATCAAACAGGTCCGAGCTATGTGCCTAAACCACGAGAGTCAGCGGATCGGGTGAGCAAGGAAATGGATGGGGATCGTTGCATACAGAACCGAAATCGGGTAGGGATTTTGTCCTGTTGCTCACTGGAATGAGGGATTGTGTGAGACGGTTGAATGGATAAGGATGTGGTAGACAGTGGTACCAAAGGACCAAGCGTTTTGCTTGTGCGCTACGTGTTCTAAGAGGAGCCTTCTAGGACCTTCGAACATGAGGTCTCCCTGGATAGACGCAATCCTCTTGTACTGGGGTGTCAAAGCGTTGAGGGTTCCCGTGTCGTAGGGGGATCCCTTGGTGACATCTTATATAACACATCTCAGTATCTTCGGAGACCGCAAAAAGGGCCCAAAACCCACCGGAAGGATACTCATCTACAACCTTTTGGAACTCATCACTACCCACCGTTGGGAAGTAGTTGCTGTGGATGTACTCTTCGAACTGCGCGTCGGTCCTGGGGTATGGGGCAGTCAGGAAGAATCATTTCATGTCCAAGGATCCACTTACGTAATGTTGAGACTGCCTAAGCTGAAGAGAGTTCCTTCGTCGTCGCAATTACCTGAATTGACTAGGTCAGCAGGTCGACGGGGGACATAATATTCGGCCTTTTGTTACCTGTAACGAACGGAATATTGGCAACGCTGCCTTGCAATACCAAGTGTTGCAATGGGGCGTTGAGGAACGTTCCATCTGCCCTCGGGCCCCAACTAAGGTTCAGAGACTGCAGGATAAAATTCACAACTGGGTGCGATGGAACTTGGACATCATGACGAACCTGGTAGGAGAAGAGCTCCGGCGACTGGTTCACAGCTTCCGTCAACAATGGGAAAGGAACCTGTCGTAAGCACTCCAGGGTATCTTCAGCCCCAGCGCATCCGGTCGTTCGAACAAGGTTGTCATAACTTTGTTGATCGAGGCTAATATCCCCTCTGGGGATCACCGCACCAGAATTCATGAACGCGCCGCGGAAGAGACCCTCGGTGTTCCCTCCATTTGCGACCATTTGGAGGGCGGCCGATATTGCGCCGGATGATAATCCCCAACTTTTGTGGTGCCTGGTTGGTATGATATCCGTCAAAGAACGGAACAAGGACTCACAGGGTAACCTTCTTGGGATCACCGCCGAATGTGTGGATGTATTGTTGAACCCACCTCAGGGCTTGACGCTCTGGCGGAAAGGGCTCAGCACCGAAAAGTGCCGAACTGTTGGCACTTACGGTCATGCAAACCAGCATTGGCGACACCAGCGTCCTTGGCCTCCTTGCCACCTAAAAATCCGAAGGCTAACGCCCCCTTTTAGTAGTAGCGCCAGGTAAAACCCCAGAATCGAACCCACCGGAAACCCTATTGTAATCGGGAGCTCAGAACCGGTTTGTGTCGTGCAGAAGAACGAAGAATTACCTATAGTTCATGCTGACATATATGATGGGTTGGGCAAGTTTGATCGAATGAGCTACGATTGAATCTCCAGGAAAACTTAATTTAACGGCCAGTCAGCCGGATACCTCGACAGGAAAAGTATCTTGTTACCTCGTGGTTGATCCAACCATGAACCCTCCGCCGTAGATCCACTGGGAGGACGATTAGCCGTGCCACAAGAGTGTGGGTGATATATAACTCACGACCACGACTGGTAACTTGGCATTAGGGTCGGCATTGGCAGGCTTGATTATATTTATGGTTAAACCTACGGTCGCGGGTCAAGTCCGGTGAAATATAAGAAATGAACATACGCACAGTCTTCACTCTCAGGAACCTGGCCGCTGGGTCCGAGCGAGAGAAAGAACTGCAACGCTTGTGGATCTAATTGCTCGGGTGGTACGAAGTTGGTGGCCTGCTGTGGGCAACTTGGCCCATATGAAGTCACGTTATACGTTCCGTTGTACGGATTGTTGGGTTCAGGAAGGCCGAAACGCCTGCTTCCGGTACTGAACTAGAGTCAAGACGTGACAGAAATCGATCGACACGAGTGATTCGTACGGCGGTTTTGCGAAAGGAATGCCTAAAAATCTGGTTAGGCTCCCATTGGTCGAACCGACGAAGTCCTTCGAGTTGCGCGATGCATCAATATCCGCTGAATGGAAGTATTAAGGATCAGTGACCAACCGCATTGTCCAGTCTGACCACTGGTCCTTGGCAGGACACAACAGGAACAACCACAAGGACGAGAATGATTAATCGCAACCTGGTGAACATGTCGCTGTTCCTGGAGCGCGAAGAGGAGAGTGGGGTGTGTATGCATCTCGTCGGATAAGGCCCGTGGGTGTATTTATTGATTCGTGAGCAGAGCGCTAGCGGTGGGGGAGAAAGAGAAAGCGAGAGGAATCCGATCACGGCTGGTGCGCCAATGCGAGTCGTCAGTGGTAGTATTATTGCGACTGCATTGCTATACGTGATGGAGCACCTAGGTTATTCCCCAGACCAATCATCTACTGTAATGGCAGCGGCACGACAGTTCCCATTTCAGGGTAGTTTGTCAGTGAGATCTGAGCATGTCGACACGGCCCCGTGCTGATACATCCTCCTCTTGCAACGTCATGGTCGGCACATACTCTCCCGACTTGAAAGAAAGAGTCGACCATTTCTACCTCTAGGGGGAGACGGTGAGAACGGTCACTGAGGCCTTCAAAGTCTCTATCGGAGATGTGGCCAAGTCGAAGCCCATATGCCACGCCCTAATTACTGCGATGAGGAATACACCCGCTCCCTCGTAAAGGCAAGGTCCTCAATCTACCCGAACGAAATCAGAATGGAGTTGGAGTTTGCACGCGGAGTTTCCGTTTCACTCGTGACAATTTTCCGCACACTCGCTCATGAAAATTTTGTTGCCACGCAATGCTGCAGAGCGAAATGAAGGACTCCGGACACTTTTGGAACTAGAACTTGCTCAGCTCGATGATCCTGATTTGTCCTGAATGCTGAACGTTGAACACTGGGGGTGAGCCTGGCAGCGATCTCGAGGGGGCTCAACCTTGGGAACTGGATTCCGCTGAGCGGGTCTGTCCTGCTGATGTGTTCAGATCTCACTTCGACAAATTAACCCGACACTGGAACTGCCATGCCGCAGTCATTAGATAATTACTCCGGGAAGTAACCTACGTGCTCCACACGTAAGTAGTGATGCAAGTATACCTCGGCTGCCTGAGGAGACTCCCTGACTCCACTCGACCCCCATCCCAAAACTGCGCCAATAGATCAACGAAGGAAAGACGCGCTTGGGGCTTACTGAAATATCTGTCCGAGACCCACGGGCAACGCAGATCCGTCGTCTCCCCGTGTGATTATGTTTGAAATCGTTGCGCAGTTGTCGTAAAACCTCTTCCTGCCCACGCAATTTACCAACCGCCAAACTAAAGGCGGGCACTCGAGTTAGCTTGAACATTACATGACAACCCTCACAATCATGCGCGCTTTACCAAGAGCGGTCAATCCGGTGGCACTCAAGATGAGCTTGTAATGTTCCGGAGAAGCTTCATTCATCGGTCTCGGAGATTTGGGTGAACGATTACGAGGATTCAAAGAGACCATCAGGGTCCTTCTCATGAACCCAGAACGTTCCATTCGAGTGGGGATCAAACCGCCAAAGGGTGTGCGGCTCTACCGACCACCATGAGCCGGAAAGACCATACTCGGCTCGTGCCGTTGCTACCACTTTGAACACCAGCTATCGCGGACGAGTATTATATCGGAGGGAGCGCTAGGGCCGTCCGAGAGATGTTCAGATATGTCGGGTAACGTGAGCCATACGTGATTCCATGGACGAAACCGATGTCATCGGTGGGAGGAAGTTCTCGGAGGGCACAAGTGCGGGTCGTGAAATTCAGTAAACGTTGATGGAGGCACGTACGGTTTCCTCCCTAGTCAATTTCCTTGGCCAGGTGTTCACCCCCACCAAGCGGATCTCGTCGCGGTGGGCGCGGGCCGACCCGATACCCTCGACCAGAGTGCTCAGTGTAATTCCATCTGTGAATGTAGCTGCTCTGAGCCGTCTTCTGCTATACCCAAATAATTATTCAAAAAGTCCGTATGCATTGTTTCTCGAAGTCAGAAAGTCAAAAGAAGGGAAGTTAGTTAACGACCGAGCGCTTAGACAGCTGGCTAGCCAGAAACGCAGGTGTGGAAAGAAAACCTTGGTCGTGACAGACGGAGGGGGGAGGAAGTGAAAGGTCCAGCGCCCCCAGAAGAACCGCTTCTTCTTATCCTCTGTCCCACCCCGAGAAAACGAGGACGACATCTGCGGAGGCATACCAGGTCTCGTTAAAACGTTCCTAACGCTTCCCTTATTTGATGGTTGCTGTGGAACGGGTTGTTGATGCTTAGGCGGGGCTTGGTCCCTCGTGAAGTACTTCTCGTCATAGAACTCTTGGAACGTCCGT
>Ga0307515_10002191_pt1 | contig 42879 bp, 42 predicted proteins | sample 17_EM_MG_FD_194513 | JGI IMG/M metagenome (GOLD analysis project Ga0307515, IMG submission 194513) | Populus trichocarpa ectomycorrhiza microbial communities from riparian zone in the Pacific Northwest, United States - 17_EM | ecosystem: Host-associated > Plants > Roots > Unclassified | place... | reverse complement strand
CACGGTCCGCCACGCGTTCACCGAGCAGGCCTTGCGGCCTCAGGGTGAGCACCAGGATCAGCGCGACGAAGGCGAAGATGTCGGCGTAGTGGCTGCCGAGCACACCGCCCGTGAGGTCGCCGAGATAACCCGCGCCGATGGCTTCGACCAGGCCGAGCAGGATGCCGCCGACCACCGCACCGGCGAGGTTGCCGATGCCACCCAGCACCGCGGCCGTGAAGGCTTTCAGCCCAGGCAGGAAACCCATGCTGTGCTGCACGGTGCCGTAGTTGGCGGCCCACATCACGCCGGCGACGGCCGCGAGTGCGGCGCCGATGATGAAGGTGGCCGAGATCACCATGTCGGGCCGCACGCCCATCAGCGCCGCGACCCGCGGGTTCTCGGCGGTGGCACGCATCGCGCGGCCGAGCTTGGTCTTGTTCACCAGGTACATCAGGCCGGCCAGGATCACGGCCGTCAGGCCCAGGATCAGGCATTGTGTGACGCTGATGACGGGGCCGCCCAGGTTGATCGGGTCGGTGGGCAGCAGCAGCGGGTATGGCTTGGGGTTGGGCTTCCACAGGATCATCGCCACGGTCTGCAGCAGCAGGCTCATGCCCATCGCCGTGATCAGCGGCGCCAGCCGTGGCGCGCTGCGCAGCGGCCGGTAGGCGAGTTTCTCGATCGTGAAGTTCAGCGCCGAGCAGATGACGATGGCAACCACCAGCGAGATCAGCATGATCAGCCAGCCCGGCAGGCCCGACGCCGCCAGCAGCGTCACCACCGTCCAGCTGGTGAGTGCGCCCACCATCAGCACCTCGCCATGGGCGAAGTTGATGAGGTTGATGATGCCGTAGACCATCGTGTAGCCGAGCGCCACCAGCGCATACATGCTGCCGAGCACCAGACCGTTGATGATCTGCTGGAAGAATGTTTCCATTGCGGGAGGTCTCCTGTTGGGGCGTCTGTGGCGGCGCCCTCTTTGGGCCTAGCAAGAAGCCGGCCGTCTGCGGAATGTCTGCGGAAATTGTAGAGGTGGGGTTCGGCCGCCCTGGGCCGGGCTTACCCAGGCGCGCCGGGCGGCCGGTTCTGGCACCGCTTCTGGCACCGCTTGCGCGATCACGGACCTTTCTTGACCGCCTCTTCGTCGCGTGCACGCAGCTCAGCCAGCTTCTCGCCGATGCGCAGTTCCAGCCCGCGTGGCGCGGGTTCGTACCAGCGCGGTGCCGCCATGCCGTCGGGCAGGTAACGTTCGCCGGCGGCGTAGCCACCGGGTTCGTCGTGGGCATAGCGGTAGCCCTCGCCATGGCCCAGGCTCTTCATCAGCTTGGTCGGTGCGTTGCGCAGGCGGTCGGGCACCGGGCGGCTGCCGTCCTGCTTGACGAAGGCACGGACCGCATTCCACGCGGTGTAGACGGCGTTGGACTTCGGCGCCACCGCGAGATAGACCACGGCCTCGGCCAGCGCCAGCTCACCTTCGGGCGAACCCAGCCGTTCGAAGACCTCGGCAGCGTCGAGCGCCAGCCGCAGCGCACGCGGGTCCGCGAGGCCGATGTCTTCTGCCGCCATGCGCACGATGCGCCGCGCCGCGTAACGCGGGTCGGCGCCGCCGTCGAGCATGCGTGCCAGCCAGTACAGCGCGGCGTCGGGGTCGGAGCCGCGCACACTCTTGTGCAGCGCCGAGATGGCGTCGTAGAACTGGTCGCCGCCCTTGTCGTAGCGGCGCAGCATCTCGCCCAGGGCACGTTCGAGCGTGGCTTCGTCGAACTCGGCAACGCCCGGTGATGCGATGACGAGGTTCTCGTAGGCGTTGAGCAGCCGGCGCGCGTCGCCGTCGGCATGGCCGATGAGCCGCTGCCGCGCCGCGGCCACCAACGGCGGCGCAGCCAGCGCGGCTTGCGCGCGGTCGGTCAGTGCCGAGAGCTCGTCGTCGCTCAGCGCCTTCAGCACATGCACGGTGGCACGCGAGAGCAGCGCCGAGTTGACTTCGAACGACGGGTTCTCGGTGGTAGCGCCGATGAAGGTGAACAGGCCCGATTCGACATGCGGCAGGAACGCGTCCTGCTGTGCCTTGTTGAAGCGGTGCACTTCGTCGACGAAGACCACGGTGGCGCGGCCCTGGCGCCGGTGTTCCCGCGCCAGGTCGACGGCGTCGCGGATGTCCTTGACCCCGGCCAGAACCGCGGAGAGCACGACAAACTCGGCGTCGACCGCGCCGGCCACCAGCCGCGCCAGCGTCGTCTTGCCGACGCCGGGCGGGCCCCAGAGGATCATCGACGGGATGCGCCCGCCTTCGAAGGCCACACGCAGCGGCCGACCGGCACCCAGCAGGTGCTGCTGGCCGATCACTTCATCGAGTGTGCGCGGCCGCAGCCTTTCGGCCAGCGGCGCGGCGCCAGCGGGTGTCTCGGCGCTTCCGAACAAGGACTCCTGGGCAAGCATGCCCCATTGTCGATGAATCGATCAGGCCGGTGCGACGTGCGGCTCGCGCAGCAGCTCCTGCACCTGGGTCGGGTTCAGCGGCCGCGACAGCAGGTAACCCTGGCCGATGGTGGCACCCAGAGCGCGCAATTGGCGCAGCTGTTCGTGCGTCTCGATGCCTTCGGCGACGACCTGCTTGTTGAGCGAGCGGCCGAGCGAGATCACGGTGCGCACGATCTCCAGGTTCTGCCGGCTCTTGTCCATGCCGATGACAAACGAGCGGTCGATCTTCAGGCAGTCGAAGGGCAAGGTGCTCAGGTAGGCGAGCGACGAATAACCGGTGCCGAAGTCGTCGATGCCGAGCTTGACGCCCAGCTCACACAACTCGGCCAAGGCGCGCAAGGCCTGGTCGCGGTGTTCCATCAGCGTGCTTTCGGTGATCTCCAGCACCAGCAACCGCGGCGGCAGGCCGTGGCGCTGCAGCACCTCGCGCACATGCGGCACGAAGTGCGGTTGCGCGAGGTCCTTGCCCGAGACGTTGACGTGCATCACCAGGTTGCCGTGCTCCGGCTGCCGGCACCACTGCACATGCTGGCGCACGGCTTCGTCGATGGCCCAGGCGGTCAGCGCCTCGATGCAGCCGGTCTCTTCGGCCAGTGCGATGAAGACCGCCGGGCTGATGCTGCCGCGCACCGGGTGCGTCCAGCGCGCCAGCGCCTCGAAGCCGTTCAGCCGGTGCGGCTCCAGGTCGAACAGCGGCTGGAACGCCAGCGAGAGCTGGCCTTCGCCGATGGCATGGCGCAGGTCGGATTCGAGCTGCAGCTTGTGGCCCAGCTGTTCGTGCAGGCTGGCATCGAACAGCGCCAGCCGGCCCTTGCCGCCGGCCTTGGCCTGGTACATCGCGAGGTCGGCGTCGCGCAGCACCTCGTCGGGCTCGCGGTAGCCCATGTCGCTGAAGGTCAGGCCGATGCTGGCCTGCGGCCGCAAGTCGGTGCCGTTGATCTGCGCCGGCCGCGCCAGCGACTGCAGCAGCCGTTCACCCAGCCGCACCGCGTCTTCGGGCGACTGCGGGTCTTCGAGCAGGATCGCGAACTCGTCGCCGCCCAGCCGCGCCACCAGGTCCTTCGGCCGCACACAGGCCGCCAGCCGCCGCGCCACTTCCTTCAGCAGTTCGTCGCCGGCCGGGTGGCCGAGGCTGTCGTTGACGATCTTGAAGCGGTCCAGGTCCAGCACCATCACCGCGAAGCCGTAGCGCCGGTCGATGCGGCTGCGTTCGACGGCCACGCTCAGGCGTTCGTTGAAGCAGTTGCGGTTGGCCAGGTCGGTGAGCGGGTCGTGGAAGGCGATGTGACGCAGTTCACCTTCGGCGCGGCGGCGCGAGCTGATGTCGTGCAGCTGGTAGATCAGGCCGCTGCTGGACTCGACCTGGTCGTCGAACAGCGCGCAGTGCAGCGAAACCCAGGTCTCGCGGTGGTCGGCGCCCAGGCAGCGCAGCTCGATCGAGAAGTGCTCTTCGTGGCGGGCCAGCAGGCCGGCGACATGGCGGTCCAGCAGCCCGGCATCCCCGGCATGCAGCAGGCTGCGGAACGGGCGCTTGAGCAGGCTGCCTTCGACATGGCCGAGCAACTGGTGCAGCGCCTGGTTGGCCTGCAGCACCTCGCCGTCGGCAGCGACGATGGCCATGCCGATCGAGGCCTGCGAAAAGGCCGAGTGGAAACGTTTCTGGTTCTGCTGCGCTTCGAGTTCGGCGGCGGCCAGGCGCGCTTCCTGGGCTTCGTGCTCGGCAATCTGCTGGCGGAAGTGGGCACGCAGCAAGGCCAGCGAGAGGCCGATGATGAGCACGCCCACGGCCACCGAAGAGCGGCCGAAGTGTTGTGCGTTGAGCGAGAGCATGCCGGCCAGCACGGCCGACAGCAGCTGCAGCGTGCCGATCCAGCTGCTGCCTTCGAACCAGTCGCGCAGGCCCAGGCGCAGGCCGCGCTTGAGGTAGACCACCAGCGTCAGCGCCACTGTGCTGAGCAGCCAGTACAGCAGCGCTGCGGCAGCCAGCGCCGCCAGGTGCGACGCTGCCGCCGGCATCGAGGCTGCGACCAGCCAGCCCTGGCTGGCTTCGAACAGCAGGCCGCCGAAACTCATCGCCACCGCGTTTGCCGCAGGCGTCGCGACCCGACTCGTCAAGCGCTGCGACGAACGGCTGGCACCGATCACGCCTTCGAGCGCCGCCGCCACCACCGCCGCCGCGGGGCCGTGCATCGCCAGCAGCAGGAAGTTGACGATGTCGCTGGTGGCGATCGAGAGTTTGCTGCGCGGAATCTGGATCGGGAACGCCGCCGCTGCCGCCACCATCAGCAGCCAGCCCAGCACCTGCCAGCGTTCACCGCCGCCGGCCAGCGCCATCTGCCAGCCGGCTGCCGCCAGCGCCAGGCCGCCGGCCAGAGCCAGCGCCCGCCAGAAGCGCGTGGCCGCAGGGTTGTAGTCGAAGAGGTGGGCGCGGCGGAAGCCGGCCCACCCGCCGGGCGGGTGGTTCATGTTTGTCAGGGGTCGCCGGTGAGGCTGGGGTCGGCGCGGCTTGCGGGGTCCTTGATCGCTTCGCTGAGGATCAGGCCTTCGCTCAGGATCAAACCTTCGCTCAGGATCAGCCCTTCGCTCAGGATCAGACCCTCGCTGAGGATGAGCCCTTCGCTGAGGATCAGGCCTTCACTGAGGATCAGCCCCTCGCTCAGGATCAGGCCTTCGCTGAGGATGAGGCCACTGTCTGACACGGCTTGGTCCGACATCAGCGTCGTCGGCGCCATGGCGGCCGTGGCGCTGGTGTCGACACGCAACACATCGGCGGTGAGCAGGCGTTCGCTGCCTGTCACACGCCGCTCGCTGATCGAGCGCGGCACCGCGCTCAGTGGCCAGTTCGTCACCGTGCTGCGCAGCACCAGGTGGCGCACCCAGGTCAGCCGCGGGTCCCAGATCGGCTGGAACTTCGTGAACAGCGCGGTGCCCGAGAGCAGCCGGTTGCCACCGGCGCTGACGAGCCGGCTCCAGGGCACGGTCTGCCCCGCCACCACCGACTGCGGCGTCGGCAACACACGCCCCGGCGCCAGCAGCGTGTCGCCGGCGCGCAGCGTGCCGGCAGCCAGTGCCGAACTGATGTCGGTGCGCAGCGCCGCGGCCAGGCGCACGGCGCCTTCGACGTTGAGTTGGCCCACACCCTGCTGCAGCACATTGGCACCGGGCAGCGGCGCCGCCGTGTACTGCAGGATGGCCTTCACCAGTGGCGGCGTCAGCCCCGGGTTCACCTGCAGCAGCAGCGCCGCAGCGCCGGCCACCGCAGGCGCGGACACCGAGGTGCCGCTGAGTTCCATCAGCGTCTGGTTCGGCTTCTGCGCCGCGCCCGGCACGGCGGCCAGCTGCGGGTAGTTGCTGGCCAGCTGGTTCCACTGACTGCGCGAGCCCAGGATGTCCGACGACAGTGCCGCGACCATGCGGTTGCCCGGCGCCACGAGGTCGGGCTTGAGCAGGTTGTCGACCCAGGGCCGGCCGTCGAGCGTGGTGCGGCCGCGGGTCGGGCCACGCGAGCTGAAACCGGTGACGCCGTCGTCGCCGCGGCTCACGCTGGCGCGCGAATTCGCAGCGCCGACGGTGATGACCGACGGGTCGTGGCCGGGTGAGCCGACCGCGCCGTAGACCTCGCGGCCGTTGGCGTCGCGGCCGAAGTTGCCGGCGGCGGCCACCACCACCAGGCCACTGGCCACCGCGCTGCGCGCTGCGCGCGCCAGCGGGTCGGTCAGGAACGACTCGGTCGAGCTCGCGGCCAGGCTCAGGTTGAGCACGCGGATGTTGAAGACCTTGGCATGCTGGATCGCCCAGTCGATGCCGGCGATCACATCGGCCAGGTTGCCGACGCCGTTGTCGTCGAGCACCCGCAGGTCGTAGAGGTCGGCATTCGGCGCCAGGCCGCTGCTGTCGGGCGACTGGTAGCTGCCGTTGCCGGCGGCGATGGCCGCGACGTGGGTGCCGTGGCCGTAGGCATCGGCACGCAGCAGGCGTGGCTGCTGCAGCAGTTGCAGCGCCGGCGTCAGCTTCGTGCCGTCGAGCGTGATCAGAGCGGCGGCCGAACTGTCGCCGCCACGCACCCAGCTCAGGTCGGCCAGGCCCTTGCCGAGCTGGACGAAGTCGATGGCCTGGCGCACACGGGGCAGCCCCGGCAGGCCGAGCAGGCCCTTGCCAGCGAGGCTGCGGTGGCTGTAGCCGATGCCCGAATCGAGCACCGCAATGCCGACACCGCTGCCGTCGAGGCCGCTGCGCGCGGCCAGCGCGTCACTGGCGCCGCTGGTGTTCTGCAGCAGGCTGGCGCTGCGTGTGACGGCGCGGTTCGGCGAGATGCTGAGCACGTCGTCGCGCTGCGCCAGCACCAGCAGTTGCGACGCCGGCAGCATCACCGCCAGCGCACGGACCGAGGTGTAGTTGTAGGTGACCGAGCCGCCGAGCGCGCGCACGGCGCTGCGCAGCGCCGTCAGCTGCGGGTCGTCGCTGCGTGCGGCGACGAGGGCGCGCACCAGCACTTCGCCGCCAAGCAGCCGGGCCCAGGGCAGGCCGGGCAGCAGCGAGGTGGTCGCCGTGGTCAGCAGGTCGGGCGCGAGTTTGGCGCGTGCCTGGGCGTCGCTGGCCTGCGCCTGGACGTTGAAGGAGAACAACAGGGCCGATACGGCGGTGGCCAACAGGCAGGCGGTGCTGCCAAGACGAACCAGAAGCCTCATCATTTCTCCTTGTCTGGCCCCGAAGGACCGCTGGCACGGGTGGACCGGCCCAAACGTGCCTGTCACGCTCCACAAATCGGCGTAACCGAGTGTGACTTGAGGTATGAAGCGGTTGTTGAGGACCAACGGGCCCCGCTGGTGTGCCATCGTTCACGGCCGGCGGCGTGCCGGACCGGAACAGTGGGTCGATCCCGGCGCTTTTCGAACCGATGGCGGCGGCGCGGCACGGCGACACTGCGGTCAGTTCTCATCACGCAAACGCCAGCCCCGAGGAGCCGCCGTGTCCGCCACCCCCCAGCCATCCACCCCCGCCTTGGCGAACGCCGCCGCACTGCTGCACAGCGGCACACGCGAGTACCTGTCGTTCAAGCTCGGCAGCGAGGAGTACGGCATCGACATCCTGCGTGTGCAGGAGATCCGCGGCTACGAAGCGCCGACGCGCATCGCCAATTCACCGGCCTTCATCAAGGGTGTGGTCAACCTGCGCGGTGTCATCGTGCCCATCGTCGACATGCGGGTGCGCTTCCAGCTCGACGACGTGCAGTACAACAGCTTCACCGTCGTCATCATCCTGAACATCGCCGGCCGCACCGTGGGCATGGTGGTCGACTCGGTGAGCGACGTGCTCGAACTCTCGGGCGAACAGATCAAGGCCGCACCCGAATTCAACGGTGCCATCGACGCCACGTTCATCACCGGCCTGGGCACGGTGAAGCAGGGCGATGTCGAGCGCATGCTGATCCTGATGGACATCGAGTCGCTGATGAAAAGCCCCGAGATGGGTTTGATGGACCAGATCACACATTGATCGCACGGCGATGAACAAGCTGCTGGCGGCGCTGCTGGCGCTGGCCGCCTTGCCGGCGCTGGCCGGCCGGCCGCTGCGCAGCGAAACCGCCGATGTGCCCGACGCCGGCAGCTGCGAGCTGGAGGCCGCGGCGGCGCGTGCCCACAGCAGCGGGCTGCCCGCCTTGCGCAATACCGACGCGGCGTTCGCCTGTGGTGTTGGCGCACAGACCCAGGCAGGATTGGGTGTCACACGCGCAGCTGGCGACACGTTCAGCGCAGCGCGGCTGGTCGGCAAGACGACCTTGTTGACGCCCGAGAGGGGCCGCACCGGCTGGGGCATTGCCTACGGCGTCGACGCCGCGAAGACACCCGATGTTTCTTGGCGCATCGACAACTTCGGTCTCCTGGCAGCGGCCACGCGACAACTCGCCGGTGGTCTGCTGGTCCACGCCAACCTGGGTTGGAACCGCAGCCGCACCGCCAGGCAGAACACAACGCTGTGGTCGCTGGGCATCGAAACGACGTCCGACCTGACCGTGGCCGCCGATGTCTTCGGCGACGACCGCAGCAAACCCGGCGTCGCTGCCGGCATGGGCTACAGCTTCGGCGGCGGCTTCAGCGCCAGCATCAGCTACGCACTGCTGCTGGAGAGCCCACGCGTGAAGCTGCTGACGCTGGGCGCCAAGCTGGTTTTCTGACTCACTGCTCGATCAGGTCGGCGCCCGCAGGCACGGTGAAGCGGAACTGCTCGGGCGCGATCACCACGTTCGCGGCGAAGGCGCCGAACTGCAGCAGCGAACGCTGGCCGAAGCTGTCGACGATCTCGACCGCAGCCAGATCACGGCCCTTGAAGCCGACCTTCATGCTCTGGAATGGGCCGTCCTTGGCCTTCGGCGTCGCCAGCGCCCACTCGAGCCCGCCCGATGACGGCTGCGGGCTCAGCGCGAAATCCTGTTCCATCGAGCCACCGGCCAGCAGCGCCGCGGGTGTGCTGCCGAGCGCCGCGCCGATCTTGCGTGTGCTGACCTGGTTCAGGTCGGCATCGAAGATCCAGACCTTCTGGCCGTCGGCGACGATGAGCTGCTCAAAGGGTTTGGTGTAGGCAAAGCGGAAGCGGTTCGGACGCGAAAACTCGAAGCTGCCGCTGCTGGTTTTCTTGCGGGCGCCGTCGGGTGAGGTCACGGTCTGCGTGAAACTCGCCTTGCCGCTTTTGACGTCGCGCACGAATTCGCGCAGCGTATCGACGGCATCGGCTTGCGCAGAGGCCCCAATGCACATCGCAAGCGCAGCAAGCGCCTTCAAGCAAACGCCGCGGAACCGGCTTTGCCGGGCCGCCAGCGTTGCCCCCCTGGGGGGGAGCGGCGAAGCCGCTTCGGGGGGGAGTCTATTCATCCCTTTTCGGGACCAAGAGATCCCGGTTGCCGTTGTGACCCATGGCAGATACGAGTCCGGATTTCTCCATTTGTTCCAGCAACCGCGCCGCGCGGTTGTAGCCGATGCGCAAATGGCGTTGCACCAGCGATATCGAAGCGCGTTTGTGCTGCAGCACGATGGCCACGGCCTGGTCGTACATGGCGTCGCTTTCGCCGCCGCCGGCACCACCGCCTTCGAGCGCTGCATCGGCCTCGCCTTCGAGCACGCCGCCTTCGAGAATGCCTTCGATGTAGTTCGCTTCGCCCTGGCTCTTCAGGTAGGTGACGACACGGTGCACTTCGTCGTCGCTGACGAAGGCGCCGTGCACACGCACCGGCACGCCCCCGCCCGGCGGCAGGTAGAGCATGTCGCCCTGGCCGAGCAGCGCTTCGGCGCCCATCTGGTCGAGGATGGTGCGGCTGTCGATCTTGCTGCTGACCTGAAAGCTCAGCCGCGTCGGGATGTTGGCCTTGATGAGGCCGGTGATGACGTCGACACTCGGCCGCTGTGTCGCCAGGATCAGGTGGATGCCGGCGGCACGCGCCTTCTGCGCCAGCCGCGCGATCAGCTCCTCGATCTTCTTGCCCACCACCATCATCAGGTCGGCGAGTTCGTCGATCACCACCACCACGTGCGGCAGGCGCTCCAGCGGTTCGGGCTGCTCGGGCGTCAGGCTGAAGGGGTTGCCGATGTGTTCGCCCTTCGCCGCGGCTTCGACGATTTTCTTGTTGTAGCCGGCGAGGTTGCGCACGCCGAGCTTGCTCATGAACTTGTAGCGGCGCTCCATCTCGCCGACACACCAGTTCAGCGCGTTGGCGGCCTGCTTCATGTCGGTGACCACCGGCGCCAGCAGATGCGGGATGCCTTCGTAGACGCTCATCTCAAGCATCTTCGGGTCGATCAGGATCAGCCGCACGTCGCGCGCCTCGGCCTTGTAGAGCAGGCTCAGGATCATCGCGTTGATGCCCACCGACTTGCCCGCGCCGGTGGTACCGGCCACCAGGCAGTGCGGCATCTTCGCGAGGTCGGCGACGACCGGGTTGCCGACGATGTCCTTGCCCAGGCCGATGGTCAACATCGACGCGGCGTCGTTGTAGACCTGCGAGCCGAGAATCTCGGCCAGGCGGATGGTCTGCCGGCGTGCGTTCGGCAACTCCAGCGCCATGTAGTTCTTGCCCGGAATGACCTCGACGACGCGGATGCTCACCAGCGACAGCGAACGCGCCAGATCCTTCGCCAGGCCCACGACCTGCGAACCCTTGACGCCGGTGGCGGGTTCGATCTCGTAGCGTGTGATCACCGGGCCCGGCGACGCAGCGACGACACGCACCTCGACGCCGAAGTCCTTCAGCTTCTTCTCGATCAACCGACTCGTCATCTCCAGCGAGTCGGGTGTCACCGTCTCCTGGCGGCCGGGTGCGGCGTCGAGCAGGTCGACCTGCGGCAGCTTGGTGTCGGCAAGTTCGACGAACAACGGCTGCTGGCGTTCCTTCGCGACACGTTCGGACTTCGGCACTTCCAGCACGGTCGGCTCGATGACGATGGGCAGATGGTCTTCGATCTCCAGCCGCTCGACCTCGACGACATGTTCGCGTTCACGCAGCGCCTTTTCGCCGATGCGGCGGTCTTCTGCACGCTCCTTGGTTTCGGCGCGGCGCTCGCGCAGCGCGTCGATGCGTTCGCCGATGGCATCGGCGAAGGCGACCCACGAAAAGCGCAGCGCCAGTGCCGAGCCCACCACCAGGGCGGCGATCCACAGCACCCCCGAACCGGCAAAACCCAGCCAGCGCATCGACAAGGGGCCGAGCGTGAAACCGAGCACACCGCCAGCATGGCCGGGCAGCAGGCCTTCCCAGCGGTACAGCCGGGTCCATTCCAGCGCGGCGCTGGCGGCCAGCAGCAGCGCCAGCCCGGCCCAGAAGGCCGTGCGCGGCAGCTTGCCGGGATGCGCTTCGGGCTCGTGCCGCAGCGTGTGCGCCAGCGAAGAGAGCCAGGCGCGCAAGGCCACCGGCACCAGCCACCAGGCCGAGAAGCCGAACAGGAAGTACGCCAGATCCGACAGCCAGGCGCCCAGCAGCCCGGCCTTGTTGTGCACGAAGCTGCCACTGCCCGAGGTGGTGAACGCGGGATCGCTGGCGTGGTGCGTCAGCAGCGCCAGCACGAAGAGCAGCCAGGCCACGGCACCGGCGACCAGCAGCAATTGCTGCCGCCAGCGGGGTGAGACGATGTTCGAGGTGGGGCGGGCGGCAGCGGCGCCGTCGGCCCCGAGCGAGCCGAGAGGAAACGTCATGGCCGCGATTGTGGCCGAACGCGATCAGTCGTTTTGCAACCGTTCCTTGATGACGACCGAGCCGTTTTCCTGGGTCTCGATGACACCGCGGTCTTCCAGGTCCTTCATCACCCGGCTGACCATCTCGCGTGACGCACCCACCACCTTGGCCATGTCCTGGCGGCTGACCTTGTGGCGGATGATCTTGATGCCGTCGATCTCTTCGGCCATGTCGAGCAGCGTGCGCGCGACGCGGCCGTAGACGTCCAGCAGCGCCAGCGATTCGATCTGCCGGTCGGCGTTGCGCAGCCGCTTCACCAGCCCGCGCAGGATGGCGTACGAAAGCGTGCTGTTCTCGGGCAGGCAGCGCGCGAAGTCGGCCCGCGCCAGCACCAGCATGTCGGTCTGGATCTCGGCGCGCACGGTGGCCGAATGCGGTTCGTTGTCGATCAGGCTCATCTCGCCGACGTAGTCGCCCGACTCCAGCACCGCCAGGATGACCTCGCGGCCGCGGGTGTCGCTGGTGAGCACACGGGCGCGGCCGTTGAGCAGGATGAACAGCGCATTGCTCTTGCGTCCCTGTTCGACCACCAGTTCACCGCGACGGAAGCGGCGCTTGACGACGCTGTCGGCAATGCCCTGCGCCTGTTCGGCGGTGAGCATCGAAAACAACGGCACGCGGCGGATCAGATCCAGGTTCGACAGCATCGACATCGACGGGCCCTCACTTGTTGTTGATCGCAACACCCTGCCGTCGCGGCCGGAAGTCGCAGGTCTGCAAGAATCCCGCTATTGTGCCCATTGACAGGCTTGCGACCATCCAGTTGCAACCCCATGTAATCTGACGCGTCGGATCGGCGCGACGTTTGCAGGTCGATCCCAGCCCCCACTTCCCATACCTCATGAGCGCCAACACCACCCACGCCCGCGTGCTGATCCTCGGCTCCGGCCCCGCCGGCTATACCGCCGCCCTCTACGCCGCCCGCGCGAATCTCGAGCCGATGCTGATCACCGGCATCGCCCAGGGTGGCCAGTTGATGACGACGACCGATGTCGACAACTGGCCCGCCGACGTCGCCGGCGTGATGGGCCCCGATCTGATGCAGCGTTTCCAGCAGCACGCCGAGCGCTTCAACACTAAGATCGTCTTCGACCACATCCATACGGTCGACTTCGCGAAGCGTCCGTTCACGCTGAAGGGCGACTCGGGCACCTACACCTGCGACGCGCTGGTCATCGCCACCGGCGCCAGCGCCAAGTACCTGGGGCTGCCGAGCGAAGAGGTCTTCATGGGCCGCGGGGTCAGCGGCTGCGCCACCTGCGACGGTTTTTTCTACCGCGAACAGGAAGTCTGTGTCGTCGGCGGCGGCAACACCGCGGTCGAAGAAGCGCTGTACCTGTCGAACATCGCGAGCAAGGTGCACCTGGTGCACCGCCGCGACAAGTTCCGCGCCGAAGCGATCCTGATCGACAAGCTGCACGCCAAGGTCGCCAGCGGCAAGATGCAGCTGCACCTGTGGAACACGCTCGACGAAGTGCTGGGCGACGCCAAGGGCGTGAATGGCGTGCGGCTGAAGTCGACGCAGGACGGCAGCACCAGCACACTCGACGTCCAGGGCTGTTTCATCGCCATCGGCCACCAGCCCAACACCGACATCTTCAAGGGCCAGCTCGAGATGAAGGACGGCTACATCGTCAGCCAGAGCGGGCTGAACGGCATGGCGACGATGACCAGCGTGCCGGGTGTCTTCGCCGCCGGCGACGTGCAGGACCATGTCTACCGCCAGGCCATCACCTCGGCGGGCACCGGCTGCATGGCGGCGCTGGACGCGCAGCGCTTCCTGGAGCAGAACGGGGCCTGAATTTCGGGGTATACTCGTGGGCTTAGCCGAAGCCGTCGGCACCGATCATTATTTCTGGAGAAGCGTCATGGCACGCGTCTGTCAAGTCACGGGTAAGCGCCCGATGGTGGGGAACAACGTCTCCCACGCCAACAACAAAACGAAGCGTCGTTTCCTGCCGAACCTGCAGTACCGCCGTTTCTGGGTGGAAAGCGAAAACCGCTGGGTGCGTCTGCGCGTGTCCAACGCCGCGCTGCGCCTGATCGACAAGAAGGGCATCGACGTGATCGTTTCCGATCTGCGCGCCCGCGGCGAAATCTAAGGAGCGACAACCATGGCCAGCAAAGGCGGACGCGAAAAGATCAAGCTGGAGTCCACAGCGGGCACCGGCCACTTCTACACCACGAGCAAGAACAAGAAGACGACGCCCGAAAAGCTCGAATTCCTGAAGTTCGACCCGAAGGCTCGCAAGCACGTGCTGTACAAGGAAATCAAGCTGAAGTAATTCAGCGCGATCCCAACAAAAAACCCGCTCGGCTCGCGCCCAGCGGGTTTTTGTTCGTCTGCAAGAAAGAGCCCTTCCGGGCTCCTTCAAGGTTCAGGCATGTGCAGCGCGCAGCTTCATGCTGAAGTCCTGCAGCGCCGCGATGCCGCTGTCTTCGGCCTTCTTGCACCAGGCCTGCAGGTCGACTACCAGTTGCTCGGCAGAGACGCCGGTGCGCGTCCACAGACCACGCAGCTCCTCACGCATCGCCACCAGCTTGGCCAGCTTCGGGCTCTCGCCCAGCGCCTGCGCCAGCTGCGGCTTGACGCCGTGGGGAATCTTGTCGTCGTCGCGGTGCAGCCAGGCGCGGGCCTGGACCATGTCTTTCCACTTCGCGGTGTTCTGCGCGCCCTGCGCCTTCAGGCGCTCGAGTTCGCTGCGCACGGCAGCACGCACGTCGGTGGCGTACTTGGCCATCACTTCGTAGCGGTTGGCGATGATGGCTTCGAGCGTCTTGTCGTCGGCCACCGGCTTGATGCTGCCGAGCGCCAGCTTCGGCGGCGTCTTGCGCACCTTGGCCAGGCCCACCATTTCCATGCCGCGGATGTACATCCAGCCGATGTCGAATTCGTAAGGCTTTACCGACAGCTTGGCCGAGGTCGGGTAGGTGTGGTGGTTGTTGTGCAACTCCTCACCGCCGATGATGATGCCCCAGGGCGAGATGTTGGTCGAAGCGTCAACCGCCTCGAAGTTGCGGTAGCCCCAGTAGTGGCCGATGCCGTTGATGATGCCGGCGGCCGTGATCGGGATCCACAGCATCTGCACCGCCCAGACGGTGGCGCCCAGCGCCCCGAACAGGAACAGGTTGATCACCATCATCAAGCCCACGCCCTGCCAGCTGAAGCGCGTGTAGAGGTTGCGCTCGATCCAGTCGTCGGGGGTGTTGTGGCCGTACTTGTCCATGGTCTCCATGACCTTGGACTCGGCGCGGTAGAGTTCGGCGCCGGTCAGCAGCACGGTCTTGATGCCGCGTGTGACGGGGCTGTGCGGGTCGTCGACGGTTTCGCACTTGGCGTGGTGCTTGCGGTGGATGGCCACCCATTCCTTGGTGACCATGCCGGTGGTCAGCCAAAGCCAGAAGCGGAAGAAATGCGACACCAGCGGGTGCAGTTCCAGCGCGCGGTGCGCCTGCGAACGGTGCAAGTAGATCGTGACGGCCGCGATCGTCACATGCGTGAACGCCAGCGTGACCAGCAGCACCTGCCACCAGGTGGCGCTCAGCAAGCCGTGGGACAGCCACTCCACGAGCGCGTCGCGCAAGATCATCACTTCGTTCATCTGCATTCCGTTATGGATTCGTAACTTGTTGATTGTAGAGCGCCCGGGGCCGCAGCAGTTGCGGTAAATGCTTAGAGGAAAGCCCCCAATCCCTCGGATACGCCTGAAGATGGATGCAGATCAAGAAACTTCAACTGATTTTCAGCGCCGTTGCCAGACGGCTGCAAAAAACCCGTCGGTCTGGTGCCGGTGCGGCCACAGCCGCAGATGCCCTGCGGAAACCAGGGCCTCGGCCGGTTCGACCTTCTGCGCCCGCAACAGTTCAACCGCATCCAGCGGCGCGAAGTCGGCGCTGCGTTCGGCGGTGAAGGCGTCGACGACGGCTTCGTTCTCGGCCTGCAGCAGGCTGCAAGTGGCGTAGACGAGCCGGCCGCCGGGTTTGAGCAGGCGTGCCGCGCTGGCCAGGATCGCCGTCTGCTTGGCCTGCAGCTCTTCCACGGCTTTCGGCGACTGGCGCCATTTCAGGTCGGGGTTGCGTCGCAGCGTGCCCAGGCCGGAGCACGGCGCGTCGACGAGCACGCGGTCGATCTTGCCGGCCAGGCGCTTGATGCGGTCGTCGCGTTCGTGGGCGATCTGCGCCGAGAAGACGTTGCTCAGGCCGCTGCGCGCCAGCCGCGGCTTCAGCGCGTCGAGCCGGTGGCCGGAGGTGTCGAAGGCGTAGAGGCGGCCGGTGTTGCGCATCGCGGCGCCCAGCGCCAGTGTCTTGCCGCCGGCGCCGGCGCAGAAGTCGACCACCATCTCGCCGCGTTTGGCGTCGGTCAGCAGCGCCAGCAGTTGGCTGCCTTCGTCCTGCACCTCGATGGCGCCCTGGGTGAACAGGTCGAGCTTGTTCACCGCCGGTTTGCCTTGCACACGCAGGCCCCAGGGCGAAAACGGCGTCGGTTCGGCAGTGATGCCGGCCTCGGCCAGCGCACGCTGCACATCGTCGCGTTTGGCCTTGATCGCGTTCACGCGCAGGTCCAGCGGCGCCTGCGCCTCCAGCGCCTGCACCAGCGGCCAGAAATCGTCGCCCAGCTGCGCCTGCAGCGCCGCGGCCAGCCAGTCGGGCAGGTTGTGGCGCAGTTTTTCGGGCAGCGTCCCGCGGTCTATCGCCTGCACCTGGGCCAGCCATTCCTGTTCCTGCGGGTGCAATGCGCCGCGCAAGAAGGTGTCGCTGCCTTGCCAGGCCAGGATGGCGAGGCGGCGCTCCAGACCGCCGCTGCCGCTTTGCGCCAAGTGCTGCAAAACGAGGCGCTGGCGCAACAAGGTGTACGTGGTCTCGGCCAGCGTGTGGCGCTCGCGGTTGCCCAGCGCCTTGTGCTGGCGGAAGAAGTTCGAGACCACGCCATCGGCGGGCTGGTCGAGCCGCAGAACGGCGCGCAGCAGATCGGCAGTGAGGTCGAGCAAGGCGTTCGGATGCATGGCCCGATTATCCTGTCGACCATGATCACGCCGCTGGCCACGCACCTGAAGGCAAGGCCGCGGCTGTACGCGGCAGCCGCGGTGGGTCTGGTCGTCGGCGCCCTGCTGCCCGAAACCCTGCGCTGGACGACACGCAGCCTGGTCGCCTGGAACGTCGCCGTCTGGCTTTATCTGCTGCTGGTGGGCGAGATGATGCTGCGCGCCGACCACGGCCACATCCGCCGTGTCGCGGTGGCCCAGGCGCAGGGTGCGGCCGTCGTGCTGGCGGTGGTGGTGGTGGCGTCGCTGGCCAGCGTGGCGGCCATCGTCGTCGAGCTCGCCGCGGCCAAGGCCGGCGGCGGCACGGCCTGGCAGCACCTGTTCTTCGTCGGCGTCACCGTCGCCGGCTCATGGCTGCTGCTGCCGGTGCTGTTTGCGCTGGACTACGCCAGCCGCTACTACCGCAGCGTGCCGCAAGGCGGCCTGCTGTTCCCGGGCGACAACGGTGGCAGCCACCCCGACTACGTCGACTTCCTCTACTTCGCCTTCACGATCGCGGTGGCCTTGCAGACCGCCGACGTCTCGATCAGTGCACGCGCGGTCCGTCGGCTCGTGCTGCTGCAGGCGCTGTTGTCGTTTGCCTTCAACACCACGATCCTGGCGTTGACGGTCAATATCGCCGCCGGCCTGTTCTAGTCAGACCAGCAGCTGCGACGCGCCGGCCCGGTGTCGCACGACGCCGTCGTGGACCTCAAGTTGATCTTCGACGAACCAGCGCACCGCCAGCGGGTAGATCACATGTTCCGTGGCCAGCACACGCGCCGACAGCGCGTTTTCGTCGTCACCGCCGCGCACCGGCACCACCGACTGCATCACGATGGGCCCGTGGTCGAGCTCAGGTGTCACGAAATGCACCGTGGCGCCCACCGCCTTGCAGCCGGCTTCCAGCGCGCGCTGGTGTGTGTGCAGACCCGGAAAGGCCGGCAGCAGCGAGGGGTGGATATTGAGAAAACGCCCGGCGTAACGCTGCACGAAGGCCGCACCCAAGATGCGCATGAAGCCCGCCAGCACCACGAGGTCGGGCGCGAAGCCGTCGATCACACGCGCCAGTTCGCCGTCGAAAGCCTCGCGGTTGCTGAACGCCTTGTGGTCGACCACCGCGGTGGCCACACCTTGCGCCGCGGCGAACAGCAGCCCCTTGGCGTCGGGCCGGTTCGACAACACAGCCACCACCTGCGCCGGCCAGCCTTCGGCGGCGCAGCGCTGCACGATGGCTTCCATGTTGGAGCCGCGGCCGGAGATCAGGATGACGATGCGCTTCATGGCGGCCGGCAGTGTAGCGGCCAAGCAACCTGCGAGAATCCGCAGCTTCGAAGTCTGGCCTGCAAGACCAAAGACCACACCATGCGACCCCGCGTTCTTTCCGGCATGCGCCCCACGGGCTCCCTGCACCTTGGCCACTACCACGGCGCGCTCAAGAACTGGGTGCGGCTGCAGGACGACTACGAGTGTTTCTACTTCGTCGCCGACTGGCATGCGCTGACGACACATTACGAAGAGCGCGAGGTCATCGAGAAAAACGTCTACGAGATGGTCATCGACTGGCTCGCCGCCGGCCTGGACCCCGACAAGAGCACCATCTTCATCCAGAGCCGGCTGCCCGAACACGCCGAGTTGTTCACGCTGCTCGCGATGGGCACGCCGCTGGGCTGGCTGGAACGGGTGCCGACCTACAAGGACCAGATCGAGAAGCTGAAGGACCGCGACCTCGCGACCTACGGTTTCCTCGGTTACCCGCTGCTGCAGGCCGCCGACATCCTGATCTACAAAGCCAACTTCGTGCCGGTGGGCGAAGACCAGTCCTCGCATGTGGAACTCACGCGCGAAGTGGCGCGCCGCTTCAACAACCTCTACGGCCGCGCCAACAGCTTCGAGGCGCTGGTCGCCGCGGCGCTGACCAAGTTGGGCAAGGACGACGCGCGCTACTTCGAGAAGCAGCGCAAGGCCTTCGGCGAAACCGGCGCCGCCGAGGCGCTGGCCAAGGGCGAAGGCATGGTCAAGAAGGCCGCGGCGAACGTTGCCGGCTGGACGGCTGCCGACGGCGAACTGCTGCTCGGCCACCTGAAGGGCAGCGGCAAGACCGTCCTTACCGAGCCGCAGGCGCTGCACACCGAGGTGCTGCGCCTGCCCGGCCTGGACGGCGCGAAGATGAGCAAGAGCTACGGCAACGCCGTACTGATGCGCGACGAACCGACCGAGGTGACGAAGAAAATCCGCGGCATGGTCACCGACCCCGCGCGTGCCCGCCGCACCGACCCGGGCGACCCGAACAAATGCCCGGTCTGGCAGTTCCACAAGCTCTACAGCGACGAGGCCACGCAAGAGTGGGTCGTGCAGGGCTGCACCACCGCCGGCATCGGCTGCCTCGACTGCAAACAGCCGGTGATCGACGCCATCGTCAAGGAACAGCAGCCCTGGCGCGAACGCGCAGCGGCCTTCACCGCGAACCCGAAGCAGGTGCACTGGATCGTCGAGATGGGCACCGAGCGCGCGCGCACGGTGGCGCGCCAGACCATGAAAGACGTGCGCGAAGCCATGGGCCTGAACTACTGACGCCGCCATGACGACACCTTTGCAGACCATCGAACTCGACCCCGGCGTGCCGGCGGCCGCCACCATCATCGTGCTGCACGGCCTGGGCGCCGACGGCACCGACTTCCTGCCCTTCGGCGACGAGATCGACCTCTCGGCCATCGGCCCAGTACGCTGGGTGCTGCCACGTGCATCGGTGCGCCCGGTCACCATCAACAACGGCTACAAGATGCGCGCCTGGTACGACATCCTCGGCACCGACCTGCAGCGCACGGAAGACGAAGCCGGGCTGCGTGAGTCGTTTGCCCAGGTGCATGCGCTGATCGAACGCGAGGTCGCCCGCGGCGTGCCGGCGCGGCGCATCGTGCTCGCCGGCTTCTCGCAAGGCTGCGCCATCACGCTGGGCGGCGGCCTGCGCTGCCCGCACCGGCTGGCCGGTCTGGCCGGCATGTCGGGCTACCTGCCGCTGGCCGACAGCACGGCTGCCGAACGCCATGCCGCCAACGCCGGCGTGCCAGTGTTCCAGGCCCATGGCCAGCGCGACGGCATCGTGCCGCTGGCACGCGGCGCGGCAGCGCGCGACGCGCTGAAAGGCCTGGGCCTGGATGTCGAGTGGCACGACTACCCGATGGAACATTCGGTCTGCGCCGAAGAGGTGCAGCACCTGAAGTCCTGGTTGCTGCGCGTGCTGCAGTAAGGCGGCGGCAGCACGGCTTGTCGAATGTGGCTATCCTCGCGCCGCATTCGACAACACCACCGCAGGAGCCGCCCCATGACCTTCTTCAAGAACACGCTCGTCGCCGCAGCGCTGCTCGCTGCCACGGCCTTCGCCCATGCCGGCGCGCCGCAGGCCAAAGGCCAGGCGCCAGGCTGGTACCGCATGCAGCTGGGTGACTTCGAAGTCACTGCGCTGAACGACGGCACGGTCGCGCTGCCAGTCGACAAGCTGCTGACAAACGCCAAGCCCGCGACCATCGAGTCGATGTTGGCGCGCTCGTACCTGAAGCCGCCGGTCGAGACTTCGGTCAACGGCTACCTCATCAACACCGGCAACAAGCTGGTGCTGATCGACACCGGCGCCGCCGGCCTGTTCGGCCCCACGCTCGGCAAGCTCATCGCCAACCTGAAGGCCAGCGGCTACCAGCCCGAGCAGGTCGACGAGATCTACATCACCCACATGCACCCCGACCATGTCGGCGGCCTGGTGGCCGGCGACAAACCTGCGTTCCCGAACGCCATCGTGCGCGCCGACACCCGCGAAGGCGGCTTCTGGCTGAGCAAGGAGAAGATGGACGCGGCACCGGCCGACGCCAAGGGCTTCTTCCAGGGTGCGATGGCGTCGCTGAACCCGTATGTCGCGGCCGGCAAGCTGAAGACCTTTGACGGCGAAACCGAACTTGTGCCCGGCATCAAGGCGATTCCGGCCATCGGCCACACGCCCGGCCACACGATCTACGCCGTCGAGAGCCAGGGCAACAAGCTCGTGGTCTGGGGCGACCTGATGCATGTGGCGGCGGTGCAGTTCGCGATGCCGAGCGTGACGATCCAGTTCGACACCGACTCCAAGGCCGCGATGCCGCAGCGCCAGAAGAACTACGCCGACGCGGCGAAAAAGGGCTACTACGTCGCCATCGCGCACGTGGCCTTCCCCGGCATCGGCAAGCTGCGCACCGACGGCAAGGGCTACACCTGGGTGCCGGCGGTCTACAGCAACGCCGGAAGGTGAGGCCCCTGCGCATCGAGCCCGTAGACCCCTGCGGCGCCGATGCGCTAGCGCTGCTGCACCAGGCTGCGCTCGACGCGCGTGCGCTCTACCCGGAGCTGTTCGCACCCGATGCGCCCTTCCCCACCAACCCGCCTGCGACGCCGCGCACGGTGTACCTGGTGGCCTACGACGGCAACACGCCGGTGGGCTGCGCGGCACTGCGGCCGCTGGACGGCGACACGGTCGAAGTGCGGCGGGTTTTCGTGCCTGCCTCGCAACGCGGCCGTGGACTTGCACGCGCCCTGATGCGGCGGCTGGAAGACGAAGCGCGCGCGCTCGGCTACACCGCATGCAAGCTCGAGACCGGCCACCGCCAGCAGCCGGCGATGGCGCTGTACGCCGCCTGCGGCTACCAGCGCATCGATGCCTTCGGGCCGTATGTCGACGACGCCACCAGCGTCTGCTTCGGCAAGGCGCTCTAGCCAAAACGGCCCTGAAGAAACCAGATCGGCCCGGGCTCGGTGGGCTGCAGCCGGGCACGGTAGATCCACACCAGCGCGCCGTCGCCGGTCATCGCGATGAAGTAGTCGCGTGCCACCAGGCCGCCGTCCCACCAACCGCTTTCGATGCGTTCGGGGCCCGACAGCATCTGCAGCGGCCGGCCCGCCAGCAGCGGCCAGGTATCGCGCTCGGACAGCGGCTGCGGCTCGGGCAGCAGCCAGGCCGGGCGGTGCAGCGGCAGGTGCGCGGGCCAGGGCGGCATTGGCGCCGGCATGGCTGGCTGCGTCACCGGCAACAGCCGCATCGCCTGTTCGGGGCGGTGGTCGGCCAGCGGCGCCACCTGCAGCACCTGGGTGTCGCCCAGCCTGGCGCGCAGGCGTTCGAGCAGGCGTGTCAGCCCCTGGGTCTGGCTTTGCCGGGTGGGAAAGAGTTCGCCGTTGGGCGCGGCGCTGTGCGCCAGTTCGCTGCAGTGCAGGCGCAGTTCCAGCGTCGGCGCGGCCAGCACCACCTGGGCCAGGCGTTCGCGCAGCAGCAGCTGCAGGTGGCAGATGTCGAGCGAGGCTTCGGCGAGTTCGATGCGCAGCGGCGTGGTCTCGGCGGCATCGTCTCGGTGGCGCGGTTCGTGTCGCATCTGCAGCGTGAACGCAGCGACACGCGCCTGCTGCGCCTGCGCCCAGGCCAGCAGCCGTGCCAGCAGCGTGTTAGCACCATGCAGCACCTGGGCCGTGGTGTCGGCGCGCGCCAGCAGTTCGAGCCGGCTTTCGAACACCGGTGGCGGCAGCAACGCCTGGCGCGGGTCGGCACGCTGGCCGAAGGCGCTGTCGATGTCGTCCAGCAGGTCTTCGCCGAAACGCCGCGCCAGCCCGGAGCGCGGCAGCGTGCGCAGGTCCGACAGCGTGCGCAAGCCCATGCCTTGCAGCGCTTCCCAATGTTCACGGCCGGGGCCGAGCAGCCACACCGGCGCGCCGTCGAGCAGCGCACGCAACGCCGCCGGCTGTGTGCTGTGCGGGCCTTCGGCTAAGCCGTCGCGCCACTGCGCCAGCAGCGCAGCGCCCAGTGGCGTCGGCGCGCTGGCGATGTGCAGCTGGTGGCTCAGCGGCGCCAGCGCCTGGCGCAGACGCTGCAGCAAGGATGTCAATCCGCCGAAATAACGCAGGCTGGGCTGCACTTCCAGCAACACCGTCGCCCCGCCCTCCAGCGTGACCATCGGCGTGAAAGCCAACGCCGCATGGGCCACGGCCAGCAGGGCCGCGGCATCGCGCACGGCGTCGGCTTCACCCAGGCGCAAGTCGGCCGCCAGCGCCAGCGCGGTGGCGCGTTTCATCCCGAGCCGGATGCCACGTTCTGAGGCTTCGGTGTTGACGGCGCTGACGCGGTGTTCGGCTATCAGCGCCACCGGCTGCGCTGTATCAGCCGGCGGCAGCGCGGCGCAGTAGGCCTCGAGCGAGAGGCATCGCAGATGGACGGCGAGCCACAGCATGGCAAGGTCATCGCTGGATCAGCCGGCACGGCAGCCATGCGCGGCATGGCTGCTTGCGGCCCATTGCTGACATTCGTTCGGAATGTCGTAGCGGGCCAAGGCCGCTTGGCATGCCTGCCAGTGGCGGGCCACCCGTGGTGCCTGAGCGGGCGATTGGGGTGCCCTGTGGAGCGAAGTAAAGGAGGAGCCCCAGCTTGCGCAGCAAGCTGGGGCGGGGGACATGAGCGCAACAGGGCACCCCAAGCGCACGCGACCGCCTCAGGCCCAACGACTCCGAAGGGCCGAAAGCTGTCACGCGATGGGTCCGTCTCTTCAAGGCAAGGTGTAGTCGAAGTCGTAGAAATGTTTGCTGCCTTCCATGCGGATGTCCATACGCCCGGCCAGCCCGGCGAGCGCGCCGGTGCCGGAATCGGGCACGACCGTGATGGTCAACTGCTTGGTACCGCGGTCCATCAGCCCGTGGTGCTGCAGCACGAAGCTGCCTTGCAGGCCCTTCAGCGTGCCGCGCACCTGCTCGATCGCCACATAACCGGCCGAGCCCGAGGTGGCCGTCATCGCGCTGAGCATCTGGCCTGCGCCGCTGGCCTGCAGGTCGCCGTGGTACTGCTTGTCGAGCAGCAGGCGGCCGAGCGGCACGCCGTCGACCGGCTCGGGGCCGGGCTGGGGCTGCATGTTGACGTCGAAGGGGCCGGTGGCGTGGTGGATCATCGCAAGTCCTCAGGACAGAAAGGCGCTGGGCGCCCGGGTGGAAGACCAGGCCGCTGCCGGCCCGCGTTGCGCACGCGCACGCTCGAGTGCGGCAGTGGCAGCACACAGCACCGGCGGCAAGACCAGCGCCAGCGCCTGCATCAGCGGCGGCCCGCGGCGCTTGAGCAACTGCACACGCACGGTGTCGGGCGCGGCGGCACGCAGCAGCAGGCGCAGCGGCGCCGGGCTGGGTTTGTGGCGTGCGGCTTCGTCGCGCAGCAGAAAGGCCGGGCCGTCGTGGCCTTGTGCGGCCAGTTGCAGCCGGCGCAGCGCATCGGCCGGCAGCCGCGCCGGCAGCCAGGCGAGCACGGCGCCGACATGGCCGCTCTTCAGCGCCTGTTCCAGCGCCCACAGCACGTCGGCCGCCAGCAGCGGGCCGTTGCTGCGGCCACTGGCTGCGGCGCGGCTGTGCACGACGAAGAGCTGCTGCACGTCCAGCCCGCAGGCCGCCCAGGCCCAGGCAAAAGGCAGGGCCGGCGGGTCGAACAGAATGACGCTGCGCTGCAGCTGCTGCACCGCCGCCAGCGCCGGCGCCAGCAGCCGCACTTCGCCGAGGCCGGCATGCGGCAGCAGCAGTTCGGTGAGCACCCGCGACGGCCAACCGCCGCCGGGCAGCACGGCGTCGAGTTCGGCAAAACCGCTGGCGACCGTGGCCTCGCGCTGCACGCCCATCTGGTGGGCGCGCCAGAGCGCTGGATGCAGCTCTTCCGGCGCCGGGGCCGGCGGTGGTTCAGCCGCCTTCGGCCCAGGTTGCGCAGGCACATCCGCGCCGGGCGGCCGCACGGGTGCGGCCGGCGAGAAAAGATCAGGGGTGAAAAGGTCGGGGGAGAAAACCACCAGAATACTGTACGTTCATACAGCCCCCAATGCAACCGTCTGCCGCCGAACCGACCATTCAGGCCTCCAGCAACTGCTGCACCCGGCCGCGCAGCAGCGCCGGGCTAGCGCCGGCAGCCGGCACCGGCGCGCCGACATGCAGGCCGACGGGGCTCCAGAAACCGCGCCGGAACGGCTTCACCATCGCCGCGCCACCTTCCGCGCGCGAGAAGAACGAGCCCCACAGGTTCTGCAGCGCCATCGGCAGCACCGGCACCGGGTGGGTCTGCAGCAGCTTCATCACACCGCCGCGAAACTCGCCCAGGCTGCCATCGCGCGTGATGCCGCCTTCGGGGAAGATGCACAGCAGGTCGCCTTCGTCCAGCACCCGCCGCGCCTGCTCGAACGCCAGTTCGTAGGTGCCGGGGTCGTCTTTGTGCGGTGCGATCGGGATCGCCTTGGCCAGCCTGAACAGCCAGCCCAGCACCGGCACCGCGAAGATGCGGCTGTCCATGATGAAGCGGATCGGCCGCGGGCTCGCCGCCATCAGCAGCACCGCGTCGATGAAGCTGACATGGTTGCAGACCAGGATGGCCGCGCCTTGCACGGGGATGTGTTCGTCGCCGCGAATGCGAAAGCGGTAGATGCAGCGGGTCAGCACGAACGCGATGAAACGCAGCAGGTACTCGGGCACCAGCAGGAAGATGTAGGCCGCCACCACCGCGTTGAGCAGGCCGACCGTGAGGAACACTTCCGGCACCGTGAAGCCCGCCCCCAGCAGCACGCCGGCGCCGAGCGAGCTGACGATGATGAACAGCGCATTGAGGATGTTGTTGGCCGCGATGATGCGGGCACGGTGCGTGTCCGGGCTGCGCAGCTGGATCAGCGCATACATCGGCACGCTGAAGAGGCCGACGAACAGCGACAGCAGGCCGAGGTCGGCGATCACGCGCAGATGGCCGGCCTGCGCGAAGAACTGCGACAGCGTCTGCAATTCGCTCGGCGGCAGCGCATGCGATGCGAAGTACAGGTCGACAGCGAACACGCTCATGCCGATGGCGCCCAGCGGCACGAGGCCGATCTCGACATGGCGCCGGCTCAGCATCTCGCACATCAGCGCACCGATACCCACACCCACCGAGAACACCACCAGCAGCATCGATGCCACGCGTTCGTCGCCATGCAGCACATCTTTCGCGAACGAAGGGAACTGGGCCAGGAACACGGCGCCGAAGAACCACATCCAGCTGATACCCAGCAGCGAGCGAAAGACGACGATGTTGCCGTGCGCCAGCTGCAGGTTGCGCCAGGTTTCGGTGAACGGGTTCCAGTTGATCTTCAGCCCGGGGTCGGTGGCCGGCGACAGCGGCACGGCCTGCGCGAGCACGCGCCCCAGCACCGCGACACCGATGCAGGCGGCAGACACCCACCAGCCGCCGACATCGGGCAGCGCGATCAGCAGCCCGCCGGCGACCTGGCCGAGCAGGATGGCGACAAACGTGCCCATCTCGATCATGCCGTTGCCGCCGGTGATCTCGCGTTCGTTCAGATGCTGCGGCAGGTAGGCGAATTTCACCGGGCCGAACAGCGTGGAGTGCAGGCCCATCAGGAACACGCAGGCCAGCAGCACGATGACGTCATGGCGCAGAAAGCCCCAGCTCGCCAGCAGCATGATGGCGATCTCCAGGCTCTTGACGAAGCGGATCAGCACCGTCTTCTCCAGCTTGTCGGCGAGCTGACCGCTGGTGGCCGAGAACAGCACGAACGGCAGGATGAAGAGTGCGCCGATCACCAGGCCGGCCAGCGACGGCGGCAACCAGGCCACCTGCAACTGGTAGGTGACCAGCACGGTGAAGGCGAACTTGAACAGGTTGTCGTTGCCGGCGCCGAGGAACTGCACCCAGAAAAACGGGGCGAAGCGGCGCTGCGTCAGCAGGGCGAACTGGTTGGGGTGGTCTTGGTGCATGGCGGGCCGAACTATCGCATTACCTTCAGCATGTCAGCGCACCAGTTGCACGCTGCCGCCGAGCCCGCTGCGGCCGAGCCAGGAAAACACCGAGTCGACGGTGACGGTCTCGATGCGGTCGCTGTAGCGCTTGTCGCTCGGGTGGTCGTCGAAGGCGACGTTGGCCGCTGTCATGCGCGCGCCCAGCCGCGTCAGCGCGCCGATGCGCAAGGTGCTCGGCTGGTAGCCCTTGAACTGCAGCCAGGCCTGGACGCGAGCGCGGCTCGTCGCACCCGGCTCCATCGCCAGCGCCAGCGTCTCGATCGCCCATTGGTTCGACTGCTGGTAACGCTGCGCCCAGGGGTAGGCCACCATGCTGTAGTCGGGCGTGTGCAGCTGCGCCAGGCGCTGGTTGTCCAGCAGCAGCGGCAGCAGTTGGGCCTGCAACTCGGGTGTCGGCACCACGAGCGCTGCTTCGTACTGGTAGAGGTCGTCGAGGAAAAACTCGCCCAGGCCCTGGCGGTAGAGCGCGGCGCTGGCCGTGCCGCAATGGTTGAGCTTGTGCACCACGCGCCAGGCATTGCCTTCACCCGGCAACCGGTAGGCCCAGCCCAGGTGCGACCAGCGCAGGCCGTAGGCCGAGAGGTTCTGCCCCGCACGCGCCAGCACCACGACCTGCGCGCCGCTGGCGTCGAGCCGGGTCTGCGTGCGCGCGGCAAGCTCCATCGAGCGCAGCACGTTGCTCGCTTCTGGCGCCTGCTGTTCGCAAGGGCGGCCGGCCTGCGCTGCCGTCAGCGCGGCGGCCAGCGCCACGGCGGTGAACACGGCTTTCACCATGTCACCCGTTCGTTGTAGAGCAGCGCCTGGCCGATCTGGTTCGGGATGTAGGCGATGGCCTTGCCGGCGGCCGACAACACCCAGCCGGCGCTGAACGCCGTGCAGACGACCACGGTGCCCACGGCGACCGACGCACCGCCTGCGACCTGACCAGAAAGCGTGATGCTCGCACGGGCACCGTCGGAGGCACGCTCCAGCACCCAGACCGTGCCTTCGGCCGCAGCGCCGACCGACAGCACGGTGAGCGTGGCGCCCGCCGACAGCAGCATCACCGGCGCGGCAACCGATACCGCCACCGGCAACATCGAGACGGCGCTGGCGTCGGACGACGGGCCATGGGCACGCACGGGGCCGGTCAGTGCGAGGGCGAAGGACACGACGACGATCGATGTTTTCATGGAGATCCAGACCTGGGCCTTCCAGGCCTTGGTGTCGTGACGCAGGGTGTGCATGGGTGGAGGTTGGTTGTTGAACACGGGCGCATCGTCGCTGCCCTGCGCCGCGGTATCTATCCCCCCAGGGAGGGTCGCTGACTTTCAACCGACTGGTATCGTCTGGCGGTACTTCTGGAGCCCTTCGATGAGCAGCAGCCACGACCTCGTGCACGCGCTGAAGGCCGAACTGCGCAGCGCCGGCATCACCTACGCCACGCTGGCGCGTGAACTCGGCCTGGCCGAGAGCAGTGTCAAGCGCATCTTCGCGAAGGGCGACATGCCGCTGTCGCGCATCGACGACGTGCTGGCGGTGCTGAAGATGGACTTCGCCGAACTGGCTGCGCGCGTGGTGCATGCGCAGCCGATGCGGCGCGAGCTGACGCTGGCGCAGGAACAGGCGGTGGTGGCCGACCGCAAGCTGCTGCTGGTGGCGATCTGCACGCTCAGCCAGTGGAGCTACGAGCAGATCGTCGCCACCTACACACTCGGCGAAGCCGAGGTCGTGCGCCACCTGCTGGCGCTGGACCGGCTAGGCATCATCGAGCTGCGGCCCTTGAACCGCTACCGGCTGAAGGTCGACAAGACTTTTCGCTGGCGCCCCGACGGGCCGGTGATGGGCTTCTTTCGCGAACAGGTGGTCGACGACTATTTCAGCGGCGGCTTCGACGACGCCGCCGAGACGCTGATGCTGGTGCACGGCCAGATCGAACAGCGCCAGGCCACGGTCTTCGTCGAACGGCTGCAGCGCCTGGGCCAGGACTTCGCCCAGCAGCACGTGGCCGACCAGCGCCTGCCCACCGAGCGCAAACGTGCCTACACGCTGGTGCTGGCGATGCGCTCTTGGTTGTTCTCGGCCTTTCGCGATCTCAAACGCGATCCTGCGGTTTGAGCGCCGTGCGCAGCGCGTGCGCGCACAAGGCCACCGCGGTGTTGGCCTCTTCGATGACACGGCCCATCGTGAAGAAGCCGTGGATCTGGCGTTCGAAACAGAGGTACTGCGCGGTGTTGCCCGCCGCCGAAAGTGCGTCGGCGTACTGCCGGCCTTCGTCGCGCAGCGGGTCGTAGCCGGCGGTGATCACCAGCGCCGGCGGCAGCCGCGTCAGGTCGGCGGCCAGCAGCGGCGACGCGCGCCAGTCGGTCCAGGCGCTGGCGTCGGCGTGGTAGTGGTTGCGGTAGTAGGCGATGCTGTCCCGGGTGAGCAGATAGCCTTCGCCGTTGCTCGTGTGCGAGGGTGCGCCGTGGCGCATGTCGGTGGCCGGGTAGATGAGCAGTTGGAAGGCCAGCGGCTCGCCGAGGTCGCGCAGCGTGATCGCCACCACCGCCGCCAGGTTGCCGCCGGCGCTGTCGCCGCCGACCGCCACACGCGTGGCGTCGATACCGAGCGCTGCCGCCTCGCGGCGTGCCCAGCGTGTGGCGGCGACGCAGTCGTCCACCGCTGCGGGAAAGCGCTGCTCTGGGCCCAGCGCATAGTCCACCGCGAGCACGGCACAGCCGCTTTGCAGCGTCAGCATGCGGCAGACGACGTCGTGCGTCTCCAGGTCGCCGATGGTCCAGCCACCGCCGTGGAAGTACACCAGCAACGGCAGCGTGCCCAGGCCCGGCCTGTACAAGCGCAGCGGCGTGCCGGTGTCGCTGCGCAGCTCACGCACTGCGTGCAGTGCCGGCGCTTCGGGTTGTGTGAAGCCGCGGCGCTCGCGGTAGAGCGCACGCGCCGCTTCGGGCGTCAGCGTGTGCGTGGGCGGCACCTGGCGTTCGATCATCAGGTCGAGCAGGGCGCGGGCTTGAGGGTCGAGCATGGCGGGTGGTCTCGGCAATCGATGGCTGGCGCAGTGTAGCCAGCGCCGGTGCGTTGCCTGATGTTTCCCAATACTTGCCAAAAGCAAGCATATGAAGGATGCTGGCGCGATGGCCACTCCCGCCCTCCCCGACCCCCACGTCGGCGCCTTGCGCGCCTTCAACCGCTTCTACACCCGCCGCATCGGCGTGCTGCACGAACGTCTGCTTGCGACGCGTTTTTCGCTCGGCGAATCGCGGCTGCTCTACGAACTGGCGCACAGCCCCGGCATCACCGCAGCGGCACTGGGCCGCGAGCTCGGCCTCGACACCGGCTACCTGAGCCGGCTGCTCGCCGGCCTGCGCGAACGTGGACTGGTGAAAAGCCAGCCGTCGGCCGACGACCGCCGGCAGACGCTGCTGACACTCACCGCCGCCGGCCGCCGCGCTTTCGCGCCGCTGGACAAACGTTCGCGCGAACAGGTCGAGACGCTGCTCGCCCCGCTGAACAGCGCGCAGCAGCAAGAGTTGCTGGCCGCCGCAGCACGCATCGAAACCTTGCTCGGTGAACATGCGCGTGAGCCCGCGCGGGTGCCATCCGTGCCATCCGTGCCACCCGTGCTAACCGTTCAATTGCGCGCCCACCGCCCCGGCGACATCGGCTGGCTCATCAGCCGCCACGGCGCGCTGTACGCGCAGGAATACGGCTGGGACATGCGCTTCGAGGCGCTGGTGGCGCGCATCGCTGCCGACTTCGTCGAGCGCTTCGATGCCACACACGAAGCCTGCTGGATCGCCGAACGTGAAGGCACGCCGCTGGGCTGCGTGATGCTGGTGCAGGCGCGCGACGACAGCACCGGCGCGCCCGAGCCCGGTATCGCACAGCTGCGGCTGCTGTTGCTGGAACCCGCGGCACGCGGCCTCGGCCTGGGCCGGCGGCTGGTGGACGAATGTGAACGTTTTGCGCGCGCTGCCGGCTACCAGCGCATCCGCCTGTGGACCAACAGCCTGCTCAGCGCGGCACGTGGCATCTATGCCCAAGCCGGCTACGTGCTGATCGCCAGCGAGCCGCATGAAAGCTTCGGTCAGCAGCTCGTCGGCGAGATCTGGGAACTGGACCTGCAGCGATGAACACCTGCCCCTGCGGCAGCGGCGCCGCCTACGCCGCCTGCTGCGGCCGCTGGCACGGCGGCACACCGGCGCCGACGGCCGAGGCCTTGATGCGCTCGCGCTACAGCGCCTTCGTGCTGGAACTCGGCGAGCACCTGCTGGCCACCTGGCACCCGAGCACGCGGCCGGCGAACATCGGCTTCGAACCCGGTGTCAAGTGGCTGGGCCTCGAGGTGCGCCGGCAGCACAGCGATGGTGATCACGCCACGGTCGAGTTCGTCGCCCGCAGCAAACTCGGTGGCCGCGCCGTGCGGCTGCACGAAAACAGCCGTTTCGTGTGCGAAGCCGGCCGCTGGTTTTATGTCGATGGCGCGATGCTTCAGCCGCGACCGCACGCGAAACACCCGGCCTGAACCGGCGGCAGCGGCCGTGCAATTCAAGGCCGGCGGGTCAGCGCCACGGCGGCCAACAGCGAGGCCGCGGCGGCCAGCGCTGTGGCGAGCCACAGCGCCGTTCGTGTGCCCAGCGCCGTAGCCAGCGCACCACCCGCCAGAGCGCCCAGCAACATCGCCAGCTGGCCGGCGAACCGCAGGCCGGCGTCGGCGCGCGCCAGCAATGCGGCAGGCACCGCCGTCTGGCGCCAGCTGCGGTCGTGCACGTCGTGCACCGTGTGGCCGGCATCGCCGACGATCTGGTGCGCCACCAGCAGCACCGCACCCGCCAGGCTGGCGCTGGCCACCATCGGGATGAACGCAGCGCCCAGCGCAAACGCCGCGAGTCCGAACGCCATCGCACGGCCCGGCCCGAAGCGGCGCCCGAGCGCTGGTGCGATGGCCGCGCCGGCGACGGCACCGAGGCCGCCGCACGCGAAGATCATGCCGAGCCAGCCGGTGGCGAAGCCGATGTCGCGGGCGACGAAGATCATGAAGCTGGTGTCGGTGAGGCTCATCGCGAAAGCCAGCAGCACCTCGATGCCGGCCAGCGCCCACAGCGCGGGACGTTCGGCGATGGCGCGCAGGCCTTCGGCGCTGTCGTGCCAGAAGCGGCGCAGCGCGTTTGACGCCGCCACAGCAGCAGGGGGCGCCGGCGCCGGCTCGGCCACGCCGCGCAGGCACAGCGCCGAAACGGCGTAGCTGAACGCGTCGACCGCCAGCGCCACCAGCGCGCCGCCGGCCTGGAACAGCCAGCCGCCAAGCGCAAACGCCGCCGTCTCCGACAGGCTGGCCGCCATCGACAACTGCGCGTTGCGTGTCGGCAGCTGCCCGGCCGGCACGCGCTGCGCCAGCCAGGCCGAACGCGCCAGCTCGAAAGCCATGCGCAGCACGCCGGTGGCAGCCGCGGCGAACAGCAGCGCGGTGAAGCTCAGCCCGCCGGTGGCGGTCAGCAGTGCCAGTGCGGCCAGCACGGCGGCGCAAAGCACATCGCTGGCCACCATCACCGCCCGCTTGCGCCAGCGGTCGACCAGGCTGCCCAGCAGCAGCGAACCCAGCGCCGCGGCCAGCACCTCGGCCACACGCAGCCAGCCCATCTGCCACGGCGTGGCCACCAGCAACAGCGCCGCCACCCAGGGAATCGCCAGCCGGCTGAGCATGCTGCCGAAGACCGAGACGGCTTCGGCGGCGAGCACATGGCGGAAATCGCGTGGCGCCGCATCGCGCCCGGGTTCGGTCATCGGCCGCATTCTGCAGCGCTAGCATGCAGGGCATGGAACTCGACGACCTCGACACCCCAACCGCGTTGATCGACGCGGCGCAGATGGACCGCAACATCGCCCGCATGCAGGCGCGCATGACGGCGCTCGGCGTGCGTTTGCGCCCGCATGTGAAAACCAGCAAATGCCTCGCCGTCGCACGGCGCCAGCGCGACGCCGGCGCCCAGGGCATCACGGTGTCGACGCTGAAGGAGGCGGCGCAGTTCTTCGACGACGGCTTCGACGACATCCTCTACGCAGTGGGCATCGCCGCGGCCAAGCTGCCGCAGGTGCGTGCACTGCGCGAGCGTGGCTGCCGGCTGGCCATCGTCGTCGATTCGCTGGCCGCTGCGCAGGCGGTGGTGGCCGACGGGCACCGCCACGCCGTGATGATCGAGATCGACAGCGACGGCCACCGCGCCGGCGTCAAGCCCGAGGAAGACCGGCTCATCGCCATCGGCCGCACGCTGCACGACGGCGGCGTGGTGCTGCAAGGCGTGATGACCCACGCCGGCGCGTCGTACGAACTGGACACGCCCGAGGCACTGCAGGCCATGGCCGAACAGGAACGTTCGCGCTGCGTGCGTGCCGCGGAACGCCTGCGTGCCGCGGGCCTGCCCTGCCCCGAAGTCAGCGTCGGCTCGACACCGACCGCGCTGTCGGCCCGGCACCTGGAAGGCGTGACCGAAGTGCGCGCCGGCGTCTACGTCTTCAACGACCTGGTGATGGCGAACATCGGCGTCTGCGCCCTGCACGAGATCGCGCTGTCGGTGCTGGCCACGGTGATCGGCCACCAGCCCGACAAAGGCTGGGCCCTCACCGACGCCGGCTGGATGGCGATGAGCCGCGACCGCGGCACGGAGGCCCAGGCCGTCGACCACGGCTACGGTGCGGTCTGCGACACCCGCGGCGTGCCGATCCCGGGTTTCATCGTCAGCGGCGCGAACCAGGAACACGGCATCGTTACGCTGCGCGGCGACGCGCCCTGCGCAGACATCGAACAGCAGCTGCCGCTGGGCATGCGGCTGCGCATCCTGCCCAACCATGCCTGCGCGACGGCGGCGCAGTTTCCCGCCTACGCGGTGCTCGGCACTGCAGGCCGCATCACCGCGACCTGGGAGCGGTTTTACGGCTGGTGAACGGTGCGAAGTGCCACACCGCGCGCTGCTTCACTTCAGGTCGCCGGCCAGGCTGGCCAGCGTCTCGGGCGCGATCTGCATGTGCGCCGGGTAGTGGGTGTGGTCGCAGCCGATCTTGACGCTGGCACCGGCGCGCACGGCCTGCTTCTGCGCGGCGCTGAACTCGAAGCGCACGAAGTGCACGGCCGAGGTCTTCTCGGCGTTTTCGCGATCGAGGTCTTCGTCGGCGATGGCGTAGCTGCGGGCATGGCCCTCGACCTCGACGAACATGCGGTCCTCGACGCCGATCAGCCGCGCCAGTTCGCGCTTGCGCTCGTGCGGGTCGGGGTACTCGATCAGCATCGTCGCCTTCCAGTTGCTGCCGTCGGGCAGCAGCGGCGCGTAGGCCTCGATCTCGCTCTGGATGCCGGCGTCCTCGAAGATCTTCTCGATGTGCAGCATCTCCTGGATCTGGCGCAGGATGGTCCTCTCGTCTTCGAACTGCAGCGTCATGTGCTCGCCGAGCTGCACGCTGCGCAGCCTGCGGTGGGCAATCGCCTCGGGCTTGCTGCTCTTGCGGATTTTCGAGTAGGCCTCCAGCGACAGGAGGCGGCTGCGGTCGATCGTCATCATCTTCACTCCAGTCCTCAACGCAGCCCGTACGCGATGCGCACCAGGCTCAGCGGGTGCTGCAAAGCACCCGCCGGCGTGCCGGCCTGCGCCATACCTTGGGCGATGTGGTGGCCGGCCAGCGCGCAGTCGCTGCTGATGTAGTCGGGCTCGTCCTTGGCCATGCTCTTGAACACCGGCTTGCCGATCTTCATCGCCACCGGGTGGTAGGGCTGCTTGACGCCGTAGGTACCCGCATGGCCCGAACAGCGCTCCACGGTGTTGAGCTTGACTTCCACCGTCTGCCCGATCAGCTTGAACATCTCCTCGGTCTTGCGGCCGATGTTCTGCACCCGGCCATGGCAGGGGATGTGGTAGCTGACCCGGCCCAGCGCGGCCTGGAAGTCGGTCTTCAGCAAGCCGTCCTTGTGCCGCGCCACCAGGTATTCGAAGGGGTCGAACATCGCCTCCTTCACCCGCTGGGTGGCGGCATCGCCGGGAAACAGCAGCGGCAGTTCCTGCTTGAACATCAGCGTGCAGCTCGGGATGGCGCTGAGGATCGCGTAGCCCGCGTCGGCGTACTTCGCCAGCACCGGCACGTTGGCAGCCCAGGCCTTTTCCACCGACGGCAGGTCGCCGAGTTCGAGCCGCGGCATGCCGCAGCACTGCTCTTTCTCGACGATGACGTAGGGGATCTCGTTGTGGTCGAGCAGCTTCAGCAGGTCGTCGCCGATGCCGGGCTCGTTGTAGTTGACGTAGCAGGTGGCGAACACCGCCACCTTGCCGGGTGTGCGCTGGCCGTTGGTGACGACGCTGGCGGCACCGCTCATCGCCCGGCCCCAGCGGAAACGCTGCGGCGCCAGGCTCGGCATCCAGGCCTCGGCGTGCACTCCCAGCAGTGACTGCATCGCGCCGCGTGCGGCCTGGGTGCCGTTCACGGCATTGACGATGTCGACGACGATGGGAATGCCGGCGAAGCTGCCGTGCGTGTCGGTGCTGGCAAGGAACTTCTCTTTCGCGCCGACCTCGCCCTTGCTGTGTTTGATGGCCTTGGCACGCAGCATCAGGTGCGGAAAGTCCAGCTGCCAGGGGTGCGGCGGCGTGTACGGGCACTTCGTCATGTAGCAGAGGTCGCACAGATAACACTGGTCGACGACGCTCCAGTACGCTTCCTTCTTGATGCCGTGCACTTCGCCGTCGGCGGTGGCATCGACCAGGTCGAACAGCGTCGGGAAACTCTGGCACAGGCTGACGCAGCGGCGGCAGCCATGGCAGATGTCGAACACGCGCTCCATCTCCTTCAGCGCCGAGGCCTCGTCGTAGAAGTCGGCGGTCTTCCAGGCGATGGGGTGGCGGGTCGGGGCTTCGAGGTTGCCTTCGCGCATGGTGTTGGGTGCCTTCGGGGTGCCTGAACAAACAAGGGGCACGAAGCCCCTTGTTCCCTGCTCGCGGTGAAACCGCTGTCAGTCGACCAGTGCGTCCAGCGCCTTCTGGTAGCGGTTGGCATGCGAACGTTCGGCCTTGGCCAGCGTCTCGAACCAGTCGGCGACCTCGTCGAAACCTTCTTCGCGCGCCTGCTTGGCCATGCCCGGGTACATGTCGGTGTACTCGTGCGTTTCGCCGGCCACCGCGGCGGCCAGGTTGAGGCGGCTGCTGCCGATGGGCAGGCCTGTGGCGGGGTCGCCAACGGCTTCCAGGAACTCGAGGTGGCCATGTGCGTGGCCGGTTTCGCCTTCGGCGGTGGAGCGGAACAGGGCCGCCACGTCGTTCTGGCCCTCGACATCCGCCTTGGCAGCGAAGTACAGGTAACGGCGGTTGGCCTGCGATTCGCCGGCGAAGGCGTCCTTCAGGTTTTGCTCGGTCTTCGAACCTTTTAAGCCCATGTGATGCTCCTTGTGTTCAAACGGTCTGTCGGGCGCCGGGACGGGCGCGACCGACTGCAGAAGCTAACAGAAGGCCATGGCAGGACGCCAATACATCGCAGCTATGTGGCACATAGCCCCGGGTTTGTACCGATCACAAGTTGTGGCACCCACGGTGGCACTAACGCAGCCCGAGCAGCCGCAAGGCCAGTTCGTGCAACCGTCCGTTCGGATCGGCCAGGCCCTTCAGCACGGTGATGTGGTTCTTGCCCGAGACCGTCTCGCACACCGGCACGGCGGTGGGGCCCCAGACGTCGCGGATCAGCCGGTTCTGGCGCAGGAACTCGCTGCTCTCGTCGCCGCCGACCACGGCGTAGAGGCGGCCCTTCGGGCGCGGAAAGAAGGCCGGGCTCAGCCGGCCCACCGATGCCGGCGTGAGCTGCAGCGTCGGCTGCAGAAAGGGTGCGTGGCGCAGCGGCTCCAGGTCGTAGAGGCCGGAGATCGCCAGAGCGCCGCTGACGAGCTGCTGCGGCAGGTCTTCAGCGACCTGCTTCCAGCGGCACGACAGCAGCATCGCCGCCAGATGGCCCCCCGCGGAATGGCCAGCTACCGCGATGCGCGACGGGTCGCCGCCGAAACGCGCGGCGTTGCGCCAGGTCCAGGCCAGCGCCGCCACCATCTGCAAAGTGATCTGCTCGACGGTGACCATCGGGCACAGTGTGTAACTGGGTATCACGACCATGGCGCCGGCGGCGTTGAACGACGGCGCGATGAACGAAAACTGCGACTTGTCGCGCGCCCGCCAGTAGCCGCCATGCACGTAGAACAGCACCGGTGCGTTCGGCACCGCGGCCGGGAAGACATCGAGCACCTCGCGCTCGGCGCTGCCGTAGGGCACGTCGAACTGGCCGTTGCTGCCGCTGCGCGCGAGCGCCGACGCGGCGACCCAGCGCTCGAAGATCGCCGGGTGGTCGGGGATGGCCGCCGGGGCGTTGTACTCGGCGTCAAGCCAGGCGGGGTCCAGGCGGTGTCGCATCGGCAGGCCTTTCGGGGGTGGGTGGCGACGATGTTAAACTTCGCGCTGTCGTGGGGGCGTAGCTCAGCTGGGAGAGCGTCGCGTTCGCAATGCGAAGGTCAGGAGTTCGATCCTCCTCGTCTCCACCAGCGACATCGGGGCCTGGCTTGTTGCCAGGCCCTTTTTCTTTGTCCGGACGGCGGCAGCATCGGCCCCCTTGACCAAGGCCCCGCTGGCCTTGTTCTTGCATCACACGTTGCAGGCAGTTTCCTGGGTTCATCAGCCCCCTGGCTTAGGGTGATGCCCCGGGGGGACGTGTTGGGCTTTCGCGATATAGTCGCGCCCTTCGCGGCCGACCCCGGCTGCTCGTGGCCCACAAGGCCGCTTGTCAAAAAGATGGTCGCAGCGCTTCGCATCGAATGAGGTGCGCAGTCGACTGGAGGATTCGAGTGGATTACGCCCAGCAGCACAGAAACCCGGGCAAGCACGTCATCGGCATTGGCATCGTGGTTGCCTTGCATCTGGTGTTGGGCTGGGCTTTGGTCAATGGATTGGCACAACGTTTGATCGAAGTGATCAAGGCGCCGATCGAGACGAAGATCATCGACGAGGTCAAGCCGCCGCCGCCGCCGCCGCCGGAAAACCTGCCGCCGCCGCCGAAGTTCGCGCCCCCGCCGCCGAGCTTCGTGCCGCCGCCGGAAGTCAACGTCAACCCGCCGCCGACGCCGCAGCCGCAGATCACCACCACCCAGGTGGCGCCGCCGGTGCAGGCGGTGACGATCCAGCCGCCGGCGCCGCCGACGCCCGCGCCACCGCCGCCGGCGCCGGCGCGTGTGGCGGCCCGGCCGGCGATTGCCAACGTGGCCGCCTGTGCGCCCACCAACGCCGACTATCCGCGCGCCGCGTTGAAGGCCGAGACCACCGGCACGACGAAGGTTCGTTTCCAGATCGACGCCACCGGCAAGATGGTGGGCGCTGAGGTCGTCAAGTCGTCCGGACCATCGCGCGAGCACAAGATGCTCGACCGCATCACGATCGAAAAACTCGGCGACTGCACCTTCAAGCCCGGCGCCGACGAAAACGGTCGCCCAGTGGGCGCTTCGTTCGACGTCGAATACGTCTGGAAGATCGAATAACGACGTAGTTGTCCCGCTGCCGTCGCTGCACGGCACTTCTTCTGTAGACGCCTGCCACCCCGGCGTCGTCCCTATCGCGAATTTGTCGCTCTTCCTGGAGGCATGATGTCCTTGTTGAAACTAGTGCGGTCGACGGCCGCCGTGGCCCTGCTGGCCCTCGTCACCGTGACCGGCGTGGTCGCCACCCAGCCCGCCCTGGCGCAAGACGCCGCATCGGCGCCCGCCGCGGCCGCCCCGGCACCGGCCCCGGCGCCGGCGCCCATGGCGACCAACACCGTTGCCGAAGAAGCCGTCGACAACCCCTATGGCCTGAAGGCGCTGTGGCTGCAGGGCGACTTCGTCGCCAAGGGCACGCTGATCATCATGGTCATCATGTCGATGAGCAGCTGGTACATCATCTTCACGAAGCTGTTCGAACAGCGCCAGATGATGAAGAGCGCGGTCAGCTCGGCCGAGACCTTCTGGAAAGCGGCGTCCGTGAAGTCGGGTGTCGGCGCACTTGAGGAAGGCTCGGCCTTCCGCTACATCGCCGAACAAGGCATCAAGTCGAGCGACCACCACGAAGGCACGATGGTCGAGTCGATCGACAAACACACCTGGATCGCAATGAGCGTCGACCGCGCCGTCGGCAGCGTGCAAAGCCGCCTGCAGGACGGCCTGGCCGTGCTGGCCACCGTCGGTTCGACGGCACCGTTCGTGGGCCTGTTCGGCACCGTCTGGGGTATCTACAACGCCCTCGTGAAGATCGGCATTTCGGGCCAGGCGTCGATCGACAAGGTCGCCGGCCCGGTGGGTGAGTCGCTCATCATGACCGCCATCGGCCTGGCCGTTGCCGTGCCCGCGGTGATGGGCTACAACTGGCTGATCCGCCGCAACAAGGCCGTGATGGACCAGACCAAGACCTTCGCCGGCGACCTGCACAACGTGCTGATTGCAGGCAAGCGGTAAAACACCATGGGCATGAACGTTGGCGCCGAGTCCGACGACGGCGAAGACCAGCTCAACAACAGCATCAACACCACCCCGCTGGTGGACGTGATGCTGGTGCTGCTGATCATCTTCCTCATCACGATTCCTGTGGTGACGCAGACGATCAAGCTCGAGCTGCCCAAGGAAAAGAACATCCCGCTGCAGACCAAGCCCGAGAACATCGTGCTCGCGGTCAACCGCGACGGCGAAATCTACTGGAGCACCGAGAAGCTGCCCGACATCGAGGCTCTCGTGACGCGGCTGAAAGTCGAGTCCGTCAAGGAACCGCAGCCCGAAGTGCACATCCGCGGCGACGCCGAGGTGCGCTACGAATCGGTAGGCCGTGTCGTCGTGGCCTGCCAGCGTGCGGGCATCTTCAAGGTCGGCTTCATCACCGAGCCGCCCGCCGGCTACGCCGCGAACAAGTAGGAAACGACACCATGGGAATGAACGTAGGTTCGGCCAGCGACGACGACGCCGGTGGCGTGATGGTGGACATCAACACCACGCCGTTGATCGACGTGATGCTGGTGCTGCTGATCATGTTCATCATCACGATCCCGATCCAGACGCATGCGGTGAAGATGAACATGCCGGTGCCGAGCAAGAATGCGCCGCCGCCGAAGCCGCCCGAAGTCATCCGCATCGACGTCGACTTCGACGGCACGATCGGCTGGAACGGCGAGGTCATCCCCGACCGCGCCACGCTGGAAAGCCGCCTCAGCCAGGTGGCGCAGCAGCCCGACCAGGCCGAGGTGCACCTGCGTCCGAACAAGCTCGTGACCTACAAGGTCGTGGCCATGATCATGGCCAGCGCGCAGCGCCTGGGTGTCACCAAGATCGGCATCGTGGGCAACGAGCAGTTCCTGAATTGACGGCGATAACGACGATGAAGACGACCCTGCGTGCGTTGACTCTCTCTGTGCTCGCGGCCGGCTGGCTGACGGCGGCCACGGCCCAGGGCCTGCGGCCCGAAGTCGGCAAGCCGCTGCAGCAGGCCGGTGAACTGCTGAAGGCCGGCAAGGCCAAGGAAGCGCTGGCCAAGGTGCGCGAGGCCGAAAGTGCGCCCAACCGCACGGCGGCCGAGCAGCTCACGATCGACCGCATGAAGGCCGCTGCCGCGCAGCGCGCCGGCGACAACGCCACGGCGGTGCAGGCGCTCGAATCGGTGGCCGGCAAAGTCAGCGGCGCCGAGCTCGGCCAGATCGCCGAACAGCTGGCCGCAGCCTATGCGCAGCAGCGCAACAACGGCAAAGCTGTCGAGTGGATGAACAAGGCGCTGCAGGCCGGCAACAACAGCGCGTCGCTGAAGCAGCTGCAGAGTTACCTGCAGTCGACCAGCGGTGACTACAGCGCCATCGCCAAGGACGCAGGCGCCGCCGTTGCCGCCGCCGAATCGGCCGGCCGCCGCCCCGACGAAGGCGACCTGCTGCGCCTGGCCGACGCACAGCAGCGCACCGGCAACACCAACGGTTATGTCGTCACGCTCGAGAAGTTGCTCGCCAACTACCCGAAGAAGGACTACTGGAACGCCTTCCTGAGCCGGCTGCCGCGCAAGAGCGGCTTCGGCGACCGCTTCGCGCTCGACGTGATGCGGCTGAAGCTCGCCACCGGCACGCTGACCAAGACCGAAGACTTCATGGAAATGGCCCAGCTCTCGCTGCAGGCCGGCCTGCCCACCGAAGCACGGCGCATCGCCGACCAGGGCTTCAAGGCCGGCGCCTTGGGCACCGGCGCCGAAGCCGCGCGCCACCAGCGCCTGCGCGACCTGGCAGTGAAGCAGGAAGCCGAAAGCAAGGCCGCACTGGCGACCCAGGCCGCCGAAGCCGGGAACGAAAAGACCGGCGACGACCTCGTCAAGGTCGGCTACGCCTATGTCTCGATGGGCGAAGCCGACCAGGGCATCGCGCTGATCGAAAAAGGCATCGCCAAGGGCGGCATGAAACGCCCCGAAGACGCCAAGCTGCGTCTGGGCATGGCGCAGCTGCAGTCGCCCAAGACCAAGGCGGCCGCGACGCAGACGCTGCGCAGCATCAAAGGCAACGACGGCGTCGCGGACATCGCGCGCCTGTGGTTGATCGTCGGCGCGTCCTGACGTCGCCGGCGGTGCACACGCCGCTCGACACCGAGAGCCGGGTCGACCACGACGACCACCTCGCGCTGCGGCTGTGGCTGCGGCTGCTGGCCTGCACCAACCTCGTCGAAGCGCCGCTGCGCACGCGGCTGCGTGAACAGTTCGAAGGCTCGCTGCCGCGTTTCGACCTGATGGCCCAGCTCGACCGCCACCCCGGCGGGCTGAAGATGCGGGAACTCTCGCGCCGGCTGATGGTGACCGGCGGCAACGTCACCGGCCTCACCGACCGGCTTGTCGCCGAAGGCCTGGTGGAGCGCCGCGACGACCCCGCCGACCGCCGCGCCTGCACCGTGCTGCTCACCGCCGAAGGCAAACGCCAGTTCCGTGCGATGGCCAAGGCGCACGAAGGCTGGGTGGCCGAGCTCTTCGGCGGCCTCGGCGCCGCGCAGCAGGCGCAGCTGTTCGAGCTGCTGGGTCAGCTCAAGAAGACGCTGCCAGCAGATCGCGGCCGATGATCAGGCGCTGCACCTCGGTGGCGCCTTCGTAGATGCGCAAGGCGCGGATCTCGCGGTACAGGCTTTCGACCACCGAGCCGACACGCACACCCTGGCCGCCGTGCAGCTGCAATGCACGGTCGATCACGGTCTGGGCGTTTTCGGTTGCCACCATCTTGGCCATCGCGGCTTCACGCGTGGTGCGCACGCCCTTCACATCGCGTTGCCAGGCGGCGCGGTAGGTCAGCAACGCCGCGGCGTCGATGTCGGCCGCCATGTCGCCGAGCGTGGCCTGCGTGAGCTGGAAGTCGCTGAGGTGCTGGCCGAACATCGAACGCTTCTTCGTGTGTGCCAGCGCCTCGTCGAGCGCGCGCCGCGCAAAGCCCAGTGCGGCAGCGGCGACCGAGGCGCGAAAGATGTCCAGCGTGCGCATCGCCAGCTTGAAGCCTTCGCCGGGTGTGCCGAGCAACTGCGACTTCGGCACGCGGCAGCCCGTGAAGCGCAAACGCGCCAAAGGGTGCGGCGCGATGACCTCGATGCGCTCGGCGATCTCGAAGCCCGGTGTGCCGGCAAACACGAGGAAGGCGCTGAGGCCGCGGGTGCCAGGCGCTTCGCCGGTGCGCGCAAAGACGCAGTAGATGTCGGCGATGCCGCCATTGCTGATCCAGGTCTTTTCGCCGTCCAGCACATAGGCGTCGCCGTCGTCGCGCGCGCTGCAGGCCATGGCGGCGACATCGCTGCCGGCCTCGGGCTCCGACAGCGCGAAGGCGCTGATCCATTCGCCGCGTGCCACCTTGGGCAGCACGGCGGCCTTCAACGTGTCGCTACCGGCCAGTGTGACCGGCCCGCTGCCCAGCCCCTGCATCGCAAAGGCGAAGTCGGCCAGGCCATCGTGCCGCGCCAGCGTTTCGCGGCAGACGACGAGCGAACGTGAGTCGAGCGCTGCGCTGGCACCGCCGAATGCTGCCGGCACACAGTGGCGCAGGAAACCCGCCTCGCCCAGCGCACGCACCAAGGCGCGGCAGGTGCTGTCGGTGTCGTGGTGGTCGACCGCAGCCAGATGCAACGCCGACCAGGCGTCAAGCTCTGTCGCCAGTGCGCGGTGGCGGTCGTCGAAAAACGGCAGATCGAGGTGTTGCATGTCAGTTGCTCCAGCGCGCTGGACGCGCACCACGACGCAAGAAGCGCGGGTTGTTGTGTGTCTGCTTGCGGCCCATTGCGGTCGTTGAGTCTGTGGCGATCGCGTGCGCTTGGGGTGCCCTGTTGCGCTCATGTCCCCCGCCCCAGCTTGCTGCGCAAGCTGGGGC
>Ga0307515_10002190_pt1 | contig 42905 bp, 32 predicted proteins | sample 17_EM_MG_FD_194513 | JGI IMG/M metagenome (GOLD analysis project Ga0307515, IMG submission 194513) | Populus trichocarpa ectomycorrhiza microbial communities from riparian zone in the Pacific Northwest, United States - 17_EM | ecosystem: Host-associated > Plants > Roots > Unclassified | place... | reverse complement strand
GTTTTCTAAGGAGCCCACCATGTAAATTAAAAAAGGGAGTCCTTTCAAGCATTCCATTTGTCCATTACAATAATAATAATAAAAAAAAAAATCACAATGAACCTCTCTAAAATCCACCAAAAAAAATAATAATTCTACCTCACCCATAACTCAAACAAAACCATCTCCACAAAACTCATATAAAGATTCAAACTTGAATCAAAATTCATGCAAAATGATCAATATTTAAAAGTAATCAATCTCAACAACCACAAAACAAGCTTGAACTTTAATGGGTCTTCGCCTTTTTAGCAGTTTATGATCAAGAAATACAAAATCAAGTAAGAGAACAAGGCAACAATACAAACCCAGATAGCAGAACATGCACAGACAATTATCAAACAAGTGCTTACCAATAAAAAATTGTAGCTAATGAATAAATTAGTTGCACGAGAGTTTTCTGGTTTTTGATATTGCAATATCTCTCTTTTGGCTTAAAAGTGAAACAAGAGAGAGAAGCAATCACTGTCAAATCCTTTGTGTGGTTGTTTAATGTTTATGTTGTTTGTGTAAAATTGAGCACGGCTGAGAAAATCTTAAATAGTTCTTCAACCTACGTTTCTTTTTTGTCCGTTATTTAGTTAGTTAATTTTCAGATTTTTTTTTCCTCGTTATTGTAAGAATCAACAATTGAAGCAACTGATTATGAATTATTTTAACTGTATAAATTATATCATTTTTTAATTATAGTAATTGAGGATAATTAATTTAAATTTTTTATTACCTTAGAGGAAAAGAAAAATCCTCGAGAAATCAATTATAAATATTATCTTATCAGTCTTTAAACTTAAAAATATTATAATCATATTAATTTTAAATAACCATGGCAAGCTTCCTTCTATTTCTATTTTTGTAGATGTCATTATTATTAGGGAGAAGAAAAGTACACGCCGTGTTGAGAAAAAAATAGAGAGATATTTTTTAAAAAAATTGTATTTATTTTTTCTTTCAACTTTATTTGTTGTATATGTTATTATAAGAGCCGGTTTTGAATTTTATTATCTTTATGGATATAAATATGTAAGTTAATATATGGACGGTTTGGAAATGAACTGGATTGAATTTTAAATTAAATTATAAAAATATTAAAATTCAATTTGATTTTTAATAATTCAATTCATTTAATCTAGATTTAAATATTTTGACAGTTTGGAAATGAGCCGAGATTAGATTTTAAATTAAATTATAAAAATATTAAAATTCAATTAGATTTTTAATGATTAATAGATCCAATGAACCAGATTTTTTCAGAGTTCGAGAAATAATGAAATATGGTTGAGGGCGAATGCCTGGTTCTCGTTAAATGTCCTGCCACTAGCATTCCCTCCGCGCGTGCAGTCAAAATCTTCATGTGGTCCCAGCAAAAACACCATGGTTACGGGCTTGTTGGTGGACTGTTGACTAGCCAATCCAGGCCTTCACAAGCCCACTACATTATTATTATTTTTTTTTATCAAATAAGCCCACTACATTATTATTATTATTATTATTATTTGCCCTGAGAAAACCCCTTCAAAATCTTGCATGCATGGTGGTAAGCGAGTTTCATTAATGTGGTGTGTAAACAGTCCAGACATGCTATTGCAACTACAAGCTGGCAATGGCATCGTCACTTTTTTAATTAATGAATCGTTTATTTATTTTTAATAAACAATTTGAATATTTTTATCTTATAAATTGAATCAAGAGTGTAATCCATTAATACTAAATTAAAATCCATTAATAAAAAATATTTGTTTGATTTTTTTAAAAATAATTTTAAATTTTTTTTTGATTTAAATTGATTAAAGTTAATTTAGACAAGCATATTCAATTTATAACCTGTATTTTAATTTAAATCATGAGATGACCGAGTTTGATAAAAATTTAAGACAAGCCAAAACTCATCCATAAATACTTAATCATAAAAAAATAAAAATTATTAAAAATTGAAGATGCATTACATGGATGTGGAGAAGTATAATAATATTTATTTTTTAAAATATTTATTTTTATAAATATATCAAAACAATAATTTTTATATTATTTTTTAAAAATTATTTTCAACTTCAATACATTAAAATAATAAAAAAGTAAAAACAATTAATTTTAAAAAATGCCGTTGAAACGCAATTCATGGAATAACAATAAACTTCATAATCGAAAGTCGAAGCCTCTCTCCTCTCTCCACAGAGTTTTGCTTCTCTCTTCCTCTTCATAGAACTCATCTTCACCTTAAAAAAAGTTGTCAAACCTCAAACCTTTCTTCATTGCTTAAATGGATTGCTGCTTCTTGACCTTCAAACATCAGAAGCTAAGCCAAAACAGACTCTTTCTCCTGCATTTTGAATTCCCATATGCAGGATTTTGCCAATTGGGAAGCTCAAGGTTAGACTTTTTTACAGTTGTTTAGTAATTTTATTACTACCTTATGTTCTTATCTGTTTTTGTAAGATTGTGTGAAATTCAATGTGGGTTGATGTTGAAACTTGAAGTATCAAGATAATCTGATTTATTTTTTGGAAAAATTGATGACACAGTGATGTTTTTTTGATCTTGGATGGTGTAAGGCATGTATAGCTTGATTTCTACCAGCTTCAATGCTGTCAGTGAAAATCTATGTCAAGTTCGATGCATGTGTTTGGTTTCTTGAATTTGATTGTAATTCTGGATTTGGGTTTGTTAAAGTTGTGAACTTGTCGATTTGTTTGATAAGGTGTCGTGGATGATACCGAATGGCATAGGAGCTTAGTTGTCATAAAGGGTTGGATTATTGTGGATGTTACAGTGAATTTTGTGGTTAAGTTTTGATTGATCGGAAAATAAGTTATAGCATGAAAAATGCTTGGGGGATAGGTCAGAGCTACCTGGGATCTAAGTTACGCTTTGGAGTTGACAAATGGGTGTTTAATGTAAGTTAAGAAAGCTTCTAAAATTGATGTTCTGTCAAGTTGGAAGTGATTTCTTTGTTGAAGTGTCGTTGATGGAGTGGTCTGAAAGGGGGAATCCTTGATCAAGGTCTTTGCTCGTGTTAAAGAACAATTTGGGTTCTATCTCAGTCTTGCTCCGTGCTTTTCAACTTGGTACAGGGGAAGAGAAAAAGGTCCGAGTCGTTTCATTCTGCTTTTAGTAGCACATGTACGTGCAGGACCACTACTGCTGACTGTGGCGCTTGAATATCCTAAAATAGTTCATGCTCTTCTTTCTTGCTTATGTTCATGACAGTTGATGGTTATTGGCTGTCGTGCCCTATATTTAGCATGTTAAGACTCAGGACATAGTTCTTAGATTTGCACACTTGAGCTTATTTCATCAAGATGGGTGCCATGTTCACGAACCATCACTGGAAGGCCAGATATTAGGTATAATGTAGAACTAAATGCCCTCTGATTTCATTATGGATGGTTATGAATATAAGCCAATGATTTGGTTAGGACTTGGGAGTACAAGCCTTATTTATTATTTACAGGGCGATCAAAATATCACCTCACTCATTCAGATTTTTGAGACAATTATAGCTGATCAAGCTGGAGTGCTGCCTGTTGTAGTTGGAAATATCTGGAGGAAGCTCATGATTTTATTTTGTTGATGATGTCATTAGCTTTCATCTGCAATAATGAAATGGGTCATATGTGCCCATTAGATTCGGCGAGTGCTTTCACTTTACATGGCCTCTCATCCCCGTCGACTTCTTGCGCTGGGTAAGTTGACGGATACTCTATCTTCTGTTGCAATTAGCTATGTGATACCAGCAGATATAAGCTCATACTTAAAACTTTATTGACTTAATCACTGTAGATTCTTGTTCAAGGGAAATTCCTTGATCAATATTGAACTGAATCCAAATATTTGATTTGTTGAGAAAACACAGTGCAGCATTATGCAAATTCTTTGAAGAGCAAAATGCGGATTTGGAAGTATTTCTGCTCTAGCGTGTACACTGGGCAATCTCATTGGCGTGGATCCATAGTGGCAATTTTCTTGCCGGTGCAATGCTATTGGGAGGTTACTGCAATTTGGCATGCACACATCAATTTGCAGCTAACGAGTCCAAGTCTTGGTCTTTCTTTCCACAGCACCAAGGTAAAGAGTCCAAGTCTCTTAACAAGCCCTAGTCTTTCTTTCCCTTGCAGTTTGCATCGAGGTAAAATGAGTAAATGCAATATGTTTCTTATATTATAGATTTTGTGCTGTTTACAGATCTTATACATTTCTTAATCACTGTCTTAACATTTTTTGCATCTCAGTACATTGAATTTCCCTTAATCCTTAGATGAAGTCAACCTTTTTGGTTTAGGGCCAAGTTTGACCCTTTGGAGTTTGGAGGCGAGACACTGATGTGCCAACTAACCTTTAAGGCAGGTTGAATCATGCAAAAAAAGAGAAAAATCATCATATGTAGTGCAAATTTAACCTTCTCCATTGTGTGTTAGATTCTTGTTTCTTTTTCAACTAGAAAAAAATCTGTATTCGATTCTGCGGGAAGCATGGGAGAAAATTTAGATGCCCTTCTCTCATTTTTTTTGAAAATTCTCAAAGCATGGTCCACACACCTTGACGTGTCTTGGTCCATTATGTTCATCAAAAGGAGAAAAGAGGGAGAATTGTCTAGACTGTTGTGGTTGTGGCTGGGTAATTTGTATGGTTGGGTCCATATAGTAGAAGCTTTGTCAAAAAGGAGAAGCATGTCATGTAGACAACTACTAAATCATCCACCCATTTAAAATTGCTAGACTAATTTTGATCTAGTTTATAATTTGATATGTAAGGATTTATTTGTTAAAAAATAATTTAGGAATTATATTATGTTTACTGTCAAATATGATGATAAAAATACTTTTAATTAAGGATTTTTGTAAATAAATTTAAAAAAAATTAAAAACTATCAAGGATCAAAATGTATATCAATGTAAATTTTATGCTACATGAACATGATACTTGTCAATTTTTAATAATGACAAAAATATAACTTACATGGATGATATTAAGATAAAAATAGTATAAAAACCTTTTAAATAAAAAAAATAAAGGGATGCGTAAAAGCTTACATTACAAATAAATGTCATTAATTTAATGCGTTTTTAAATGAAAAATAATTTAAAAAATACTTTAAAAAACAGATTATAACACAAAAACAAACACTTATATTACATGCTCGAAAAGAAATCAACATAGTTGTGTTGTTTTAATAGATTGCTGGTGAAGATTAGATTACGCAATTAAGATTAGCTAATGCTCGATGACTTTGTGTCAAACCAGTAGGCTGTAATTTAGGGTGAAAATGTTTCTTATATTATAGATTTTGTGCTGTTTACAAATCTCATGCATTTCTTATTCACTGTCTTAACATTTTTTTGCATCTCAGTATATTGAATTTACCTAGATCCTTAGATGAAGTAAACCTTTTTGGTTTAGGGCCAATTTTGACCCTTTGGAGGCGAGACACTGATGTGCCAACTAACCTTTAAGGTAGGTTGAATCATGCAAAAAGAGAGAAAAATCATCATATGCAGTGCAAATTTAACCTTCTCCATTGTGTGTTAGATTCTTGTTTCTTTTTCAACTAGAAAATAAATAAATCTGTATTGGATTCTGAGGGAAGCATGGGAGGAAATTTAGATACCCTTCTCTTCAGTTTTTTGAAAATTCTCACCGCATGGTCCACACCGCCTTGATTTGTCTTGGTCCATTGTGTTCATCAAAAGGAGAAAGGAGGGAGAATTGTTTAGACTGTTGTGGCTGTGGCTGGGTAGTCTGCATGGTCGGGTCCATATAGTAAAAGAATAAAAAAGGAGAAGCATGTCATGTAGACAACTATCAATTATCAAATCATCCACCCATTTAAAATTGCCTCACTAATTTTGATCTAGTTTATGATTTGCTTGTCAAAATTTAATTTAGGAATTAAATATATTTATTGTAAAATATGGTGATAACAATACTTTTATTTAAGGGTATTTTTTTTAAGTAAATAGTTTTTTTTTAAAAAAAAAAACTATCAAGGATCAAAATATACATCTCATTGAAAATTTTATGCTGCACGAACATGATACTTGTCGAATCTTAACGATGACAAGAAATATAACTTATATAGATGATATTAAGATTAAAATAGTATAAAAACCTTTGTCTGTTTGTTACCGGGTGCATAATGTCGTTCAATGGTCATTTTCAATTTTTATAAATATTTTTTTTATATCAATATATTAAATTTTTTAAAAAATATTAATTTGGTGATTTTTTCTGCGAAGAACAATTTAAAAATTACTTTTAAATACAAATTGTAAAGCAGAAATAAACAGTCAAATGGTCGAGAAGAAATCAACGTTGTTGTGTTGCTTTAATAAATCGTTGGAGAAGATTAGATTAGGTAATTAAGATTAGTTAATGCTTGATGACTAATCGTTGGAGAAGAAATCATTTTCTTTGTTATCGTTTCGTTTAAGACAACAATTTACTGTTCCACAACAAAACATAAATCATTACATAATCCTTTTCTCCCATGAAAAAGCACCAACAGAAGGATGCCACTGCTGCTCCTGTACTGTTAGCTTTTGACTGCTGTAATTAAATTATCTGGTTGACAAATTTGATCTCAAGGATAATCTTAAAAGCTGTCCAAATTTGCAAGGACCGACTTCCTTTACGGGCTCGAGAGGCAGTTATTTTAAAGTGTATTTTATTTAAAAATATATTTAAATAATATTTTTTATTTTTTAAAACTTATTTTTAATATTAATATATTAAAATAATTTAAAAATATAAAAAATATTAGAAATGCTCGGCGATGTTCACAAAGAAGCTCTGGGTGGGTTCATTTCATCGTATGGTTGGTTGAGTTATTGCTTTTAAACTCAAAATTACTATTTACCCCTTCCCTCGCTCTTACACTCCCTTCATCATTATCTAGAGTTATTGCTTCATCGTATAGTCATTAGATGTGTGTTAAAAACATGTATTTTCCTATTTCATGTTCTTTAGGAAAAATTACTCTTTTAATTGTTTTTATTCATTTTTTGGTGTTTTGAAAAATCATAGTATATATTAATAATTTAATATATAAACAATACATATAGTAAAATCTAGGATATAAATTATAATTTTTAAAAACATGAAGAGTAAATATAAATACAACTAAATTATAAAATAGTTAGGTAATTTTCTCTATTTTTCCCACCCTGTTCTTTTTTACTTTCAAATTCATGGAAGTATTTCTCGTCTTAATTGACCTCTCACCCTTTGAAAACTCCATTTCTTAGCTGCCTTGATTAGAAAAGTTGACCCAAACAATTTACAATCTAAAATCTAACACTAATCCAAATTAAATTTTAACTTGGATAAAAAAAAATCAATCCAATTTCTATTTAAATTTTTTAATAATCTAGTTTGATTAAATTCAATCATATCAATATAATAAATAATGTAAATTGAAAGCTTGTTTGATGTTGTTTTAAAAATGTTATTGATTTGAAAATGTATTAAAATAATTTTTTTTAATATTAATACATTAAAATGATATAAAAATATAAAAAAATTAATTTAAAATAAAAAAATTAAATTTTTTTTAAAGCAATTTTAATTTCAAATGCTAAATGCGTAACCCTCTTCACAGACGTCTAATGACTATGATCTAAGTCTATGAATTTTTTCATTTCCCTCTCAAACCATCCACAACATCAAGGACATTCAAGTCATTTCATCATGAATCCCAAAATATCATCTCCGCTATAAAACTCCTCTTCTCTCTCTAAATCCCGGAACCCATCGAATGGTTCGAACCAAACAATCCGGATCCTTAAAACAAATCTCGACCATCCATCTCTCAATCCAACGGCAGTGATAAGTCGGTGAGTTGGTTCCCTCCCTCGTGTTTCTTTCTTTCTCAGTCATAAACCCTAGCCAGCCCCCACCAGGAGATAGAAAGAAACACACACAAATGCCCTCTCTCTCTCCCTCAAGCAAACACCACCATCAATAACCACAACAAAACAACAGGATTTACGTGAGTCTCTTTTATTTTCAAGAAAGATTCAATCTCTTTAAAGAAAACCCTTCTTTTCTTCTCTCTTTGTAAAGAGACCCCTCATCTTTTGTTTTCAAGATTTCTTCTTGTTTTCTCTGAAATTTTTAGATTTTTTTTTGGGGGTTGTTTGTGGGCTTTTTATGTTTTGTGAATCTGAATCGGTTTTTTTGTTTAATTTTAATTTTTGGGTACGATGTTGTTTGTTTTTGAGACCATACTGTCTGCTACTTACGTGTGGGGGTCTGATTCCGAGTCAAGTCTGAGTTAACCCAGTTTCTTTTAGACCACAGTGAGTCGATTGTTCTTAGATCTGAGCGAGTAGAGCGGCCCCATGGACGTTTCTGCTCCTTTCTCCTCTTTATCCGGACCGTGAACCTTGTCGCAAGGAGAACCGAAACTTTTTTTTTTACCAGTAGAGTACTGAGTGAATTTTGTGAATCGGTGGTGAGTTGACTCGGGGTTACTCCGTGAGTTGAGGAGCGAGAAGATCGAGACTAGGGTAGGTCTGAACGGGGGCCGAACGGCGAGAATGCCGTCGGTGGGGTTGCGGAGGACGACGAGGGTGTTTGGGGTAATTAAGGGAGTTGATGGGGCTCGGGTGTTGAGGTCTGGGCGGCGTTTATGGCAGGAATCTGGTGATGGCAAGCTCAGGAGAAGCAATGATGGCGACGAGTGGTACCACACTATAATCAAGAACGACAACTATCAGACGAAGAATCAAAATAAAAATAGTGATCTGAAGTACAAGGAGAATAGTGGGTGGGCCCATGACGATAAACTGAAGAAAGATCTTGGTGTTGTTATTGCCATTGCAGCGCCTAAGAGAATTAAGAGGGTTAAGAGTGAGAAGAAGTTTGGGATTGTTTATAGGAGGAAAAGGAAGAGACTTGGTGGTGAAAAGAGTGAAGATTCGGAGGATAAGAAGTTTGGGATTCAGTTTTCACGTAGGCAGCGAAGGAGTCTGGATGATGAGAGTTCGGAGAGTCTTGTGTGTACTCCTGAGCTTGTTGTTTTAGTTGAGGATTTTAGTTCTAGTAGTAGTAATGGGTTGTCTTGTTTTTTGAGTTCGGTTTTGAGGTATATTAAGAGGGTCAATTTGAGCCTTTCTGAACTTGCTGATTTTCTCTTGTCGGAGCCAATCAGCAGTGTTTTTGCCTCGAATGGACTTCATTTTGCGCGGGTAAGTGTTGGTTCATTTTATATAATGGCTGTATTCTGCCGAAGTTGTATAGTTGTTTCTTTTTATATATATGCGGGTGAGTGTTGGTTCTTTTTATATAACGGCTGTCTTTTGTGCGGTTATGTCCACCATTTGAAGGAGAAAGTGTCAATTCTCTCTGCTCATTTTATCCGGCTTAATATAAGTGACTTTTAGCTTAGTTTGTTGTTAAAAGAAAGTTTTTGAATTTAGGTTTTGATCGGTATTTTAAATTTGAATGATATATACTTACCTGACATTGCTCTCACCCCCTCTCCCTTTCTAAATTTTTCTTTCAGGATCTTTCCGCTGATAGAATTGGAATTTGCAAGTTTTTTGGGACCAGGCAGCTTCTGCCAATGTTTTCTGTGGATTTTTCTTCAATTCCTTCGTGTTTTGTGCACATGCATCTCAGTTTGTTTGTTAGGTTTAAATTTCTGTCTCCCATACCTGTAAATAACTCGTTGGATGAGGATGATGAGGATGATGATGTAATGATGAGCGGAAGTAAAGTAGATCAATCATGCACGACCATGAAAACAGATTTTGCTCTGAAAATTACAGCTGTGCCTGAAATTGATAATTCTGGGAGTAAGGCAGTTGTACATCCATCTGTTAGAGCTTCCAAGTTAGCTGGTCGAAGCACCCAGTACAGAAATGGATTAAATTCCCGTGGTATTCAGAAAAGAAGGAGCTCACTCAGGAGAGGGAGACCTAGAAATTCTGCCATAGCCGGCCTGCACAAAGCTAGCGGTGCTTTGGTTTCTGATTTGATTAGTAGTAGAAGAAAAGGTATACCTTTCTCTTCTGTTGTGTCTAAGAACAAACTTAGAAGGTCAGTTCGAAGTAGCCCTGCAGCAAACATCAAAGAGATGAATTCTGCTGCAGTTGGAGTGAAGAAGGACATGAATATGTCTAGCTGCTCTGCAAATATACTGGTTTCCGAATCAGACAGATGTTACAGGATAGAAGGGGCCACTGTCATGTTTGAATTCACTGGTTCGAGGGAGTGGGTGCTTGTGGTGAAGAAAGATGGGTTAACCCGATACACCCATCTGGCACAGAAAAGTATGAGGACTTGTGCTTCCAACCGTTTCACTCATGATATAATTTGGACTGGGGATGACAATTGGAAGCTAGAATTCCCTAACCGACAGGACTGGTTCATTTTCAAGGAATTGTACAAGGAATGCTCTGATTGCAATGTTCCGGCTTCTTTTTCCAAGGTCATTTCTGTGCCTGGAGTACGAGAAGTGTTAGGCTATGAGAATGGTGGTGGTGCTCCCTTTTTAAGACCATATGCTTACATCTCTTCTGAAAATGATGAGGTAGCTAGAGCTTTGGCGAGGAGCACTGCAAGTTATGACATGGATTCTGAAGATGAGGAATGGCTTAAGAAGTATAATAATGACTTTTTAGCAGAATCTGATCATCTTTCAGAGGATAACTTTGAGTTATTGATTGATGCTCTTGAGAAGTCATATTACTGCAATCCAGATGACTTCACTGATGAGAATGCAGCAGCAAAATACTGTAAGGATTTTGGTAGGAGGGAAGTGGCTGAAGCTGTGTACAGTTACTGGATGAAAAAACGGAAACAGAAATGTTCACCGTTGCTCCGAGTTTTCCAGGTAAATGTTTTGTTATGTCTCACTTATCTGCAGTTGGAATTGAATAACAGTAGCCTTTGATATCTGCAGTTTGAATCATTTCACCTCTCAGTAACATCTTTAAAGTAAATTTTGCATCAAGTACAGATTGAGGAGTTTCAAAAAAATTCATGAACCTACCTTATCATTATCTGTCTCTCTCTCTCACACAACATACACGCATAATTATTAATTTTCCTTGACTTTTTTTGCATCGGTGAATCATGTTTTAGCCATTTGAGGGGTTAGCTTGGCATGGCTATAGAATTTTCAATGCTATTCAGTGCATTTTTTGTATTGCTAATATTTGCTTTTGATTTCAACTGATTATGGAGTTGCAAAAAATGCAACTTTGTGAAAATTTTCCATCATAATAACCATAGTAAGAAAACATTGATCTGTAAAAGCACCCAGATTTTATTTCAAATAACCCTTTGCCACAACTATGGCATCAATCGCCTTGCTAATAGGCTGGAAAGATACTCATTTAGCTATAGTATTCATCATTTGGGTGAAAAAAATGAAAGGAATGGAAAATAAATGATTTCAATTAAGATAATGTTGTGACACATTTTCTGCCTTCTTACAATTAACTACCCATCAACTTTGACGTGGCTACAAGAACCTGAACCACCTGCTTGTTGTGAAAAGTTAATTTCCCGGTGTGTTGATGTAAAATTACCATGACGTTCTTGCTAGTTTTTCATGTCATTTTGATGGAACTTTAAATTCCATGTCAGTTCCTGTTCACTTTCTCATTCTTCTCTCCTGCAGCATTTATTGTTTTACATGCATGCTAATTGTGTCTGGTAATGGTCTATATTGGCAAATCTGATCAAAATTGATGGTCCTTGCTACCAGGGGCATCAAGCTAAGAAAACCCCAGTGATTCCAAAACCTGTTCTGCGTAAGAGAAGGTCATTCAAACGACCTCCCAGTCAATTTGGAAGAGGCAAACAACCAAGTCTATTGCCAGGTAAGATCTCTCTTTTAGAATTTTTTTATGTAGTCAACGCATCTCTAAACTTACTCTATTTCTTAGTCAAGTATGCATGTGTTGAGAATTTTCATACCAAATGATACCCAGGAATTTGAATAAAAAAGTTATTTTCTAGTGATGTATTTTACTGATTCTTGCCCTGGCCATTACTGTAGTCCGGTTCTCAGGTTTATTCTTTTGTTTGTTAGTTGTATATTATAATTATTTGTGTTCAGTATCTACACTATGTATGGTTTGCTTCCCACTTCACTGTCATTTATCATAAATTAACATTTTATCATCTGTAATTCTATTGCTGAACAGTAATGGCTGCTGATCAAGATGCTTTGGAAGGATATAATGCCATGCATAAAATCGAAGAAGCTGAAAACTCAGTGAAGAGATCTTTGGAAGCTGCCATCCTCAAGCGTAGAAGGGCTCAGTTGCTCATGAAGAATGCAGATTTGGCAACCTATAAAGCTGCAATGGCACTTAAAATTGCTGAAGCTGCTCTTGTTGCCAGTTCAACTGATGTTGCTGTCACCCAATTGTGTGATTGATTGGTAATGGCTATTCCTGTTGCTACTACTAATTGAGTTGAACCAATAATTACTACGGGAAGGACTGCAGCCCCATTGCTGTTTTTGATGCCTTTGGAGGACAACCCTAAGTATTGTAATTTTGTATAGATTTTGATTGAATGTACATTCTGTATCTGTAAACCTCACGCCAAATGTTTTTACAAGGGAATTTGGTTGATGTCCTTGGAAAAAATTCAAAAAAAAAAGAGAAATTTACAGGAAATGTTTTTTACCTTAATGGCGAATCTCTTATCTTTGGCATATTGGTCAAGAAATGTGCATTTTTCATTACCCTGATTTCTCCATGCTCCATCCATGGATGCATTTTTTATTCACAATTTAGCCAGGTTAGTCTCTCTTCCCATATTGATCACTATGATACTTTGTGGATGTTTTCTAGTCTCTGGTTTGCTTAGCTCTCTGTTTATGCTTGCGACATTGAACCTGAGAAACTTAAAGTCACACATGGAGAAAAGGTCCCTTTCTGTCAGCACCTGACTTTTTTCGTTTCAAGTTTCTACTTTGGTCCCGTCAAGTAAGCTAGTGAACACGAGTTATAGACTTATGGTCAAGGCTTGAATTGCGATCCCAGGTGCTGTTGTCGCGTAGACAGCATACAGGGATATTAGCCTTACATTCGTCGAAGAATGGGCTCTGGTTAGGTGAATCATCATGACCCCTTTTATGGTCTGTTCAACGTTTCTTGGAGTTCGAACCACCCTGATCGCGACCATTTGCTGTAATCTGATATTGGCTGGAGCTTACCGGGACATAACGTGGATCGTAGTTGGTTCTACTCATGATATGTTGTGAGATAAACTTGAGGTACTTGGAAGCAAAAAAACAAAAGATCAAAATGAAAATGGAACACTGTTTTGAAGAACCAGTGGAGTCACTGCTTTTTGATGGACCTTGTAGCCAACGGTCCATGTTAGTGTCCTGAAAGCCTATCATGTGAGTGTTTTCACAGGCCTTATAATGATGTTTGTGCCTTACACAAATCATCTGCTTGTGTTTTCCTTTTCCAGTTTCACAATTTTTTTTAAAAAATCACCGTCTACTTCTACCAATACGTCCAATACCTGAGTCTATATTGTGTCAATTTTTGGGCCATATGTTAGGGCTATCTAGGTATTAGGGTAAACAATGGAATTGGTCATGAGATAGATTAAACATTTGGATGACTAACCAGAGTTTCAAAAGGGAATATTTTTAGAGGTTTGAACTTAGAATTTGAAGAGTTTTAAGCGCAATTTTTAAAGTAAAGGGCATGAAAAATAATTTTTTTATGAATTCCATTATTTAACCAAAACAGACCGATTGAACATATGTTCAATGTATGAAATCTAACTAGCTAGGATACATTAATTGTAAAAAGTAAATTAAAAAAACTCTTTCAAGTCCAAGGTTAGTGGACGAGCTGCTTGTCGCCTATGAGGGGTTGATTTCTTGTCATACGATCGACAAAGATTTGCGTTCATGCATGTTTATTTTACATCATGTTCCGTGCTGGTTAGGCCAAGAACCAGGAACAAAAAAGGGTTGATATTGGAGTTTGCTGCTCATATCCTTCACCAGTTATAGGTAGATTCCTGCTTTGTATTAATGCTAATGACTGGGATTTAGATAAATAAATTTGACAAGAGAAACTTTAATAATAAGTGATTGAAGAGTTGGAGGATATGCCAATCCCTTTGGAATTCTAGTTGTCAGCTAAGAGGGCACCAAGTTTCCAGTCATGGGACTCAAAGACAAGCAAAGGTACATATCATTGTTGTCAGAAGACCAGGAATCTGTCTTGATTTCCTAGGATACAACGACATAGAATAGAAAAATGTGTAATAATCCCATCCTTGTGTTACTTGACAAAATTGCGGATACCTTTGGTGCAAAATCTTTCAGCTTTCTTGTAACTCCCTCATACTCTTTTCTGTCACTATCTTGCCTTTCCTGTGATCTTCTTCACCTATACAAACCATGCCTTCTGAAATCAACCCATCATCACCGTTTTTTTACATGCTCATCAACTCCAAATATAACCGAAGCATTGTTCAAGTGATTTGCTTCAGGATTTGCCAAGTCTTGAAAATTTCATATGTTTAAGTCCTCCTTGCAAGTTCTTCTTGCACCATAACAAAGTTGGTATAGTTCAAAGGAATCTTGCTGTTTTGTAATAGCTTGAGAGTACAGATTTTAAACCATGGCTGAGGCTTTTGCTGGTAGCCATAACCTTGCAAGGTCAACGAGGTCACTGAGCACAAGGTCACCGAGCATGAGGAGTTTATCATCAGCGAGTAAAAGGAACTGGGCCTCAGCGAGTATTCACGAGGTGTGGGTCAATCAAGGAGACGTGTTTCAAAAGAGTGGGAGAGAGGAAGATGAGGAGGAGCTTAGAAGGGCTGCAATCGAGAGACTGCCTACCTGTGATTGCTGAAGAGGATAGTGAGCTATTTCTTCGTAGGGTGAGGGAAAGGACTGATAGGTCAGGCTCTTTCTTCCTCAATGGTTATTCTTGTTTATGATATTTCCAGTATAAATAATTTCTCTTTTGTTGAAAACCTTGACTTGTTTAAACAGGGTGGGAATTGACGCTCCTAGGATTGAAGTCCGGTTCGAGCATTTGTCGGTTGAAGGAGATGCATATGTTGGAACCATGGCACTTCCAACTCTGGTGAATGTTGCCATGAACAAAATAGAGGTGGTTCCTCCTGTCATTTTAATTATTTCCGCAGACAACTTATTTGATTCTAATCATGTAGAGCATGCAGAAAAAAGGTCTGAAGAGTGAAGAGTGAATTCATTATGCTATATGTGCACTTACTGCATTTTATTTAATTAAATCTACCGATTGAACATTAATTGTAAAATAAACATGTAAAATAATCTTTGTTCTTGGCCCAACCAGCGGAATCGTTAAACCAATGAGGTACATCTATGTGATTTCACAGTATTACTGTTTATTTGTTACTAGCAGATTCATGTTGGTTCTCTCTATAATGAATCTGTATTGAAATAGTTTGGACTAATTGAATCTTCATAAAGCTTGCCTGAACTTTGTAGATCATTCATTCTGTTTATGTTATTTCGTGTTTCCTCAGAATAACCCTGCTTCTAGGACCTCCAGGATCAGGCAAAACTACATTGCTGCAGGCACTTTCAGGGAAGAGGGATAAGGAGCTCAGGCTGTGTTTCTGCTTCCACTTATAGTCTCTTACTTGTGTTAGCAATTCTGGATGAACTATCAATGTAAGATTTAAGTCCAGAATTCTGGCTTAGTCACGTGTAACTTTCTGTTCAGGTATCAGGAAAAGTCACGGACTGTGGACGTGAATTTCACGAGTTCGTTCCTCAGAGAACATGTGCTTATGTAAGCCAGCATGATCTTCATCACGGCGAGATGACAGACAGAGAGACGTTGGTTTTTTCAGGGCGCTGTTTGGGAGTCGGGGCTAGATACGAATTGTTGGCAGAGTTGTGAATGAGAGAAAAGGAAGCAGGAATAAAACCAGATCCTGAGATAGATGCATTCATGAAGGCGACAGCTATGGCAGGCCAGGAAGTCTAGTTACAGAATATGTTCTCAAGGTTTGTTAACTTCACTTGCAGTTACTGTCTCTACCATTTACTATATAGTTCAGGAATCTGGAGCTTTACTGATTAAGGTTACTGCAACAGATTCTTGGACTAGATATCTGTGCTGATATTATGGTGGGTGATGATGATATGAGAAGAGGTATATCCGGCGGACAAAAGAAGCGTGTTACTACAGGAGAGATGTTGGCTGGACCAGCAAAAGCTCTTTTCATGGAAGAAATATCAACTGGTCTGGACAGTTCAACCACTTTCCAAATTGTCAAATTTATGAGGCAAATGGTTCGTATCCTGGATGTTACCATGATAATTTCTCTTTTGCAACCTGCACCCGAAACGTATGACCTTTTTTATGACATTATTTTTGTAATATTTTAATATAACAGAGAAAGAGTTGATAGGAAGAGTCAACAATGTCCTTCGAGGCCTAGAAAATAGATGTAAATGGAAGTGGGGTATTGTGGTAATTAAATAAATAACTTGATAAATAAAAATAAACAAAAAAGAAAGAATCTGAATTTTTGAGAGAGGAAACCGTGAGAGGAAAAGAACGAAAAAGCGGAGAAGGAAAGACTAAAATGATTAGAAGAAATAAACCCCTAAGGTAAGATTACCATTGATTATGTATAATTGTGCTATTTAGCTATGATTTTGAATTTGGTGAGGATTAGGGTTTTAAAGATTTTGTTTTGGGTTTAATTAATAAATTAATTGGAATATTATGGGTTAATTATTATGGGTAATGGTTTATTTAGTTGATTTTTGAAGATTTTGGGTAAGGATGATGATTTTGAGTTATGGTTTATTTAAATGATGAATTTGAGTTAGAGATTTTGGTAGATCAGTAGGTGATCTATGAGAAAATCTGGGTTTGAGGTTGAAGATGATGAAATTTTAGTTTAGTCCTTCAATTTGTGAAAATTACACTTCGGTCCCTGAACTTTGGGGAAATTACAATCTGATCCCTGAAGCAGATTTCAATATTCTGGACAAAATTTAGGATGAATTATGGGAAAAATTTCAGTGTAGTTATGAGTTTATGATATTTTCACTTTGGTCCTCCAATTTGATAAAATTACAATTTGACCCCTGAAAATATGATAAAAATTACAAGTTGGTCCCTGGCTGTAATTTTATTTTTGACGGATAATTGAGAGGATATTGTTAGTCTTTATGAACATCATATATGAATCTTAGTTTTTTGGAGGAGTCATCAACTTGTAGCAAAAGATCATCCCACATAGGCATACAAACATTTTCACTTATGTAAACAAAACAAATTTCTTCGCATAACATAACTAATTCTATAATATAAATTAATTATCTTAATACAATAGTTAATACAAATTATAGTTTGGGATCAACATGAGACTTTATCAGGTTTTTAGAGGTCAAATTGTAATTTTATCAGATGATGGATCAAACCGAAACTGTCATAAATTCATAACTATATTGAAATTTTGCTTATAATTCATCCTCAATTCTGTCCAAAGTCTTGAAGTTTGCTTTAGGGACCAAACTATATTTTTTCAAAAGTTAAAGGACTAAACTGTAATTCTCATAAATTGATGAATCAAACTGAAATTTCATCATCTTGAACCTTAAACCCAGATTTTTCCATAAATCACTTATTGATATATCAAAATTGTTAACTCAAATTCATAATTTAAACAAATTATAATTCAAAATCATCATCCTTACTCAAAATTTTTCAAATTAATTAAATAAATTATTACCTATAACAATTAAATTATAATATTTTAATCAATTTATTAAACAAATTCAAAACAAAATCTTCAAAACTCTAATATCTAATGAATTCAAAATCAAAGTTAAATAACATAATTATACATAACCAAAAAATAAATCTTAACTCAAAGGTTTATTTCTTCTAATCCTTTTCGGAAATGATGTCGTGACAATTTTACTCTCAGAAGGTCAGATTGTGTACCAAGGTCCACGTGAGGATGTACTTGAATTATTCGAAAGTGTTGGTTTCAAGTGCCCAGAAAGAAAAGGAGTTGCAGATTTCTTGCAAGAGGTAACATCAAAGAAAGAGCAGTACTGGAGCAAAAGGAACGGACCTTATCGATATGTATCGACACTTGAGTTGGTGAATTGCTTCAAGTCTTTCTACACAGGCCAAAAAGTCTCCTAAAAACTTCGAATTCCCTATGATAAATCTACAGCCCATCCTGCTGCAGTAGTGAAAGATGAGTATGGAATCTCCAATAAGGAAAGGCATGCTTTTTGAGAGAGTGGTTATTAATGAAGCGCAACTCTTTTGCCTATATATTCAAGACAACCCGGATCACTATCATGGCACTCATTGCCATGACAGTGTTCTTAAGAACTGAAATGACAGTTGGCACTGCTCAAGAAGGAAGAAAATAGTATGGTGCACTGTTCTTTAGTCTCATTAATGTTATGTTTAATGGGATGGCAGAGATGGCGATGACTATGACTCGGCTTCCTGTATTTTTCAAACAAGGGGATTTCAAGTTCTATCCAGCATGGGCTTTTGCATTACCAATATATCTGCTGAGGATCCCTGCCTCCTTGTTGGAGTCTGGGATATGGATCTTGCTCACATATTACACCATTGGCTTAGCTCCTGCTGCTAGCAGGTACGTGCATGGACTACTGTCTTTCAATAATTTTGGATGTGTAACTGAGCTGTTTTAATGTGTTGGTCATGTTCATTAACACATATTTTCAAATGTTAAGGTTTTTCAAACAATTTCTAGCTTTCTACAGTTTGCATCAGATGGCTCTGTTGCTCTTCCATTTCATTGCTGCTGTTGGAAGAACAGAAGTTGTGTCAAGCACCCTTGGCACCTTTATACTGCTGGTAGTTTTTGTCCTCGGTGGATTCATCGTTTCCAAAGGACAATGATTTTTCCTTTTGCTAATTACACTTCTGTATCTTTCTTTTTTTTTAGTTTAACGTGGGTGTCTGGGCCAGCTTATACGCACCTCGACTAATCCCACGGGCCCTGAAGTTAACGACCATGTAAGCCTTCAATGGCCATCATATGAGCAACCATAGGGCTCAAACCTGAGACCACAGAGGAAGCAAATCTCTTAGTCTCAAGCTCTTACCACTGGGCCACCACCTAAATAGTTTACACTTCTGCATCTTACTGCTGAAGGAAGTAAGTCTGTGTACATTTTCTATTTCTAGTAGTTGCATACGCTAAGATTTATGACATACATGAAAAAAAAAATTACACATCATTTTGCAGATAATATTGGACCCTGGATGATCTGGGGCTACCATATTTCTCCCATGATGCATGGACAGAAAGCCATAGTCCTCAAAGAGTTTCTCGACGAAAGATGGAGTGTGGTAAGACTTCTTAACAATGTTTGATAATGAATTTATTGTTCCATGGTGCCTTATTTTCTTGTTATCTGAACTAAAGTGGTCTTTCCTTGCTGCAGCCAAATCATGACAAAGCATTTTCTGAGCCCACTGTTGGAAAGGTTCTTCTGAAAATGAGAGGCATGTTCATGGAAGGATATTGGTATTGGATTTCGATTGGGGTACTTCGAGGATTTGCTCTGGTTTTTAATGTCCTTTTTGTAGCCGCACTGACTTATTTGGATCGTAAGCCATCAACTCTGATTCTGATCTTCATTTTGGCTACGTAAGCTTAATATTGACTTTAATAAATTTTTGGAAATAATGCAGCTCTGGGAGAATCTAAATCCATTATTCTGGAAGAGGATGAGACTACGAAGTCATCCTCAACTGGAAAGCAAGCAGCAAAGGCCTTAGAAATGACTCCAGCATCTGCTGCCCAATTCTCTGAAGGTTCACTTGTTTACAATAAAACTTAATAACTAGACTGTACTGTACTTCAACAGCTTTCTGCAAAGAATCCTGTTGTTTCTCTTCATCCCATGTCACCAATAATTTTTTTTTCTTGATCTCCACTACTCAAGACCATATAGTTGACTCATAAGTTTACTATCAATGCATAACTTCTACATGATCATGTTCAAGAAAGATTTCTATTCAATCAGTGTGGCAAAACTGCTATCTTAATCATTTTTGTGCTTATCATTTGCAGTTGCAGAGCAAGCGCCTAAGCAACGAGGAATGGTGTTGCCCTTCCAGCCCTTGTCACTTGCATTTAATCATGTGAATTACTATGTTGATGTGCCTATGGTAAGTATATCTCTAATCTATTTTGTATTATCACTTACAACAGAAAATATAAAGATCGTGAAAGAACATTGATGAAATGTCCGTTTAATTTTTATTGAGAAGTTCATCATTCAAGTAGATTGTGAACTTTTTGTTGATAATAATGAAATCTAGGTTTTTTATTTATCAGGAAATGAAAATGCAAGGAATTGAAGAGGATAGCCTCCAGCTGTTACGTGATGTTAGTGGTGTTTTCAGGCCCGGTGTTCTAACAGCATTGGTTGGTGTAACTTGTAAGTGGTGCTGGAAAGACAACTTTGATGGATGTTCTTGCTGGTCGGAAAACTGGAGGGTACATTGAAGGAAGTATCAGCATTTCTGGTTATCCATAGAAGCAAGAAACTTTTGCTCGGGTTAGCGGTTACTGTGAGCAGAATGATATCCATTCTCCGTATGTAACCGTCTATGAATCCCTCCTGTACTCTGCTTTGTTGCGTCTCGCCAAGGAAATTAAAGAGGATACAAGAAAGGTATTTTTTCTTCATGAAAATTGCATTTCATTCCATAGTATTAGCTATTTGCTTTAGTTCTGATGCATATGGCTATTTCTGCATCCTCCATAAATATTGATCAGCAGGTTTTCATCTTTTGTGCTACAGATGTTTGTTGAGGAAGTCATGGATTTGGTTGAGCTGAACCCACTAACGAATCTATGGACTTCCCGGAATAGATGGTTTGTCGACTGAGCAGAGAAAGTGACTCACTATAGCAGTAGAATTGGTTGCTAATCCATCCATCATCTTCATGGACGAGCCAACATCAGGCCTTGATGCTAGAGCTGCCGCAATTGTTATGCGTACAGTTACAGTAGATACAGGCCGAACTGTAGTCTGTACTATTCACCAAACAAGCATAGATATTTTCGAAGCTTTTGATGAGTTATTTCAATTTGTCATATGTTTTGGTCATTCAATATACTGATTCTGCTGGTTTTTTTTGAAGCAACGACGCTTCATGTTTATTTTTTGTCACTTTATCTTCTGCAGCTATTACTGATGAAGAGAGGAGGACAAGTCATTTATGCAGGAGCCCTTGGTTGCGAGTCTCACAAGCTCATAGAATACTTTGAACTTTGAAGTGAGTATTGCTTCTCAAATGTTAAAATCTTTTACAAGTTTTCTAGTACTTAATATCTACATCTTTCAGGCTGTACCAGAGGTTCCTTAGATCAAAGATGGTTATAATCCTGGTACATGGATGCTGGAAATCAGTTCAACTGCAGTTGAAGCTCAACTTAATGTAGACTTTGCAGAAATATATGCAAAATCTAAACTCTACCGGTAAGAATCTCGTACTACTAACTCATGCTTTCCTGTCAATCTCTGCCTCATTGTTTTTTTCCCTTATTCTCCCTTTCAATGTTCCTTAAATTAGTTCTCAACTATGACCATTGCTTATAGTTTATTTCCTTTCTGAAACAGGTCAAATCGGGAACTGATTGAAAAACTAAGCACTCCGGTAACAGGATCTGAGGAACTTTACTTTCCAACACAATACTCGCAGGATTTCTTTACTCAATGCAAGGCATGCTTCTTGAAACAGAAATGGTCTTACTGGAAGAACCCACGATATAATGCCATGCGATTGTTCATGACAGTGGCTATTGGTCTTCTATTTGGACTTATTTTCTGGAACCAAGGGCAAAAGATGTAAGTTGTGTAATATTTGATTCTCTTCTTACTGTTAATTCTCATTGATGACAAGCAACAAAATGCTTTTTCAAAACCTTATAGAGATTTTTGGAAAATAAAAGTAAAAGCTTATTGAAAGAACATCATAAACTTGCCGTTAGCTAGTCAGGTTGTTGTATTCTGCACAGTTTCTGAAGGACTATAGACCGAATTTTTCTTTTGGGAAAATGGAGCCATGTTTTCAATGGATAGGCACTAGGAATGTGATTTCTGTCAATGGTAATATTTGAATCCATCTTAAGCACTTGCAAACTCTTGTCAACAGACACAAGTAACAAGACCTGTTCAATTTGCTTGGAGCAATGTATTCTGCTGTCATTTTCCTCGGAGCCACCAACACTTCCTCAGTGATGTCAATCGTGTCGATAGAAATAACAGTCTTCTACCGTGAAAGAGCAGCTGGAATGTACTCCGAACTGCCTTGTGCATTTGCTCAGGTAAAATAAGCTAAAACTTTGGTGTAATTTTTGTGGACACCAGAAAACGTTCATAAATGGATAACCGATCCTATCTTGTGCCTTACAGGTTGCCATAGAGGGAATTTATGTTGCAATCCAAACTGTGGTCTACAGTATATTGCTCTACGTGAAGATTGAGTTCTCATGGGAAATTAAGAACTTCTTGTGGTTCTATTTCTTCATATTCACTGCCTTCATGCACTTCACTCTTTACGGGATGATGCTTGTCGCTCTCACTCCAGGCCACCAAATTGCTGCCACCTGTTGTCTGGCTTCCTCGTCCCCATAACAGTGTGTTTTACCGATGAATTTTTACGTAGTTCCTAATGCCTATCTAGGATATTGTAAAAAAAAAAACTGAAACCTGACAACTCTAGTTTGCAGCAAATTCCTATCTGGTGGAGGTGGTACTAATGGGCTTCTCCAGTCTCTTGGACAATCTATGGCCAACCTCTCAGGTGGGCAACCTCAAAAAACTAATCGAGGTACCGGAAGACAGTCCAACCCCAGTAAATGTGCTCCTTAAGGCAAGCATAGGATTTGAATATGACTTCCTCGGAGCCGTTGCAGCCGCCCATATCGGTTTTGTCTTACTCTTCTTGTTTACCTTTGCCTACGGAATCAAGTACCTCAACTTCCAAAGAAGACAGGAGAGAGTCTCGAAAGAATCTTGCAGACTCTGTCGTGTCTGAAATCTGGATAAAATTTATCAGTGGCTTGCTAACTTGCTTGCCTCCCTCGAATTTTTTATTTCTTCATGTCTTGTGTATTCATTAATAATGGAAGTCCTAATCTATTGTTCTTTGATAAATTTCATTGAATGCAGAACAAGAATTTTACTGTTTATTTACAACCTTCAGCAATTTTCTTCTACCATCTTGTGTTTTAAACTTCTTATTTTCTTTCTAACATTTGGAAGACAGTGAAAACCAAAGTTATTAAATTTATCCTGGCCAATCGGTTGATCTAAAAATTCTAAATTCTGTAATTCAAAGTTTAATCTAAATTGGGTTTTAAATTAAACTCTGGTAAAATTGATTTAACTCAATTATATTTTTTTATTCACCCAATTATATTTATTTTTATTCAATTTAGGTTAACTTAAAAAAAACATTATTTTAATAAAAATTGATCGACTTGTATTGATACGATGATTTATAGATTTACTCGTAAATTTCTGAAATACAGTTCATGTCACACTATCACGTTCATCCTAAACAAATGTGTACCACCGAAGGGTTTAGGAGCGGGGTTAAGCAGCGAACCCGTGGCATTCCAAGTCACGGGTGCAACTCCTACCATCGGATTGCCACTCTCTCTCCTTCGTGTGGTAAAAAGGGCAGAGCCTACTTGGCTCAAATTGAACTGGCATGATCTGACACGGCTAATCCTTGAAGTATTGGTGTCGTGGTGAGTTGGCTGTGGTAGCCCTAGACCTGTATATACTCCACTTTCATATAAATCAGCAAAAAGTTAAAGAAAGAAACATGAATCAAGCTATCCAAGCTCAGTCCAACTTTGTTGGATATGATGTAATGTGTAAGGTTATTCGCTGCCAAAGGAACAACAGAGTGAGAAGATAAGACAGGAAAAGACACAGAACTTAAAGATGCACTCAAGAATGAGTCTTCCGCAACTGAGCAGGCCCTAATCTTTTCTCTTTTTTGAGAAAAGGAACGGTTCTAATCCAACGCATTTCATACTCCACAAATTATAGCAAATTTTCTGTAAGAGATTGAATTGTCAAACACGGTATGGAATTCAATTAGGTAATATCTGATTAGGGAAAGAGTTACATAACAAAGATGTTCCAAGTCTAGATCTGTATTGATAGATTAAAATTGGTGTTGTACTACCAATAGACTACAGATAAAGGTGGATAACTTTTGCACATAATTTTCTGTCTTCACAACAAAGATATTCCAAATCTTAAGATGCACACATTGCTTAAGGTAGTCTTGCACTACCGATAGACTAGAAATAATGATGGAGAAACATTTTCACAGAAGATTCCTCCTGAAGGAACTTGGAATTGCTTCACCATGTTTTAAGTCAATATTTGTCATCAGCTATTTATTCAGCGACTTATCATCAGTTTTAACAGGAGCATTTGCCAGCTCTTGAATTTCCTTCTTGCTCTTTATTAGAATCCTCTTCTTGGTATTAAAATCAAGCCTGTCCAAGTCCTCAGCAATTCCCAGGTACCCGTATAGTAGGTGCTCCTCCAACTGGCCTCCTTGAGTTTCTTCTTCCAAACTATTGCTGTTGTTAATGTTGTTGGATGTGTTATGCTCAAATTCTTCTCTCCCGTGTTTCTTCTCTGCAAAATATTTGTGAAGCTTCTCTGCATTTCCGAGTCCAGTAAAAGTTCCCAAAAACTTTACCAACATAACACTTTGGTCGGCAGGTTTTCCTAGGCATACCTTGATTTTACCCCCAACAATACCTTTACCTATCATCATGCAAAGAGCCAAGGGATGCAGTGAATTAGTAGAAGTGAAACAGAATGTTAGGCTGGCAAATCCTAAATATACAGCTGCTTCAAATAGTGCAGAAAAAATTTAAAACATGAAATATATGCTGTTCTTCTTCCTTGTATGTTCAAAGGCTAATTGAATTTAAACCAATCTTTTCTTCATCAGCATTAGAAAGATGTTCTTTACATCCATCCCCACTCAAATTTGATTTTAGCACAACTGTATTCAGTAACTAATCAAATAAATTGGTACTTACCTCTCAGAAAAGCCTCAACCCCTTCAATAGGTATGACCTTCTGTTGTTCTGGGTTGTTGTTTGACATAGAAATGTTGTGGATGACAACAAGTGGAGGCCAGAGCATCAAATCCTCTTTCTGAGCAAAAGCTTCTTCATCAGGCAAGATCTCAGGAGCACATGTTATTGCGTCACAAGGCACAGAACTATTCCACCCCATCAAAACACATATTGCCTTGTGAAGACCCAAGTGTTGCGCTCTCAGCCCAATCTTGTGGGACATAAACGCATGCTGTACCAGGTTTTGAGCAGCCATGAACTCCTTTGATGAGCTGTGAAAAGTACAGGCATGTAAACATACAGCAGTGGGGTGCACACTATATTTCGACAATGCCAAAAGGAACTTGATGGACAAGCATAACATCCATCAACAAGTATAGTAAAGAAATTAACATGAACGAATATTAATGTTTCATGAGCCAATTTCTATAAGTTGCATAGAATAAGCTTCTTTTTATGGAAAGAAAATGAAGTCCTTCACAATACCCCATGCCTACCGAAAACATATGCAAGGTGAACAAGCAAATATCACATCGGCATTCTTTGAGAAATAAAGTGCTAGTGCCTTACAATTAAACAGAATTAACATGTCCCCAAGCAGTACAAAATCTGCAAAACAGTTAGCCCCTTTTCTCCGACCAATTGGACCAGCTAACTAACTCAATCTTCCCTTTCTGATACATCCATAACTATAGCACCCCCTTCTTCTTCTAGAATAGCCACACACAACATACCTCCAGTGTAATTCTTCTTCTGCTTCCAGAAGCGTCGTGCCATCCAGTTACACATTATAAACATTTGCTAATAGTTAATATATTGCCAATTTTTTTGGCATTTAAATGCCATGTCAAACAACAGCTTAAGAGAGAGAAAAAAATTGTCAAACAGAACTTGTAATTCTTGATCACTCTTAGTCCATCAACATGCACACAACAATCATTTATGTGACTTTCACTGAAAGAATTACTCTGACCAATCACCTCTCACCAAGTAATAACATTTACATAAGAATTACCCAGCAAGTAATAGTAACATAACACAGAAATAACTGAAAAACCATAAGGATTCCCAGCAAGTAATAGTAACATATCACAGAAATAACTTAAAAACATGTCTTTTGGGTTAAGCCAAACTCACCTGATTCCCGCTGTAGGACAAACTAGGAAACTCCTGAATCAAAATATGGAAATGCTCTCCACTTTAAAAATGCATATCACAGAAAAGAAAACAGACCTTTTGCCACATACGATGCAGAACAAACTACCAGCTTTTCCTTGCTCCTTGTATCTTCTTCGAACTGCTGTGTTCAAATTTAATCTTTTTGAAAACAGTAAGAAGGCTTCATCCACCAGTTGCTTGAATTCCTCAGAGCCCTCACGTGGTTCAGCCTCCCCGAGATTTACCCAATCTTCTGGCTGGTCATCATCATTTATATTTGCATCATTGCCATAATCATCATTTCTTTTCCAAATCCTATGCTGTCTATGAACACTTTTTTTATCAGTCTGGTGTGAGTTATACCAACTTAAAGGACCAGATCTCGGATGACCCTTCATATATTTAGCACCAGGTTTATAATCTCTAATCAAATCCCTTTGTGCATGCACCGAGGAATCTTGAGAAGACAACCAGTCTTCAGATGCAGAATCTCCAAAATTATCTCTATCGTATGTCCTTTTAGCATTTCTATATGCACTCTGGTCAAACCTCCGAGTCCTGGACACATGTAAAGCACCTGTATCTTCATCTACCCATTCCTCACCACTTTCATAAAGATCTTCAAATTCTTGAGGTAAATTCCGTTTGTTTGACACAATATTTCTTGTATCATGCCTATTTATATCTTCCTCCACAATGTACTTTCTGTCATGCCTATTTATTTCTTCCTCCATTACATAGTTTCGGTTGAATGCTTTATCTGGTGGCTCATACGAGGCAAGCTCTCCCCTCATTCTTTGCCTCTGGGCAGCAAATCTCTTCATTTCCATGTCATATATTGGCATAGGAGGATCATGCAATATTTCCTTTTGAAACTGTGGACCTGCATCTCTTCCAAACCCATAATTTGGTCTCAAATGTGGGACTTGGCGATCCTGTGTGACACCCGAATGAGATCTCCTATTATCTTGTAACTCTCCCTGTCCACGATCAACTTGAGTATATGCTGAACCCAAATATTCCACATTGTGCTTTGATGTGTTTTGTATTCTGCCTGTATCAAGGTTCTCCATGGGTGCTTGCCTTTGTATTGTGGGATGGTCAAATACAGTGCTCCTTCTCACGTTTATAAAGGAACCATCAGTGTGATCAGTCCTGTCTCTAACATGGTGCATACTCATTCTTGAAAATTCTCTATGCTCAAAATCTGTTTGAGCATGCTCATAGTTCAATGGAGAAGGTGGAGACATCATTCTGTGTACATCGTCAGATGGATATGCATGATTGTCATCCACAATTTCTTGTGATTTGGAGTAGAAGTAATGATCATGCGAGGGCCTTTTAGGATTATAGGCACCCTGCGGATAACTTGTCATAATTCTCTTACTAGCCTCATAGTCTCTTATGTCCATAACTGACCTTTCCCTATATGTGTTAAAATTCGTAGGTTCTGTGTGTTTTATGCTGCTCCTTGGATATTCATCTGAAGCAGCTAAGGGCATGCCTTCTCTATAAGAACCTGGAAACTCACTCCTTGAGAATCCAGAAGATGAACCAGCAAAATCTTTATATCGAGGAGCGCTTTCCAAATCCTTAGAGTGAGGAGCTGACATCCTGGTGTACGGAACATATCTTGAATGAAACATAGGTTTTTCCCCTTCTTCGTAAAATCTCCTGGCCGGAATTTTATCTGATGGTATAGTCTCTCGAAATTGAAGTTCTTCATCATCAAAGTGGCCACTATCCATATTCCGAGACATTGACTGTATATGTGATCCAGTATCTCCATAATTTGAGTTGGGAACCAAATCTCGAGGCACCCGATATGACCCTCTTATCATACCATCTTCCTCAGGCACTGATTTCTGCCCCATCATGCCATGCCCATCAATACCCACGCCCCTGTTATCACGATAATCCTTCTCTTTACTCGCTCTAGAAGATGCAGCATGATGATCATATCCATAGCCTCGCTTCAATCTATTACTTTTACCATCAACATGTTCCTCAACTTGCCTGTATTTCCTATGCACAACCCCCTCATCAAAACGAGGTTTTTTACGCTCTTGGGCGTACTGTGGGGAACCAGACCGGACTTTTTCAGTCCTACCTGCACCCAAATGCCAACTAGAGTCCCTTCTTTCGGTCGAGCTGCTCCTTCCCTCCCCATGAACTACCTTTCTAGTACCCTCAACCTTCCTACGAGGGCTTAAACTCCTTCGCTGCTGCACGCGTGGAGACCGATCCACTGCGTGACGGCGAGGAGCAGGATGAGACTCATGTCCAACTTCAGTTCTATGTTGATTACGTGTCTTTGCAGATGGAGACTGTGCGATGTAATCTTCAGGCTTCCTAGACTGCATCTTTCTTAATTACTAAGAGATAAAAAGCAAATCCGCTATCTATATCTATATAAAGCCTTAAGCTTTTGATCATATAGAATCTATCATAACACAATAAATCACCAAAATTCAATCTCTAAGCAATTTAAAAAGTCAAACCCTGGAATAGACAGAACCCAGTAAAGTATTTCTGCAGATTTATGCTAGCAACACTCCAAATCTATTGAAAACACCAGTCAAAGAAAAATCCAGAGAGGAATTCGATTTCTATGATTGAGAGATCAAAGAAAAATGATCAAACCTTTCTTTGTTGTTGAAAATAAAGAAACCCACGATTGATTTCTTGACTATTTTTGATCAAATTCTGTGTTGCTTCTCTAAATTTTTCATGTCATGTATAGAGAAGTAGCTCGGTTTTTTTTAGGTTTAGGTAAAGAGAAGATTGAAGGACATGTGTGTTGAATTTTTTGCACTAGTGTCTACTGGATTTTTTTATTTTTTTTTTCGTTGTTTAATAACACTCTGCCTTTACCTGGTGCCTTGTGGGGTTAGTGAATAATTAAAGTAATTAATTACTTGATTATTATTTTAATTATTAATTTATATATACATGTATATAAACGGAAATTTTTTGTTTAAAAAATAGAATGGAAATATAAAATAAATTTATTTTTAATATAGTTTTAAAATAATTTTTTGTATTTTAAAAAAATTATTTTATTTATTTTATTATAAGAAAATGCAAATAAAAAATTAATTGTTTTTAATAGATTTGGTTTGAATTTCAATTACCTAATCTTGGAATTAAAAGATTTTCACGAGCAAAAACAGGTTCTTAATATTTATTTTTCACGAGCTTTTATTTAATACTTTGACCCAACATATCACGCAATCGTGGCTTTCAATTACCACTTTGGTCTCATCTGTTTTCCTCTTACAAAAAAAAATTAATATATATGTAAACCATAAATTTAACAATTGCAAGTGGTTAAAGTTATTGTTTTAAAACGTGATCTCACTCGTTTAGTTAATTCATAATTTGGATAATTCGGGATATAAACTAAATCAAGTTTCGACAAAAAAAAAAATTAGAATAATTAACTTGGTATAATTCTTTTAAAAATTCAGGTTGATTTATAATTTAATTAATTTAAAAATATATATAATTAAAATTTGTTGATTTTTTTATTTTTTAAAATAATATTATTTTTATTGATTTATAAAATAAAAATAAATAATTAATTTGAATTAACTCAATTGAAATCATTTAACTTATAAAAGAATGCGGTTACTTTCTAAAATATTTTGTTTTTAGAAATGTATTAAAATAATATTTTTTTATTTTTAAAAATTATATTAAAATAATAAAAAAATATCAAAAAAAAAATATTTAACAAAAAAAAAAACAGCACGAACTAATTATTGAGTCAGCACATATCATGGATTCACCTCGAAGTTAAGTTTAAAAGCTATGCTTAAAGTAAATTGTGCTCCCGTGGCTTAACCAGCTGAAAAGAACATGTAATGATGATGATCTGACCCTGCCTGGTAAAGGATGGGACGGGAGGCAACAAAAGGAAAGTGAAATAACAGAGAAAGGAAAAAAAAAAACAACCTGTTTTTTTAATTATGAATGTTATTTTTTTAAAAAAAATTATTTTATTATTATTATCTATTTTTTGTGTTTTTAAATTATTATTTTAACATATTATATTAAAAAATATTTGAAAAAATAATTGCTCGCAACTTGAATACCAAACACGCTTCATCAAAATAAACAGAAAAGAAGAGGGACAGGAAGATACAGATACAGACACAGTAAAATCCGCAAACCATGTGAAGTCACATGAGACCATTCCTTTCCATTCAAGCTAAGTTTTATGTGCAAACTTCTCTTTTTTTTTATCCCTACACATGCAGATACATTGTGTGCGCCTCAACATTGTTCTGTTAGGCAATCACTTACCTGCCTAGGAAAAAATATTGGTTTCTCTATTGGGATTTGACTGCTTAACTACTGGATACTAAAGAAAGACAGGACCGTAGAGATCCTTGGTTCCATTATCGTTGCCCAGCAAAGCACCTTTTTTAAGGAGAGTTTGCCGTTGATCTAGCAAGCATTAGGGTTACAAGAAAGCTAGCATACTAATTAGTGAAACTTGGAAATAGGTGATTGATTCTCTTAGAATAAAGTAAGTAATTCCCATTCTTTGGATGTCTTGTCTTTGCTTTTTTTGAAATCATTTCAACAGGAAGCAAGTAGTCTTGGGGAGCGTTTTGGGATATTTGCTCTTGCTTTCTCAGGAATGTAGTGAAAAGGAAGCAAGTTTGATCGTGGAGGTTTGAAGCAAAAGCAAGAGACCAACACGAGGAGATGATACAAAAGAATGTTAAGCATTTTAGAGTTTTGTGCAACTTCGCTGCCAAACATAGAAACTCTAGAGTAGTTTGACTCTGTGGTGAAAGATGAAAAACATGGGAAGTAATATTGGCAGCAGTGGGAGGCTATCGACAGAAGAGATCAATGAAGAAGAGGAGATTCCAAGGCTGGACATATCCAAGTTTCAAGCTAGAGAGGAAGAGATTGAGAGAAAGAAGATGGAGGTGAGGGAGAAAGTCGAACTTCAATTAGGCCGTGCCGAAGAAGAAACAAGACGCTTGACACACATTTGGGAAGTAAGTTAGTTATGAGGGAAGAAAATGCTGCAACTGTGCTGCTTGAATAACAAGCAACAAATTTAGTTGATGCTCAAGCATTTTATGCCCTATTTTTTTGTATGATCAGGAACTTGAAGTGCTGGCTGACCCTTTGAGAAAAGACGTTGCAATTGCACGTAAGAAGATTGATATGGCAAATAAAGAGTTGAAACCTCTAGGCCAGAGCTGCCAGAAGAAGGTGCAAGCAACAGTTGCTCCCATGTTTTGCATGCTTTCTTCTTCCTAGACAAGATATCTAAATTTGTTCTGATTGTTAACAGGAGAAAGAATACAAAGAAGCCCTGGAAGCATTCAACGAAAAGAACAGAGAAAAAGCTCAGCTAGTAGCCACATTAATGGAGGTATTGTTTCAGAATTTAATTTCCACCGGTACTCAGGACTTGTACTCTTGTCTCCAAACCTTTTGAGTTTTGAGTTCTTTTCTTTTAATCCTTCTTTCTCACTGTTACCTTCTTGTCAGCTGCTGACTGAGAGTGAAAAACAGAGGATGAAGAAGCTGGAAGAGCTGAACAAGATCATGGAGTCCATACGCTGAGATATCTCTGCCTTGTATAATCAAGCTCTCTGATATTGTGTTAAACTCAATGAACTTTTTTTTTTTTTTGGGGAACATTATTCATTCATGTATTCATTCAATAATGTTGTGTCTCTTTATTGAATTTAACTAGGTTCATGTTAATGGCCGAAAACAATCTCTTCGCTAAAATCATGTAGGCCTGATTTCTTCTCATAATGTGATTATTTTTTCTCAACTGTTTTGAATATTAACCGAGTTAAATTTAGATTATCTGGAGAGGTCAAAAATCTAACGATAAAAAAAATTATATAATGACAAAATTCAGTACCCAGATCATAAACATTTTACCACTTGTTCGAATGATCAAATCCTTAAACTGCATACTAGTTCTGTTGATTGTCAGAAAAAGAAAAGGAACAGGTCTGGTTTTGTGGTATGGTAATTGCTTTTGTGGCATTAACCTTCACAAAACCTCTTGCCTGCTTCTTCACAAATTTGAAGAAGGAAAAGATTGCCAAATCTTCCCTAACACGGTATTCTGGTCTGTGGCAGGAATAGGATATTCCAAAAAACCCAAGAATTGAAAATCCAGAATATTTGAAGGGTTGTTGCAAACATAGTTTTTAAACTTGGTTTGATTTGATGAATTATTTCAAAAAATCCAAAAAATTCAAGAATTAAAGCTTAATTCGGACTAGATTTTCAGATGAATCAAATCAAATATTCGAACAAGTGGATTTTCAAACCAGCTCCTACCTCCACTACAAATCCAGCATTCAAAGGTTGATCCATATACAAAGGCATAGCTATTATTGGATCACCAAATCTCATGCTCTCCAACACAGAATTCCAACCACAGTGACTCAGAAATCCACCAATGCCAGGATGACTCGAAATTCTCTTCTGTGGAGCCCATTCCTCGACTATCAGTCCCCTTTCTCCAACCATATCAAAGAAACCCTCAGGCAATGCTTCTTTTGCACTAATTTTCTCTCCTTGAGCAAACCTTAGGACCCATATAAAGTTTACTTTGCTAAGCAGTAGTCCAAGTGCCAGCTCTCCTCTTTCCTCCTTTGACAAATAATTTTCAGTGCCAAATGAAACAAAAATGACTGAAGATGTGTCTTTCTTGTTAAGCCATTCTGTGATTTCTGTTTTTTCACCTTCTTGATTACTAGCTAGGGCCTTGAACAAGCACAATCTTCTTCATGGCTACAGCAGAGAGATCATCTAAGTATCTACCTTCAATCTCTTCCGAACTCCGGACCAGCATTGTGCTAGAGGATTGTTCCAAGTGTTGAAGAATTCAGTCTTTAACTATCGGAAAATATTTTGCAGAATCTTGAATAATAGACTGTCGTGATCAGACTGATTACCTGAGTTCTTGAGGGCATGAACTGCAACAGAATTTGCCTCATTGCCACTAATCACAAACTGAAGGGTTGGAATATTCAGTGATAAAGCCAGCGCAAGAGCCCATGGCTGAAAGAAATCACAAATAAGCAAATCTGGCTTTAATGTTGTCAAAATGTTGGAGAAGCTACTGCTTGCCTTATCAAATGCTTGCATCAAGTTTCCCAGGAGATGCTTCGGCATGCAGGCCTTTGGTTGTGTGGTAATGAAGAGGAAGGTCAGGCAATGATGGAAGATGAAGTTGTACAAGAATTGTATTGAAGAGAACTACTTTTCTTCTTCCAATAGGTTTTCTTTGATATATATGGCAAGGTTAGCAGGTGTGGAACAAAGATAAATATGAAAGTTTCTATTCGAAAGCTTCTTGGCTACATCCATGTGGGATGTGTGTGACTATATGCTAACCATGGAAACATTAGAACCCGAATAGCTCTCCTTTTTGGGGCATCCATCAATATATTATTAGTTATAGGCTTGTGCTCTTTCTTGATTTTGCTAATAAGCCTATGGGCGCCTATGACACCTTCTTATCTGTGATTTTTTTTATTCATACCCAAATTAATCATCTAATGTCAGCAACGCGTTGGAAGGTTTAAAAAAATAATCAAATATATGTATAAATTTTTCTATGAAAGTTCCTTCTTGTCAAGAATCTCCTTAGGTTTTGAAACGAATTATAAGTTAGTTCTTGCTTAAGAACCTTTAAATTCAGTCCCTCAACTGTCACCATTGTTTTATTAAATTAATTTCTAAATTTTTCCATGTTTGTTTCATAGTTAGCTCATGGTCACGTATCTCCTTTCCCAGAGCTAGCCAATAAAAATCCAGAGAGAAACTTCTACGTATACTTTTGTTCCATGCCTATAAACCTCGAATTCTTAAGGCCTAAAATTATGTCAAGAATATTCAAGTTGCAATCAAATTTATTGAACTCCACAAGAATATTCAAGTTGCAATCAAATTTATTGAACTCCACCTTCCAACTTTGAATCTCCTTGCTCATTACCGCACCGCAAAAGGCCTACCGCCCCATCTCATGGAAACCCTCACGGAGGCTCTAGAAATAGCAAGCCCTAGTTTCTTTAACATTTTAAAAGCTTTAAAATCAGACTGTCTGTCTGTGATTTTGTTCAGTTATAGGCACAACTCCAGCATTTTCATTGAATTATATACCAGCTGTATAATGGTAGCTATATATGCGTATGGGCTCCAACCAGCCATTAGTAGAGAGTGTTGGTGTGGCTATGGAGGTGATCAGGAACAACAATGGAGGCTTTGAAAGTGAGGACATTGCAAGGATAATAAGAGATGTGGTGGTGGAGAAAGTTGGTGAGGCTGTAAGAAAGAGCAAGCCCCGACATTGAAGGAGAAGCAAAAGCGCAAGAGAAAGCCCACGACAATAAACTGGCAAGGCCATGAAGTTGATTTCAAATCTGGCCCTTAGGCATTCCCTTGTGGCCTGATCCCTGACAAGTGATTGATGTAGTTTGTACGACTTTTTGGACTGGCTCTGTGGCCTCAAGCCCATAAAAGGATGGTCAAGAATATTATCAAGATTCAGATTTAAATTTCTTTAATTTGATATAAATAGCATTTTTTTAATTGAAAATAGATTCCGTGTAAGTATAAATTATAGTGATATACAAGATAAATAATGCTTCAGGATGTGGCATAATGAACTATGCCTATGCAAGTATTAATTACTTCAATTAATAAATATTATTAAGTACAGGTTTAGTGAGCTAATTAATAAATTAGCTTAATGTCAACTTCACGTGTATTGGTTGTCAAGATAATGAATGGGTTTTTGATCTCTTTGAAACACTATTTTTTCTTGTTATCCAATTAATTAGTTAGATACTAGTTTACATGTTTAGACTATATTGTGAAATGAAACCAAAAAAAAAACTAAACATAACACAAAATATATTTAGGTTGTTGATTATATATATTATTGTAATTTCCTTTTTTCTCGTTTTCTTTCGTGTAAGCTTCCTAAGAATTAATTAATTAATTATATATATATATATATATTATTGTAATTTCCTTTTTTCTCGTTTTCTTTCGTGTAAGCTTCCTAAGAATTAATTATTATTATTATTACAGCAAGAAAATAAAAGATAGCAAGTATAATCTATAGCCATGGAAAAAGGATGACCGAAGAACATACTGAGATGCCAAGGGTCCCCATCATTGCTAAAAAAAAAAAAAAAAAGCTTCTTTGTTCATTCCCAAAATGCCCAAGTTCTCTTTCTCAATAGTTTTAGTGAAAGTAAAAGTCTTGATCACCATTTTAATTCAACGATTTCTGCATTCACAAAAATTCTCATAGGCTGCCTTTGGGTTAGATCCGACTTGAGCCATCATCGAAAGTGTCAGTTCATCATCAATCACCACCGCCGTTTAATGTCAACAAAACGTGAAGAATGCCTAATGATACAAGCTAAACCAAATCCATTGACCAAGACATTGCTTGCAAGTGACCACTTCTTCAAGAAACCATGAAAGGCTATCATGACAGGTGGTTCAATTACCATATAACCATACAGCCCAATCATGTCCGCTTAATGAATCTACCCTAGAAAAATCCCTTCACAATATATATAGCTGACCAGGTATTTTCTTTTGGAACTATGGTCAAGATTTAGCTGTCAAAACTTGATTTCCTAGTTCATAGTCACTGTATCTAGAATTATCTTAGAGAAGAAGAAAGGGTAGTCAACACGGCGTATATTAATCAACTTGACAAAGTCCTATCTTCCAAATTCTGATATTTTCATTCTTGATTGATGAACAAGCATGCCTCCCTCCCCTCTCTCTCTCTCTCTCTCTCTATATATATATATATATATATATATATAAACACCAACAAGGCCTAACTAGCCATTCATCAGCAATCAAAGCAATCTCTCACAAGCTCTCATCAACATCAAACATTACACAATCTAGCTCAATCTTATTAATCTTGTTATTTTAAAGTCTTCTAACATTAAGGTAATGTCCGAGGACAATTCTCGTGACGCTTCTCCGGTGCATCACGAAGAGGATGTTTATCAATATGGTTATCCTAGGTGTGATACAAGTAACTCCATGGCATCAAGCTCAAATGATTCTCCATTTTTTGGGATATATGATTCTATGTCATTATTGGAAAGTGGTCTGTACCAGCAAAAATACGGCGACATAAGTGATCATTATCATAGAAAACAAGACAAGGCATGGGATTCGATTGATTCAAGGTTGCTAATGTTGCTAGAATTTTTTAGAGAACTTTTTATTCGAAGAAGGGAAGTTTTCAAGAAATTATTCCCGGAGTTACATGATGAATTTTTGGGGGTGTTCAAGAAAATGGGTAACATTAATTTGTCCATAGAAAAGCCTGGTCAAGTCAAGACTAGGGCATTGCATAGAAGCTTGAGTGTTGGCTCGCCAAGAATACCTTCAAGAAATGGAGGTGAATCGCCATTAAGGCTTGAGAGGTTCAAGGTTCGCACGGTGATTCCTGGCGGCGGTGGCCAAGGGGACACTGACAAGGGCGGTGGCCAAGGTGACACTGACAAGGGTGGTGGCACATCTGGTGACGATGGAAAAGTCAAATAGATTACTAGTCTATTTTTGTTGCAAGGTTTGAAAACAAACAATTTGCTTTTTTTTTTTGGGTAAACAGCAAACAGTTTGTTTAAAGATATAAAATTATTTTATTATTTCATTAATTACTCGATGTCTAGCTGTAAATAGTATAAATAATTACACAATTTGCTGCCTTGTAGAAATTTCGTGTACTGTGAAATATTTGCCAATAATAAGGGGTTTTTTTTTAATATTATTTTTTAGGGTTTATTATCCATGAAACAAAATTCATAGACCTAGTTGGTAACCCGACTAGATTGAGAAATTCTTGCATATTTATGAGAGATGGTATTAGTTTTTGTATCGCACTCCAATCATTCTCACTTAATATAACACAAGAGAAATAAATTTTATGAAGATACTAAATGTAGTAATTTATATTGTTGGTTTAAGACTCGATTTTGGTAAGTACTTCGGAATAAAAAGAAACTAAAATAATAAAAACAGAAACATATTTTATTAAAGAAATAAAAACATGAAAATAAAATTGTTTTGGAAAAATAAATTATATATTTCAAAACAATAAATTAATACATGATAAATTTATTTTTTATTGTTTTAACTATTTTTATTTTTATTCATCTCTTTTACCTCAAGACAGTAATAAAAAATTATTAAAAAAACTAAGTCTTTATAAATTAAGAATTAAAAATAATAAAAAGAAAAACTGTGGTATATATTCATGACTGAAGAAGGTTGACAAGGCGTGTAAGAAAATAAACGGACAACCTGTAATGAATGCTGAGCCCGACAGAGCAATAGCAAGGACATGGTGGTCCAAGAATGGTTGGGCTATGGACCAAAAACAATGACTGGAAGCCCAAGGAAAGTGAGCCGTTATGTGTCAGCTTGAAATTACACGGTTGTCTCAAAAACCAACGTTCGTTTTAACAAAATACTGTTTTTGAGTTTATTTAATTAACAGAGTAAATTAAACAAAGCAAAATGGATAAAAGTTGGACGAGAAATGCTAAACCCTTTTTATTATTAACATAAAGTGATTTTTCAAATTTATAAATTAAATAGAAAATTAAAGTATAGATATTAAACTTATTTTAGTTAGGTGGACTAATTTGGAGTCTAGTTTAAGTTTTTCTTTAAATTAATTTGAAAAATAAACCGAAACTGCAACTCGATTGACCTGGTTAAATCTAGATAAGATGCTGAGCTTCAAGAATTTTTTTTTAAAAAAAATTGTTTTAATTTATATTTAAATTTTTATTTAAAATAACATTGTTTTATTAAAAAAAAACCACAAAAATAAATATTGTAACCTCCTGATCCCTTAATTGGTTAAGATGATTAAGAGTTAAATAATGTTAGCAAGAATACAACTTCACAATCATGCTGTGGATAAGATAGATGAGGTCCATGCCAAGCCCCTTCCCCACCACAAAAAGGAAGATAAAAGGAGAAGATTTATCTTTGAATCCAGCTCACACCTGAACACGAGGAGATTAGAAAATGGAAGGGTTATCTTCAATTATCATTGAGCTCAGGCCGCCGAGTTCGGTGGTGTTGCTTCCTTAAAACTACACCAGCAAGGTTACGTGGTATACGCATGCACAACCGGTAATCTAAAAAAATCGTGATTCAGATTCGGACAAGAATTGAATATCCGGTGAAATCTAAGTAGGTTTGATCGGGATTTTAATAATATGATCAAGTCAAAAATAATATATATATTTTTTAATTATATACCACAATGACGATTATTAATCCAAAAGATGAAAGGATTATTAACAAAGAGTCAATAGACTTCGCCGAGCTCGATGCTTCTCCCCTTTCCACACGGTGCTCGATGTTGAATACAAATTGACTCGAAGAGGAAACCTTTATGAGCTCCCGAAGCTGAGCTCAGCACCAAGATTACCCCATTAATTTCCGTAGGCCCACCACGCTTGGGGTTTTTCTCAGCAGAAGAAAATGATCCGCAGAAGTACCAAGCAAAAGCTGGAATCATTAGCTTCTCCTCTCCATTACTCCTTCCATGAACATGACTAGCACTTTATGAGATATTTATAGCCACTTTGTGCACGTATTTGAAGCAAGAAAAAATAAAAATAAAATTAAAATTAAAATTAAAAAATTGTGGGAAATATATATATATTGTGCAATGATGCCACAAGTAGAAGTAGTCATGTGTGCACAGCTTTCTACGAAAACATCAAGCTCGTTAGTGGGCTCAATGCCTCCATTGACACTAATCCACGATCAAAGTGGGCTCATTCCTTCATGAGTGCGTATTATTATTCAGCCCCGCCATGAACTTAGAGGATAATTTTATTTAATAAACAAACTTTTCGGAGAAAAACTAGCTGATAATTGAGATTATAAATGGGTTATAAAAAATCTGTCAAAGCAGGATTAATTAACAGTTTGACAAGTGAAGGACAATCATTTAATTTATTTTCTCTTTTTTTTTGTAATTTTTCTTAATTTGTTTTGTTATCTTAACCCAAATCATGTAATCAAACCATTAGTGTATGCCCTCCACTGTGAGTCCAAAATCGGGATTTTCATCCATGAAAAACAATTATTAACCCATAAGATAAACTTGAAAAATAAATAATAAAGCAATCAAGTAATTAAGTCTAGAGCTTTTCTCTAGAGTTTTTTTTCCTATATAAACCATACTTGTCAGACCCAGTATAATAACTCATCTAAAAAAAACTTGGGTTGCTTACGAGTTATTAAATCAATTCAAGTCAAATATTTTTATTAAAATAATATTTTTTTTATTTGAAATTTTTTTTATTAAAGTTGACCCAACTAGATTTGAACCAAATTACTAAAATTTAATCCGGATCAAGTTTTGAATCAACTCGATTGATCAAATTAAATTTAATAACTATAGTACAAATTATCAATCAATTTCAGATATAAAACTAGACAAATACTAAAAATAAAAATAATCAATACGATCACAATTGAATTAAAAAGTAAATAAAAAGTGTAAAGATTAAAGTAAAAGGTAAGAGAAATTAAGAGGGGCAAAGGACACTACACTACCAAACCAAAACCCACTCTTAGTGCCTTGACATGGAAAGAGAATCTCCCTAACATATTTTTTTCCCCATAACCACCTTTTTGTATCATTGGTCTGAACAACTTGCAAAGGTGAAGTTGACAACTTGACTCTGAGCTTTTTAACCATAATATTTGTAATATAATCAACTTGTTAAGGACTTACCAGACAGACAGGGATCATCATCATCATCATATATATATATATGGACAGGCACCAACTTGTACTTATGGGTACCAAGCTAGCTATCAAGGAAATTGCAATGGCACTATGCCACTATCTCTCAAATCCAAGTCATAGTGTAATGATCTCTTTATTTTAGTTGTCTTTCTCATTTAACCACATGTCCAAAAAGACCACCTAGGCATCTACGACCCAGGGAGGGTAGCTCCATGGAGACAAGATGCTTTTGCTGGTGGAGCTCCATGCTTGTCATTAATTTGTCACAGTTTATGTGGGTTATTTTTCTTTATCCAGGCTTCTTTTGAGCAATTTAAAAAAATATTTCCTGAAGATTCTAATCCTGAAAGGATAATTTTGTGCTCTGATCCATGAAGGTAACACTTGCCTTAATTTTATCCCTGAAGGTCATAATTTAAATCCTGAAAATCTGTACATTATCATGTATAAAATACTTAAAATTTGTTGGATTCTAGTCTCTAGTGGTGAATAATCAGTTTATTTTTTAGTTCAAATAATTTGATCAATTCTCTCCAATAAAAGATGTTCAGTGACTTGATATAAAAAGTCTAGATAGCTAGTAGCTGATGGTATCTAATAAATTAAAGTGGCTAGTAGTTACAAAATATTTTTTATATAGATTTGAGAACTCTCAGAGAGTGTAATAATATTACAAAGAGATAGACTCATCTGAGTCAAATTCCAAATCAACTTAATGGATCATATCAAATATAATAACTATAGTACAAACTATCAACTTAATATATAAAACTAGACAAATACTAAACAGAAAAAAAAAAGGAATTAATCAATACAATCACGATTGAATTAAAATAAATAAATGAAAAGTGTAAAGATTAAAGTAAAAAAGTAAGAAAAATTATAAGGGGCAAAGTAAGCCACTCCACTACCAAACCAAAACCCACTCTTAATCTTGACATAGAAAAAGAATCTCACTAACATATTTTTTCCCATCACCATCTTTTGTATCATTGGCCTCAAGTTTGATCAACTTGCAAAGGTAAAGTTAAAAATTTGTTGGATTCATCATCTCAATCTCAATCTAAAATCCATAGAAGTTTGGTAACTTTAAGTGTGTTTATAGCTAGTCTCGTAGGACGATCTTTGATACTAAAAAATCACACACACACACACATATATGAGCATTTCAATTTCATATTATAAAATCCGTTGAAATTCTAAAATATCCAAGTAGTTTAAGAATAAGATTTATATAGAGGATAATCGGTTTATCTTCTAATTCAAGTAATTTGATCTATTATCCTTTCTTAAGGTGTTTGGTGGCTTAATATGGAAAGTTTAGGTGGTTGGTCGCTAGTAGTTGATGATGTCAAATAAGCCAAGGTGACTGATAGCTGCAAAAAGTCTCTTTTGTAGATTTAAGGACTCTCGGATACTTAATTAAATATTTTTTTAAAGAGAGAAAGTGCAATGATATCATAGATCATAGATAGACTCTGAAAATATACATACTAAAATAATTAAGAGTAAAGAGATTGTGAACCTTGAGCTTGAATGATTCAAGAGATATTTATAACTCATGAGTTTTGTCTTTTTGTGGAGAAGAGGGGCTAAAGTGTGATTTTATCGTTGTAATATTTTGAGTTATATTTTACTCAAAATAATACGTGTTGGATCAATGTAAAATATCGAGGGACTCGCGTGGGGTTTTAGAAAAATTCTCAAATGAGTATTGGTTTTGGACAAGGTGTCGGAGCCTATTAGAGGTGAAAAATAGATCTATACGCACTGTCTGGATCCAAACACGTTGGGCTTGAGCTACCAAGTGGGTGTTGGGGTGCACGTGCAGCACACCCAACATTGGACGTGCGCCCAACCTGGACCCATGCTACCATGCTCGAGCCTATGCACCTTGGTAATAATTGTGCTAGGGTGTGGTAGCCCGAGCCCATGTGGGTGTTGGGGTGCATGCCCAGCACACCCGACATTGGGCATCCACCCAACATGGTCTCGGGTTATGATGCTCGAACCCATGCACCTTGGAAATAGCTAGGCTCGAGCGTGGCATCCCGAGCCCATTGAGATATTTTTAGAGGATTTTTGGGTCCGTTAAATTTTAGTTTATTAAGATCAAAATCAATGGAGGAAAAACAAAGAAAAAGAAATCTCATGATCCATTGTGCTTTTTTTCAACATCTTCTTGTTCTAAACTGTTATAAAAATAAATTTAAAAAATAACTTTATAAAATCTAAACTGATCCGACAAGTTGATCTGATTAATACTATCTAGCTATAACAAGGCTATCAAATAAGCGAAAATCTTACTCACAATCTGAAGTAAAATTTAAACTATGATGGTTAACCTTCTTGCCATCGACAAACTTTCTTTTTAACATTAATAAACTTTTGATTTTTTTATATAGTTTATGTCAAATAATCATCTCAACCCAAAATGATTAAAATATTAGGTAAGATTTCAAAATATGATTTATATTATTTTTTAATTCGAACTCATGATCGTTTGATCAATAAATCTCCAAAACTACATCAAAAAATTATCTCAATCCATAAACTTAAACTATTAAATAAAATCAAATATTTAATTTATATTATTTTATAACAGTTTTGACTTTAATATCTTGGTTGTTTGAAAGCTATTCTACCTAGTATTATCTTTACCAATAACGAGTGTGAATATTGCTACGTACTTTCTTCCAAGAAAACAGAACAAATCCTTGACTTAATAATTATATCTCAGTTTCCT
>Ga0307515_10002189_pt1 | contig 42918 bp, 49 predicted proteins | sample 17_EM_MG_FD_194513 | JGI IMG/M metagenome (GOLD analysis project Ga0307515, IMG submission 194513) | Populus trichocarpa ectomycorrhiza microbial communities from riparian zone in the Pacific Northwest, United States - 17_EM | ecosystem: Host-associated > Plants > Roots > Unclassified | place... | reverse complement strand
TTCAATCGTGTTAAGGGTTTGCAGACATGGAGCGGACAGTGAAGGTGTCCGGACAAATCCTATGCTTGCTAGTAATCATGTACGAAAGATCTATACTTTGGTATTGACAAACTGATTTGCCTCCGGCGAGTGGCGGACACTGCGTGCGATTTAGCTTGGTGGCCAATACAATCGAAACCACTGCAGTTTGATACTTGTGTACCGTTTACTACAGGTGTGATACAATGAGTAAGAGATAGATGCACTATAGGTACATTGGCATGATGATGCAGCCGATATCGGAGGGCAAGGCAACCGAATATGCTCCGGTCGTGCTCGAGGGTCTTCTCGTAACAGTCCTCGCAAAGGAAGCATTACAAATAATGACTGGTGTTAGGGTGGAGTGACTGCGTAAGGTTGAAGATGCCCAAGGATCGATCGTACAAGGAACCATTCCTCCAACATCGACGACCGAAGGCAAAAAGGAGCGCGAATGGGTGAGGTCATATCCATGAGAGTAACCGACATCCTGGCGTCCTCCGCCAAATGATGATAGTCGTCAGAAAGGCTGTGGGCCTGTTCAGCGACGAGTACGCGCGGATGCGACGTGCCAATGCGATTGGTATCTCCGGCAGCGAGAGATGGATACTGACAGAAAACACACACATGACGTGTGGCGAGGGGGGGGACCGTGAGCCTCAGACCTCATCTTGATCGTGTGTGCACCAGGGTTGCGCTTAGCGTCGAGGTTAGCCATGCTTGAACAGGGCATGAGTGAGCGGGGAGAAGAAACCGTGAGGTTCCCCCCTTGCTCACTCGTGTCCATATACAGGAAATGTAGCCCCTATCTACGTCATCACAGGAGAAGACAGAAACCGACAAACAGAGATACAAACAAAGCGCTAACAAGCCGGTCGGAGTCTGCCGAGGCACTGATCTGACAATGGAGCACTCGCCTCATCGGACCCATTCAACAATTTAATCGGCATTACCTATAACAGCAATCGGCGGATTATTCTCATACTCAATCGACAATGGTCCTCCTCCTTATCAAGCTAGTCAATGAATCGTCGTGGCATCCGACAATGGGCAAGATATCAGAGAACGGTAATTTTATTTCGTTCTGTCTCATAAGACTGGGCTTGCTTTCATGTATAAGAAGCCTGAATTCAGGGCTAAAGAACACTCAGTGGTTTGTACATGTAAGGTATTTGGTCTACCCACGCTATCCGTATTTGGCCGGCCTCGGTTAGTTAGTGTTTGGTCAATCATTACTTAAACTCCTCGACCACCATCTCAGAACATTATACACCTGTACGACAGTCTTCTCTTCTTATATAGGGAATCGATTGTATTTCGGGTGATCACTGAGACTACCAAGGACAACAAGTACGACCACAATCTTACAGTACACAAATGATCACTGAGTCTTACCTTGTAAAAGATCTCTTCGGTCGACCTATGCTGCTCTAACCTTAAGACTTAGTGGGTCGGTAAACGGCACATCAATATTAAAACAATATTCGGTGTGCAGCGCGGCGACAGCAAGCTTGATCCGCGGGACCAAAAAGCGGGAAAACAATCATATTCTCTGTTTATCCTTGAACGCCACCTTGAACGCCTCGCCTACGCGATCTCATGGCCTACTGCCGAATATTGTTTTAATATTGATGTGCTCTTTACCAACCCATTCACCAAGCGCACTCCTAAATTGCCAGTGCGCAGACGATATCAAACTCAAGATGAGACCGACGTTCACGGTTCCTGTGCCCTTGCCACACATCGTCTATGTATTTTCCGTCAGTATCTACCTTTCGCTGCCGGAGGTACCAATCGTATACCACGTTGCGTCCGTGGCTCCGTGCTCGTCGCTAACAGACCCACGACCTTTTCGACGACTACAATCCTCCCCTTGGCTGAGGATGCTATGACGTCGCATGCACAATCGCACGGAGATGTAAGGGTTACCTTCAGAGGTAAACCCTCACCCATCCGCCTTCTTTTCGTCCTGGGTCTTCGATGTTGGAGTAGCCCTCGGAGGGGTCCCTTGTACAATCCTTATGCACCTTCAACATCCGGTCACATTGTGCAGTCATTCGCCTCACCCAAACACCAGTCATTCCCTGTAATGCTTCCCTTGCGAAGGGGGACACGACCGAAATGGACTCGGTTGCCTTGCCAATTACTTCTTCGCCCTCCTTCCGATATCGGCTACAATATTACTCCAACATATATCGTTCGCATTTACCAAGGACCCCACGCATCGCTTGCGATACCAAACTCGCTTCCCACTCGACCAATTAAACCACATCAATATCCCGAAATTTCTCCGTTGAAATCTCTACTTATGGTTTTTGTGAGTTTGCTCGTATGCCTTCCTTCAACACGACGCGCGCATGCCATTCTTCTAATTCTCTCCGTCCGCAGCCTCTACCTCGACCACTAGTCGCCTCGTCGAGAAGTCTTCACTTCGCCTCACTCAGGTACCATGCAACTAAGCCCACATAGCGGGCTACGTCTCCTTTTCTACTACATGGCCGCTCCCACCACAATTCGAACGTTGTCCCGTAGTAAGCGAGTGGGCCAGTGGCCAACGCGATATCTCGAAAAGCCTATGGTCCTGGATCTGTGTGGACACGTTTATGGTTCGCCTTTCACGTCATCAACGCATGCTGCCAATCTGAGAGCGCCCTCGACTCAAGGTCTTCTTACTGCGCAACTCCAACACGCCAGGCGCACCACCACTTCAATGGCTCTCCGTGGGGGTATCAATACCGCTCATGCTTTCAGACCGAACCTGCGCCTAGCACGGCAACGGGCCACGGGCCACTCTTCACTCTTCGTCTCAACCCAAACCAACATTGCAACCTCGGGCAAGCGTCACCCCTGTCGCTTTTCTCTTCGCGAATGCTGGATCCGGAGTCGGGCTCGGCCGTTCGTCCTTCACTCCCGATGCCGTCAGCGCCACATGACGGAAACCTATTCTGTCGCATTCATCAACTATGGCGGAGGTCTCACCGTCTCTGTCTCTGCCAGTGGGCCCGAAAAGTATGTCAGGGATTCCGCTCTCCACGCAGCAAGTGCAGGAACAGGACGACTCACAACCGCCGCCCCACGAGGAGAAGGTGGATAAAGTCGAGGGTGGTGCGGAAGTGATGCCGAACTGGGAACTCGTGTCCGAGGGTCGCGTCAAAGGATTCGAGGCCCATCAAACTACGAAAATGACCAAGGCCCGATGGGATGGTAGGCGTCTAGTTCGAGACCTTGGTTTTCAACCCACTTGTTGATGAACACAAGTGCGATCCCCGAAATTGCGAAAGCCCTCAAGGATGAAATTGTGACAACGAGACTTCACGGCTGTTACGATATAGATACCACTTGATGGCCACCTTCTCCCTTGTGCTCTCTCACCTGCGGTCAGGCTCGGCGGGGAAAGTAAGAACCCACTCACTCGCGGCGATGGCTTGGTTACCCTGGAGAACCAGGAGGGCCTATTGGGGCTAGGCCAAATTCAGACGGGGTTAGTACTGATCGTGTTTTGCTTCGTGAAATATAGTTTCTAACAGAATATGACGTTCTGTACCGGAATTACGCGCACCGTGGTGGCTAGGGCATCGCTGGATGCAGTCAGAAGTGGTCGGATCCAAGATGCAACACGGACATACAGCAGTGAGCTAAGTAGAGAAGCTGGCAGCTTTCGTACGGAGATGAGAGAAAACCTTCAACAATCGGTTGGGCGTAATGTCTATTTTGCGGCTCCAAAAAAGGGTGGCAAGCCCGGCGCGCGAGTGAGCCGGAGGAGTACCCTACACTACCCTATATATACAAGTATGCAAGTGAGAACACCTGCGTCAACGCTCAACGGGACATCCAAATAAGGAAACACACAAACAAAAAAGAAACAGGGACAAACAAGGGATACAGAGACACAACACGAGACACACATAGCCGATACAGAAGACAGACGCACTGACAGCTTGTGGTTTTCATATGAAAGCAAGATAAATTGGGAGCGCAATCTGGGAAAGGGGGGAACCTGTCACAATTGGTAATCCCTCTTTTGGTATCCTGCTCTATTTCCGTGTTGCTAGTGTGTTTTATCATACATACGGGTCGGATATCTGATTCGTGTCCGGCGATGCCCTCGCCACCACTGCGCGCGTAACGAGGATAGAACAAAAATAATGCAAATTTGGGTGGCGCGACGCCAAGTACCACCCAATAACAAGATCGATTCGGACTACCACCCAGCCTCGGAAAGCAGTAGCAGCGGATCGCGTCAGACGAAACATCATCCCAAATACCTGTGAAGATGGTGGCCCGCATGTCGATAAACCACTTGAGTTGACCTCTGAAACTCAAGGAAACTGGCGGAGGACGAGTGCATATCTCCGGCATCCGATGGGATGAACCGGAGGTGGAATCGGCGAAGTATTGATCCGCGGAGTGAGGGCAGCAGCACTCAATACGGCCGACTCCATTCGTCGACCTGACGAGCTCGTGTCCGACGGCGGACAGATCGCCGCCACCACCGCTGATCGTCGGCGGACACCAGAAATAGTTGGAGATGTCGGCCGTGTACAAATACCATCCAGCGCGTCTTTCTCGATTCCGGGTGTCGCAATAATGGACTGCGTCCGTTGACCGCAGGTGGTCCCTGGGATTGCAAGTTGGAACGTGAAGGACGGTGATATTGTGGCCGTTTCCGCCGGACTCGCTTGAGGAGTAAAGGCGACCACGGGGGGCGGTGGTAGACCTCGAGGCTGAAGAAGAACTACCAACAGTCCAATGACAGTATCCGCCTCGCTAAGAAGCGCGTTGACCCGAGCGCTGTCGATCATTTCTTTGGTCAAGCTTTGGAGGGCCCTGGGAAGACCACTAGCATGGAGCTCCACTTGGAGTTTGTCGCACCAAACTTGGATGGAGAACTGGTCATGAGTAGTTTGTGGGTCTTTCATCTTAGAATTTTAGCGGCGCGCTAGACGATTATTCAACGCAAGCTATTGAGAACAGTGGTTGATGTACATGATAACCAGGAGTATGCTTATTCCAAATAGCCTCGAACGGAGGTTTGGTAATATTGGATCTGTCGAGCAAATCCGAGAGAAGCAAGGGATCACACGATTAGTGTTCAAAACGCCTCTCGGCCAGGGTGTCTTTGTCAAAGCCCTCAGTTGTTCATACATATTTTCCTGCGAGACTTGGTCCAGGTGAGTGCAGACAACCACGTTCGCCCTCCCAATGAACCCGCTTGCGATTAGTTCAGGGAGACGCTTCCAGTCACTACGTGGAATCTCCTTGAATGACACAATCGGTACGATCGCGTTCGGGTCAGATGCCACGAGACGGACGAGCGATTCAAAATTGAACTGGGGGAGTCAGGCGTGATCACTCGGCAAATAGGAAGTCTCACATCACGGGGACCTTGACCAATACCCTTGTGGTGAATCAGTAACAGCTGGAGTGGTGCGCCTACACGCGGAGATACTCACTGGTAAAACAATGAACTGAATATGAGGGTCCGCAACTGGGAAAGCCTGTCAGAGTATTGCGACCAACCTCGTAAATGTCGTCCATTCGACCGCCACGCAGTATGTGGAAACTCGACTGTCAGCAACGGCCAATTAACCCCGCTCATTTACAACTTGAGATCGAATCATAGACACAATCGGACGATATCATTCAATTGACCTAGCTGAACACAGAATTCAGTTGAAAAGAAGATTGTCCAGCGGGACACGAAACTGACCGAATCCTCATATTCTGTTCCCTCGGAGGCAATCTAACTCAGATGTCTCAAACTTCCGCAGGTTATTGCGAGTAACAGCGTGTAAGTCACTCCACTGGCTATATATCGTCCTGGATAGGCTGTTTTTGTCCGATGAGTCAGACGGCGCGTCAGAGATTCGTGCTTCGAACGTACTCTTCTCCAGAGGTAGGTAGGTCTGCATCTCCTGGCTCATACTGATAAGCCTGAAACTTCCTCAACGCGACGAGGAATGGTTCGGCCTGGAACTGCAGTTCAGGGACCGCCTGGCCTTCGACATGGCGAAGCCGGCATGGCCACACTGTAGATGAGAGATCTGCAGTGATACTCAATATAGAGTATGGCGTACAAGAATCATCAGACTCACTATCCGGTGGGAGAATCATACGGCCCACAAGCGCATTCAAGAACATTGGGTTGCCGGCCTTGATCATTCCGTAGAACGCAATCGCGAAGCATTGCTTCTTCGAGCGTACGATTGCCTCTTGCGACGCCCTTTCCGGCTCCTCCACTGCCCTCTCGAGCTCTGGTCGGAGGAGTACGCACTGCGCCGTTTTAGTTGCTCTACTGTCCCACTCCATAAGATCACAAACAGCGAGGCTTGCAAGGCACCAATGTCTCGAACCTGCGCATTGTGTCTGCGGACGCGGTCATCCACCCAGGCCTGCCCGACGTGGTCCTGAATATTGGCGATGTTCTCGACAGAGGAAGGGTGACCAATCCTCTGCCGAGAAACCACATAAAGGTACCATACATGTTTGGAGGTGCCTTCGTTGCTCTGTTGGCACACGAAAATCTCGGAGGTCGCATCCTTGAACCCGCCAATAAACTCGTGACGATGTTCCGGCCGAAAGTTGGTCTTGAGGATACTGAGTGCAAAGTTAAGAGCGTTTCCAGGTTCTTGTTCCCGGGGGAATTCATCGTGGCCTCATGCGTTGGGTCGGAAGGCTTGTTCTCGAGCGGCGATCGCGTAGCCTGGAGCGCCCTTACAAGATTTTCCATTGCTTCCATTGCGCCCAGTCTGTGGGATTGCAAATTATTAGCTCTGTGTGCATGTGAGCTTGAGTGCAACCACATCACGTACAGTTGGGCGAACCGCGTATGAGGAGAGCTCTCATCGAGATCGGTGACTTTCTCCATAGCACTCAGGAGGACCTTGTATAATGTTGTGTCCGACTTGAGGCTCTCGACTCCCTTGTGAAGCGCTTTCAGAGGCTGTCGCACCTCAAGGTCGAGGTTAAACACCTTGTCGATCTCATCGCACACCGCTGTGGCTGCTATACCAAATGACGCGCAGAATGGCTAGAATCATTGCGGGATCCGCTATGGCGGGAGGTGGGTGAGGTTGTGAAAGGTAGGCGCGTTGCCAAGTCGCCCGCCTCTACGGAGAGGCACCTTCGAGTCAATATGCGATATGGGCATTATGTCCACCGAGGACACAGCAATTGTGGAGGCGACGGAAAGCTGGAGAGAATCGCTTGATATGCACGGGATCAAAATATTATTCTCTGTTTGGCGTCCTTCAAACCCAGCCTTGAATGCTTCGCCGACGCCATCTCATAGCCTACTGCCGAATATTACGTTAATACTGTCGCTTGATTGATGTGACCAACTGGGCGCACTCGTACAACCCTCAAGTGTTGAGACGCACACGATATCAAACTCCTCAAGATGAGATCTGATGCTTATGAGTCCTCTCCCCTTGTCACACGTCGCGTGTGTATTGTAAGTATCCATTTCTCTCTCTCGCTGCCGGGAGTAGTGTTCGAGCATTGCGTCTGATCTATGCTCGTCGCTAAACAGACCCAAACAGCTATTTGGAATTTGGATCTCGACAAAGTGGAACATGTACAACCTATATCCAGGTGGCTCGACGTCTTTTCGACTCCCGGGATTCTTTGCTGAGGATGCTAGGACGTTGCGCACACAACTATACAGGGTATCACCCTGATAGGTACAGCCTCACCCATCCTTTTTGCCCTGGACCATCGATGTTGGAGGAGCTCTCGAAGTCGTCCCTTCAGCATTCAGTCGCGGTGTGCAGTCATTTACCTCCACCAAACACCAGTCATTCTCTGTAGTGCTTCCTTTTGCGGGGACTCCTACGAGGGGACGCTCAAACCCGATCGAGGCATCTCCCGTTTTCTTACCAGTTGCTTCTTTACCCTCCCTCCAATGTCGACTACCACATTACTCCAACATATATACGCGGCTCGTATTCACTAATCACCCCACGCATCGCTTGCAATGCCAAACTCACTTCCCACTGGACCAGCAAGTAAACCGCATCGACATCCCAAGTATTCTCCGTTGAAAGTGCGTCTTATGGTTTTACAATTCTGTCCACCTCCCCTCAACACGACGCGCCCATTCGTTCTTTTGACTTTTTCTGTCCGCAGCTTCTCCATCCCCCACAGCGTCGCCACTCCCACTACAAGTCGAACTTGATTTCCCAATGAACGATTGGCTCCAGTGGTCAACCCAATGTCTCGACGCGCCTATGGTCCCGGCTTTGCGTGGTCATTCCTATGGTCTATGGTTCGCCGTTCGTGTTATCTACCCATCCTACCCCAACTGACAGCGGCATCGACTCAGGTTTCTCACCACGCAACTATAACACGCTAGGCACACCGCCACGTCAATGCCTCTCCTTGGGTGAAAGAATGCAGCTCATGCTTTCGATGTGCCTGTTTCTCTCTACCCGCCTTTGTCGCAAGCACGATGTATTTGTGCCCTTGTGCTACCAATCTCGTCCCCATCACTCGAACCCTAGTTATCCCTCTTCAGTGTACGGCGATCTGGGGGTATTCAATATAGTAAGCGACCCTCTGGTTCTCTGACACAGCACCTGGGTCTGGTGGTGCATAAAACATTGGATTACAAGAAGTGGAGTGTTGGATTGAAAAATATGGAATGAGTTCCACACACGGGTAGCCTTGTCATTGGTTCCAGAGGTAATGCGCTGTCCATTGGCGGTGCATATACCCCTCTAGAGGCTTGCCAACTGCAGCATCAGTCTTGACATCCCAAGTCCGAATGATCTTGTCATTAGACGAAGAGATCATGCGCCGCCCATCGGGATCGGGAGAGTAAGCGACAGACCGCCTGAGTCAGTTGGAGTTTGCTGGAAATAGCGCACGGACGTCGTACTGCTGTATGTAATCTGCTTCCTTAGCCCACATTTCTATTATTGTACTATTATATTTAGAACGCAGCGAGTGAGAGGTAGTTTATGGTTCATCGATTCATCGTCACTCGAGACGGGAGATGCCAGCGGACACAAGCTCATAAATCACGGGAAAATCACAGGCGCTCTTCAAATGGTTGCAGATCTTCGGCGTGACTGCGCAATGCCTTCAATGCCCCTTCAACCGCCATGAGGTTGCTGTATACGGCCGCAAGATGCTCCACTCTCTCTTCACCAACAAGGTTTGCCTTGTCATCTAGCTCTCGCTTGCACCGATCTTCTCTCTCAAGAAGGGCGGAGGTGATCAGTTCCTTCGCGGCCATCAAGCTCGTCTCAGTGGCTCCGAGAAGAGCCTTTTCTCCTTCCTCATTCAGACTCCTGATCCATGGATTAATCATCTCGTCCTTGAATCTGTCGTGAAGAGTGTCCATCTCGATGCTATACTGCCGGTTGAAGAGTGACAACTGCCGGCTGTTGATCGCACCACGGATTTCCGGGAAGGCAGGTCCATCGATGTTGAGGGAAGGTGGTGCAAGGTCGCCTATGGAGGTGTTAGAGGATAGATACGGAAAGCGGAAAGAATCTCACCAATATGGGTTTCCCAATCCTCGGGTCGTGGCCGAAGCTCAGCCTGTTTGATGATACCTCGTACAACTTTGAGCAGTTTCGATTTTGCTGTACCAGCCAGATCAAGGATCATCGCAGTGTATTCTCTCTTAAGCGTCTCAAGAACTGAGTTCAGCTCACGTTCACTTAGACGTAAGAAATCCTTTGCCCGAGCTTTAGCCTCCGTAATGAGGACTTTGCTGCACTAATGGCGGTACGTTGAATGAGGGTCATTGCCCATAATCCAAGCGAAGTGACTCACTCCAGCTTCCGCAGAAGAGCATTCTTGTAATTTGTCATTGGTACCTCCATTTTCCAACCGGACACCCAAAGTCTGCATGATTGGGCCACTCGCTCAGTGTCTGGGCCCAGCCAGGGTACTGTAACACACTTACTCCTCGCGTCCCGGGTGCCATTACCAACGTCCATATCCTCGAGTGACATACCACAATCTAGCAATGTCTTCTGGATCGTCTGATTGATGAACCCACACGTCTTCTGTGAGATCACCCCTAATTCCTGTTCCAGGAGGAAACGGATCTCCTGAGTCTGCATAGACTCTATCCTACCCCACGTATCCAAAACGGCTTTGGATACCTCAGCCATTTGATCACAGCTTCTTTTTGCGGCGTCGTATTCGGCTTGCATCCGGCTTGCCTCAAGCATGAGCTTTTTCCTGCGGGGACTAAGTCGAACGAAGGCAGGCTATACAGAAGCAGGACATACTCGTATACATTACTCATTTCTTGTATCTGCCTGGTGACAGTACCCGCCTCGCTAAGAAGCGCATTGATCCGAGCGCTGTCGATCATATTGTTGGTCAATCTGTGGAAGGCCTGGGTAAAGGGAGTGACACGGAGTTCTGCAAGGAGTTTGTCGCGCCATAGTTGGAAGGAGGACTGGTCATAAGCAGCTCGTGGGTCTTTCACGCCTAGAATTTTGGCGGCACACTGGACGGCTAGTCAACGTAGGCTATTGAAAACAGTGACCCACGTACATGATAACCCAAAGTATCCTTATTCCAAATGGCCTCGAACGGAGGTTTTGTTATTGTAGATCTGTGGAGCAAATCTCTCGCAATTAAACCCATGAGGGGGTAAGGGATCACACGATTGATATCCAAAACGCCTTTCGGCCAGAATGCCGTTGTCACAGTTTTCAACTGCTCATTCATATTTTCCTGCGAGACTTGGCCCAGGTGAGTGCAGACAACGACGTTCGCCCTCCCAATGAACCCGCTTGCAACAAGTTCAGGGAGACGCTTCCAGTCACTATGAGGGATCTCCTCAAATGACACAAACGGTACGACCGCGTTCGATTCGGATGCCACTTGGCGGACGAGCGATTCAAGATAGACCTGGGCTAGAAGGTCAGGCGTGATCACTTGGCAAAAAGGAAAACCTCACATCACGGAAGCCTCCACCAATATCCTGGTGGTGAATCGGTCACAGATGAGGTGTGCCTATACGTAGAGATACTCACTGGCACGTCGATGAACTAAAGATGAGGGTCAGCAACTGGGAAATACCGACAGAGCATTGCGACCAACCTCGTATATACCACGCAGTTGGTGACCACGCAGTGAGTCGAACTCGACCGTGAGCAATGGCCAGTCGACCTCACCCATATCAAACTTGAGGTCGAATCGTTGGCACAATCGGACGATATCGCTCAGTTGACCTAACTGAACAAAACATTCAGTGGAAAACAGAACCGTTCAGCAGGACACGAAACTCACCAAGATCCTCACATTATTTTGCCCACTTGCCATTGGAGGCAATGTAAACTCAGGTGTCTCAAACTTCAGCAGGCTATCGCGGGTAGCAACATGGAGGTCACACCACTGCCTGTGTATCGTCCTGAGCAAGATTTCTTCGTCCGAAGGGTCAGACGAATGGATCTCCGCTGGCGATGGGTAGGTCTGCATCTTCCGGCCGTACTGATGAGCCTGAAGCTTCTTTAACGCAGAGAGGAACGGTTTGGCCTGGAATTGCAGTTCAGGGACTGTCTGGCCTTCTACATGGCGAATCCGGCATGGCCAAGTCATAGAAGGGAGCTCTGCAGCGATACTCAGTATAGAATAGGGTATGCAAGAATTAATGGACTCACCCTCTGATGGGAGAATGGACTTGCCCATGAGCGCATTCAAGAACAGCGACTTGCCTGCCTTGACCATTCCACAGAACGCAATCGAGAAGTGTTGCTTCTTCGGGCGCACTACTGCCTCCTGCAGCACACCTTCCAGTTCCTTCACTGCCCTCTCGAACTCCGGTCGCTCAGGATCGTCGGAGGAGTGTAGACTGTGCTGCTTCAGTTGTTCCACTGTGCCGCTCCATAAGAGCCCAAACAGCGAGGTTTGCAGGACATCAAGCTCTCGAGCCTGGAGACCGTATCTCTGGACATGGTCATCCACACAAGCCTTGCCGATTTCTCGAGCGAGCTCCCCGTGTCGAGTAGCGGCCTCTTGATTGTGGGTGAGGATCGCGAATGTAGGCATGTTATCTACACGATTGGTTTGTTCTGGTGAAACGGTGAAAGGATGAAACTGAAAGGCGCCAAGGACGGAATCGAGGGCCCTCCAGACGCGGCCCTCAACATTGCTAATGACACCGACATCGAAGGGTGCAACCCACTTCCCCTTGGCCACATGACGGTACCATAGAAGCTTGAAAGCATGTTGGTTGTTCCGCTGGCACACAAAAATGTCGTTGGTCGCGTCCTTGAGGTCGCGGACGAGATCAAGAAGATCCCCCGCCCAGAAGTTGGCCTTGGGGATATCGAGTACACAGTTGAGAGCTCTTCTAGGTTTCTCGCTCCCGAAGGGATTTATCGTGGCTTCATGGCGATCGCCCGCTGAGTTCTCCTCGAACACTTGTCGTGTAGCCTTGAGCACCCTCTCAAGGCTTTCCACTGCCTTCCTTTGTCCCGGTCTGTGATATTGTGAATTATTGGCTCTGTGAGTGCAACCCCGTCACATACAGCATGAGGTGAGACTCGAGATCTTCCAGGAGGACGTCGTATACGATTATATCGGACCTGAGATTCTCTATCCCTTTCCGGAGGTCCTTCAGGGCTTGTCGCACTTCGTGTTTGGGCACCTCGTGTTTGGGCTCGATGATATTGTCGATCTCATTGCACACCAATGTGGCTGTTGTGTCAACGGACCGCAGAATAGCAAAAATATTCGCCACTCTGGCGGGGGCGAGAGGTGGTCGTGATGGGGGTCGTGATGATGGTGGTGATGGGGGTCGTGGGGGTCGTAGTAGTGGATTTAGACGACGTGGAGGCGATGAGGACGACATGTCTTGGCTACCCTAATAGTATTTGTGCAGCGGGGCGACAGCGAGCTTGATCCGCGAGATCAAGCGGGAAAACAATAATATTTTCTGTTTATCCTTGAACGCCGCCTCGAACGCCACGCCTACGCGATCTCATGGCCTACTGCCGAATATTGTTTTTATATTGATGTGCTCTTTACCAACCCACCAAGCACACTCCTGAAATCCCAGTGCGCACACGAAATCAAAATGAGATCGATGCTTACGGTTCATGTCCCCCTTGCCACATCGTCTATGTATTTTCCGTCAGTATCCACCTTTCGCTGCCGGACATACCAATCGTATACGCGTTGCTTTCGTGGCTCCGTGCTGTCACTAAACAGACCCACGACCTTTTCGACGACTAGGATCCTCCCTTGGCTGAGGATGCTAGGACGTCGCATTCATAATCGCACGGAGATGTAAGGGTTATCTTCATAGGTAAACCCTCACCCATCCGCCTTCTTCTCGTCCTGGGTCTTCGGTGTTGGAGTAGCCCTCGGAGGGGTCCCTTGTACAATCCTTATGCACCTTCAACACCCAGTCACGTCATGCAGTCATTCACTGCACCCAAACACCAGTCATTCCCCGTAATGCTTCCTTCGCGAAGGGCGACACGATCGAAATGGACTCGGTTGCCTTGCCATTTACTTCTTCGCCCTCCCTCCGATATCGGCTACAATATTACTCCAGCATATATCGTTCGCATTTACCAACCGCCCCACGCATCACTTGCAATACCAATTTCGCTTCCCACTCGACCAATCAAACCATATCCACGTCCCAAAATTTCTCCGTTGAAATCTCTACTTATGGTTTTTGTGAGTTTGTTCATATGCCTTTCTTCAACACGACGCGCGCATGTCATTCTTCTAATTCTCCCCATACGCAGCCTCTACCTCGACCACTGTCGCCTCGTCGACACTTCACTCCGCCTCACTCAGTCATCATGCAAACTACGCCCACATAGCGGGCTACGTCTCCTTTTCTACTACATGGCCGCTCCCACCACAATTCGAACACTGTCCCGTAGTAAGCGAGTGGGCCCAGTGGTCAACGCGATATCTCGAAGAGCCTATGGTCCTGGAACTGCGTGGACATTTTTATGGTTCGCCTTTCACGTCATCTACGCATGCTGCCAATCAGAGAGCACCCTCGACTCAAGGGTCTCCTTACTGCGCAACTCTAACACGCCAGGCGCACCACCACTTCAATGGCTTTCCTTGGGGGCATCAATACCGCTCATGCTTTCGGATCGAACCTGCGCCTACCACGGCAATGGGCCACAGGCCACGTTTCCCGGCCCAACCTTCATTCTTCAATCTTTGTTACAACCCAAATCAACATTGCAACCTCAGGCAGGCGCCACCCCTGTCGCTTTTCTCTTCGTGAATGCTAGGTCCGGAGTCAGGCTCGACCGTTCGTCCTTCGCCTCCGATGCTGTCAACGCCCCATGACGGAAACCTGTCTTGTCGCATACATCAGTTATGGCAGAAGTCTCACCGTCTCTGGCTCTGCCAGCGGGCCCGAAAGAGTGCGTCAGGGATTCCGTTCTCCACGCAGCAAGCGCAGGAGCAGGACGACTCACAACTGCCGCCCCACGAGGAGAAGGTGGATAAAGTCGAGGGCGGTGCGGAAGTGAAGCCGAACTAGGAGCTCGTGCTACTTCTTGGTGTGTCCGGGGGTCGCGTCGAAGGATTCGAAAGCTACGAAGATGGCCAAGGCCAGATGGGATGGTAGGCGTCTAGTTCGACCTTGGTTTTTCAATCCACTTGTTGATGAACGCAAGTGCGATATCCAAATTTTGCTAAAGCCCTCAAGGATGAAATTGTGACAACGAGACTTCACGGCTGCTACGATATAGATACGACTTGATGACCACCTTCTCCCTCATGCTCTCTCATCTGCGGTCAGGCTCGGCTGGGAAAGTAAGAACCCACTCACTCACTCGCAACGATGGCTTGGTTACCCTGGAGAGTCAGGGGCTTATTGGTGCTAAGCCAAATTCAGACGGGGTTGGTACTAGTCGGGGTTTTGCTTCGCGAAATACAGTTTTTAACAGAATATGACGTTCTGTACCGGAATTACGCGCACTGTGGTGGCCAGGGCATCGCTGGATGCAGTCAGAAGTAGTCGGGTATAAGATACAACACGGACATACAGTAGTAAGCTAAGTAGAGAAGCTGGTAGTTTTGGTATGGAGATGAGACAAAACCTTTAACGATCGGTTGGGCGTAATTGTCTATTTTGCGGCTCCAAAAAAGTGTGGCAAGCCCGGCACGCGAGTGAGCCGGAGGAGTACCCTACGCTACCCTAAATATACAAGAATGCAATTGAGAACACCTGCGTCAATGCTCAACGAGACATCCAAATAAGGAAACACACAAACAAAAAAGAAACAGGGACAAACAAAGGATACAGAGACACAACACGAGACACACATAGCCGATACAGAACACAGACGCACTGACAGCCTGTGGTTTTCATATGAAAGCAAGATAAAATGGGAGCGCAATCTGGGAAAGGGGGGAGCCTGTCACAATTGGTAATCCCTCCTTTGGTATCCTGCTCTGTTTCCGTATTGTTAGTTTGTTTTATCATACATACGGGTCGGACATCTGATTCGTGTTCGGCGATGCCCTCACCACCACTGCACGTGTAACTGGGATAGGGCAAAAATAATGCAAATTTGGGTGGCGCGGCGCCAAATACCACGCAATAATAAGATCGATCCGGACTGCCATCCAGCCTCGGAAAGCAGTAGCAGTGGAGCGCGGCAGACGAAACTTAATCCCAAACACCTGTGGAAATGGTGGCCCGCATGTCGATAAACCGCTTGAGGTGACCTGTGAAACTTAAGGAAACTGGTGGGGGACGAGTGCATATCTCCGGCATCCGATGGGGTGAACCAGAGGTAGAATCGGCAAAGTATAGATCCGCGGAGTGAGGGCAGCAACACTCAATACGGCCGAGTGCATTCGTCGACCTGAAGAGCTCGTGTCCGACGGCGGACAGATCGCCGCCACCACTGCTGATCGTCGGCGGACACCAGAAATAGTTGGAGATGTCGGCCGTGTACAAATATCACCCAGCGCGTCTTTCTCGATCCCATGTGTCGCAATAATGGACTGCGCCCGTTCACCGCAGGGGGTCCTTGGGATTGCAAGTTGGAACGTGAAGGAAGGTGTTATTGTGGCCATTTCCGCCGAACTTGCTTGAGGAGTAAAGCCAACCACGAGGGGCGGTGGTAGACCTCGAGGCTGAAGAAGAACTATCAACAGTCCAATGAAAGTATCCGCCTCGCTAAAAAGCGCGTTGACCCGAGCGCTGTCGATCATTTCTTTGGCCAGCCTTTGGATGGCCCTGAGAAGACCATTGGCATGGAGCTCCGCTTGAAGTTTGTAGCGCCATACTTGGATGGAGAACTGGTCATAAGTAGTTCGTGGGTCTTTCACCCTAGACGGTTATTCAACGCAAGCTATTGAGAACAGTGGTCCATGTACATGATAACCTAGAGTATCCTTATTCTAAATGGCCTCGAACGGAGGTTTGGTAATATTGGGTCTGTCGAGCAAATCCGAGAGAAGCAAGGGATCACACGATTGGTGTTCAAAACGCCTCTCGGTCAGGGTGCCTTTGTCAAAGCCCTCAGTTGCTCATCCATATTTTCCTGCGAGACTTGGTCCAGGTGAGTGCAGACAACCACATTCGCCCTCCCAATGAACCCGCTTTTGATAAGTTCAGGGAGACGCTTCCAGTCACTACGTGGAATTTCCTTAAATGACACAATTGGCCCGATCGCGTTTGGGTCAGATGCCACGAGACGGGCGAGCGATTCGAAATTGAACTGGGGAAGTCAGGCGTGATCACTTGGTAAAACAGGAGACCTCACATCACGGGGACCTTGACTGATACCCTTGTGGTGAATTCGTCACAGCTGCAGTGGTTCGCCTACACTCAGAGATACTCACTGGTAAGAGAATGAACTGAATATGAGGGTCAGCAACTGGGAAAGGCCGCCAGAGCATTGCAACCCACCTCGTAAATACCATCCATTCGTCGACCACGCAACGAGTCGAACTCGGCTGTCAGCAACGGCTAGTCGCCCCGCTCATATCAAGCTTGAGATCGAGTCGTAGGCACAATCGAACGATATCTGACCTAGCTGAACACAGAATCCAGCTGAAAAGAAGACTGTCCAGCGGGACATGAAACTGACCAAGAGCCTCATATTCTGTTCCCCAACCGGCACAAAACTCAGGTGTCTCAAACTTCAACAGGTTATCGCGAATAACAGTGTGGAGGTCAATCCCTCTGGCTATGTATTGTCCTGAATAGGCTATCTTCGTCCGAGGAGTTGGATGGAGCGTCAGGGGTTCGTGCTTTGAACATGCACTTCTCCGGCAGTCGGTAAGTCTGCATCTTCTGGCTCTATTGATGAGCCTGAAGCTTCTTCAACGCGACGATAAATGGCTCGGCCTGGAACTGCAGTTCAGGGATTGTCTGGCCTTCAACAAGACGAAGCAGGCATGGCCAAGCTGTAGATGGTAGCTCTGCAATGGTACTCAATATAGATTATGGCGTGCAAGAATCATCAGAATTAACATCTGATGGGAGAATCATACGGCCCACGAGCGCATTCAAGAACATCGGGTTGCCAACCTTGACCATCCACAGAACGCAATCGCGAAGCGTTGCTTCTTGGAGCGTATGGTTGCCTCTTGCAAGATACTAATATCTCGAACCTGCGCAGTGTGTCCGCGGAAGCGGTCATCCACCCAGGCCTTGCCGATTCGTCGAGCTAGCTTCTCGTGTCGAGCGGCGGTCTCGTGATTGTGGTTGAGGATCGCATATGTAGGCAGGTTAACTTGACTATCTCCTCCTGGTGAGACGGCAAGAGGATGGACATGAAAAGCGTGAAGGACGGAATCGAAGGCCTGCCGGACGTGGTTCTGAATATTGGCGATGTTCTTGACAGAGAGGGGGCGACCAATCCACTGCTGAGGAACCACACAAAGGTACCATACATGTTTGAAGGTACCTTCGTTGTTCTGTTGGCACACGAAAATCTCGGAGATCGCATCCTTGAACCCGCCGATGAACTCGTGACGATGTTCCAGTGAAAGCTGGTCTTGAGGACATTGAGTACAAAATGAGGAGCGTTTCTAGGTTTCTTCCTTCCTTCCGGAGGAATTCGTCATGGCGGGTCAGAAGGCTTCTTCTCGAGCAGTGATCGCGTAGTCTGGAGCGCTCTTTCAAGGCTTTCCATTGCCCCCTTTCCGCCCGGTCTGTGTTATTGCAAATTATTAGCTCTGTGAGCATGTGAGCTTGAGTGCAACCCCATCACGTACAGTTGGGCGAAGCGCGTATAAGGAGAGCTCTCATCGAGATCGGTGACTTTCTCCATAGCAGTCAGAAGGACCTTGTATACCGTCGTGTCAGACTTGAGGCTCTCGACCCCCTTGTGAAGCTATTTCAGACCCTGTCGCACCTCATGGTTGAGGTTAAACGCCTCATCGCACACCGCTGTGGCTGTTATTACAATGACGCGCAGAATGGCTAGAATCATTGCGGGATCCGCTACGGCGGGAGGTGGGTGAGGTTGTGAGAGTGGGCACGTTGCCGAGTCGCCCGCCTTTACGGAGAGGCACCTTCGAGTGAATATGCGATATGGGCATTATGTTCACCGAGGATACAGCAAATTGCGCAGGCGACAGAAAGCTGGGGAGAATCGCTTGATATGCACGGGATCAAAATATTACTCTCTGTTTGGCGTCCCTTCGCCGACGCCATCTCATATGCTACTGCCGAATATTACGTAATATTGTCACTTGATTGATGTGCTCTTTATTCACCTACCAAATGAGCGCACTCCTACAACTCAAGTGTTGAGACGCACACGATATCAAACTGCTCAAGATAAGGTCCAATGCTCACGAGTCCTCTCCCCTTGTCACACGTCGCGTCGCGTGTGTATTGTAAGTATCCACATCTCTCTCGCTGCCTGGGGTACCAATCGTGTGTTCGGGCATTGAATCCGGAATCTGGATCTCGACCTCACCCACCTGAGCTCCCTTTCGCCCTGGACCGTCGATGTTGGAGGAGCCCTTGAAGTCGTCCCTTCAGCATTACTCCAACATATATACACGGCTCGTATTCACTTATCACCCCACGCATCGTTTGCAATGCCAAACTCACTTCCCACTGAACCAGCAAGTAAACCGCATCCGACATCCCAAAGTTTCTCCGTTGAACGTGCGTTTTATGGTTTTGCAACTCTGTCCACCTGCCACGACGCGCCCATTCGTTCTTTTAACTTTTCGGTCCGTAGCTTCTACCTCCACCATGTCGTCTCGTCGGGAAATCTTCACTTCTCATCACTCGGTCACGGGACAATCCAAGCCTACATAACGGCCTGCGTCTCCATCCCCCACAGCGTCACCACTCCTACAATTCGAACTTGATTTCCCAATGAACGATTGGCTCCAGTGGTCAACACAATGTCTCGACGCACCTATGGTCTTGGTTTTGCGTGGACATACCTATGGTCTATAGTTCGCCGTTGGTGTTATCTACCCATCCTTCGACGTCGACTTGAGGGGTTCTCACCACGCAACTACAACACGCTAAGCGCACCACCACTCTAATGTCTCTCCTTGGGGGAGCGACGCAGCTCATGTTTTCGAGGCACCTGTTTCTCTCTACCTGCCTTTGTCGCAAGCACGATGCATTTGTGCCCTTGTATCTCCAACCTCGTCCTCATCACTCGACTCCTAGTTGTCCCTCTTCGGTGTACGGCGATCTGGGGTACCCAATATACAAAGTGAGCCTCCGGTTCTCTGACACAGTCATCTGGGTCTGGTGGTGCGTACGTTGGATTACAAGGGGCGGAATGTTAGGTGGAAAAATGTGGAAATGAGTGTGATCTTGTCATTGGATCCAGAGGTAATACGTAGTCCATCAGTAATGACTATGTCTCTAGATTAGAGCGCAGCAAGTGTACAGGTCATCAATTCATCCAAAGAGATGGGAGATGGCCAGCGGACACGAGATTATAAATCACAAGGACGGTAATAGTCTCTGTCGCAGAGCCTCGGCACGAACGAGCAATTCCTTCAACGCTCCTTCAGCCGCCATGAGGTTGCTGTAAACGGCCGTAAGATCCTCCACTCTTTCTTCACCAACAAGATTTGCCTTGTCATCTAGCTCTCGCATGTATCGATCTTCTCTCTCAAGAAGGGCAGAAGTGATCAATTCTTTCGCGGCCATCAAGCTCGTCTCAGTGGCTCCGAGAAGAGCTTTCTCCCCTTCCTCTTGCAGTTTCCTCATCCATGGATTAATCATCTTGTCCTTGAATTGGTTATGAAGAGTGTCCATCTCGATGCTATACTGCCGGTTAAAGAGCGACAACTGCTGGCTGTTGATTACTCCACGGATTTCCGGGAAGGCAGGCCCATCAATGTCGAGAGAAGGTGGCGCAAGGTCGCCTAGGGAGTTGTTAGAGTATAGATACGGGAAGCGAAAAGAATCTCACCAATACGGTTTTCCCAATCCTCGGGCTGTGGCCGAAGGCCAGCCTGTTTGATGATACCTCGTACCACTTTGAGGAGTTTCGATTTTGCTGTACCAGCCAGGTCAAGGATCATCGCAGTGTATTCCCTCTTAAGCGCTTCAAGAACTGAGTTGAGCTCATGTTCACTTAGATGTAAGAAATCCTTTGCCCGGGCTTTAGTATCCGTAATGAGGACCTTGCTGTACTAATGGTGGTACGTTGAATGAGGGTCATTGCACATACTCTAAGTGAAGTGACTCACTCCAGCTTCTGCAGAAGAGGATTCTTGTGGTCTGTCATTGGTACCTCCATTCTCCAACCGGACACCCAAAGTCTGCATGATCGGGCCACTCGCTCAGTGTCTGGGCCCAGCCAGGGTACTGTAACACACTTACTCCTCTCTTGCCTCTTGAGGTGTCCCGGGTGCTATTACCGATGGCCATATCCTCGAGTGACATACCACAATCCAGCAATGTCTTCTGAACCGTCTGATTGATCAACCCACACGTCTTCTGTGAGATGACCCCTAATTCCTGTTCCAGGAGGAAACGGATCTCCTCAGTTTGCATAGACTCTATCCTACCCCACGTATCCAAAACGGCTTTGGATATCTCAGACGTTTGATCATAACTTATTTTTGCGGCGTCGTATTCGGCTTCCATCCGCCTTGCCTCAAGCATGACTTTTCTTCTGCGGGGACTAAGTCGAAAGAAGGCAGGCTATACCGAAACAGCACATACTCGTATACATTTCTCATTTCTTGTATCTGTCTGGTGACAGCATCCGCCCCGCTAAGAAGCGCATTGATCCGAGCGCTGTCGATCATACTGTTGGTCAATCTGTGGGAGGCCCGGGTAAAGTGAGTGGTACTGAGTTCTTCGAGGAGTTTGCGGCGCCATAGTTGGAAGGAGGACTGGTCATAAGTAGCTCGTGGGTCTTTCACCCCCAGAATTTTGGCAGCACACTGGACGGCTAATCAACGTAGGCTATTGAAAACAGTGGCCCACGTACATGATAACCCAAAGTATCCTTATTCCAAATGTCCTCGAACCGAGGTTTTGTTACTGCAGATCTGTCAAGCAAATCTCTCGCAATTAAACCCTTGAGGGGGTAAGGAATCACACGATCGGTATCCAAAACGCCTCTCGGCCAGAATGCAGTTGTCACAGTTTTCAACGGCTCCTTCATATTTTCCTGCGAGGCTTGGTCCAGGTGAGTGCAGACAACCACGTTCGCCCTCCCAATGAACCCGCTTGCGACAAGTTCAGGGAGGCGCTTCCAGTCACTATGAGGGATATCCTCGAATGACACAAACGGTACGACCGCGTTCGATTCGGATGCCACTCGGCGGACGAGCGATTCAAGATAGACCTGGGATAGAAACTCAGGCGCAATCACTTGGCAACAAGGAAAACGTCACATCACGGAACCCTCCACCAATATCCTGGTGGTGAATCGGTCACAGATGAGGTGGTGTGCCTACACGTAGAGATACTCACTGGCACGTCGATGAACTAACAACGAGGGTCAGCAACTGAGGAAGACCGTCAGAGCATTGCAACCAACCTCGTATATACCACCCAGTAGGTAACCACGCAGTGAGTTGAACTCGACTGTAAGCAATGGCCAGTCGACCTCGCCCATATCAAACTTGAGATTGAATCGTTGGCATAATCGGACGATGTCGTTCAAGTGACCTAACTGAACAAAGCACTCGGTTGAAGACAGAAAGGTTCAGCAGGACACGAGACTCACCAAGATCTTCACATCATGTTCTCCACTCGCCATTGGAGGCAATGTAAACCCAGATGTCTCAAACTTCAGCAGGTTATTGCGGGTAGCAGCATGGAGCTCAGCCCACTGCCTGTGTATGGCCCTGAGTAAGTTTTCTTCGTCCGAAGGGTCAGACAGGGTATCATAGATCTCCGCCGGCGATCGGTAAGTCAGCATCTTCCGGCCGAACTGATGAGCCTGAAGCTTCTCCAACGCAGAGAGGAATGGTTCGGCCTGGAATCGCAGTTCAGGGACTGTCTGGCCTTTTACATGGCGAATCCGGCATGGCCAAGCTGTAGAAAGGTGCTCTGCAGTGATACTCAGTATAGGATAGGGTATGCGAGAATTAACAGACTCACCCTCTGATGAGAGAATCGACTTGCCCATGAGTGCATTCAAGAACAGCGACTTGCCTGCCTTGACCATTCCGCACAACGCAATCGAGAAGTGTGGCTTCTTCGAGCGTACTATCGCCTCCTGTAGCACACTTTCCAGTTCCTTCACTGCCCTCTCGAACTCTGGTCGTTCAGGATCGTCGGAGGAGTGCGGGTTGTGCTGTTTCAGTTGTCCCACTGTACCGCTCCATAAGAGCTCAAACAGCGAGGTTTGCAGGAAATCAAGCTTTTGAACCCAGGGAATGTATCTCAGCAGGAGATGATCATCCACCCAGGCCTTGCCGATTTGTCGAGCGAGCTCCCCGTGTCGAGTAGCGGTCTCATGATTGTGGGTGAGGATCGCGAATGTAGGCAGGTTATATAGACGATTGGTTTGTTCTGGCGAAACGGCGAAAGGCTGAAACCGAAAGGCGTCAAGGACGGATTCGAGGGCCTTCCAGACGCGGCCCTCAACATTGCTGATGAGACGGACACCGACAGAGGAGGGTACAGTCCACTGCTCCTTGGCTATGTGGCGGTACCATAGAAACTTGAAAGCATGTCGGTTGTTCTGTTGGCGCTCCAAAATGTCGTTGGTTGCGTCCTTGAGGTCGCGGTACCATAGAAACTTGAAAGCATGTCGGTTGTTCTGTTGGCGCTCCAAAATGTCGTTGGTTGCGTCCGTGAGGTCGCGGACGAGATCGAGAAGATCTCCCGAGCGGAGGTTGGCCTTGGGGATATTGAGTACACGGTTGAGAGTTCTTCTAGGCTTCTCGCTCCCGAAGGGATTCATCGTGGCTTCATGGCGATCGCCTGCTGAGTTCTCCTCAAACACTAGTCGTGTAGCCTTGAGCGCCCTCTCAAGGCTTTCCATTTCTTCCATTTCTTCCAGACTGTGATATTGTGAATTATAGCTCTGTCAGCGCAACCCCATCACATACCGCTGTACATGGTGATACTCGATACCTTTCAGGAGGACGTCATATGCCATTATATCGGACTTGAGATTCTCTACCGCTTTACGGAGGTCCTTCAGGGCCTGTCGCACCTCGTGTTCGGGCTCGATGGTATTGTCGATCTCATTCAACACCGATGTGGCTACTGTGTCAACGGACCGCAGGATGGCAAGAATCGCTGTGAGATCCACTCTGGCGGGGAGGAATGGTGGTGAGGGTGGTGAGGGTGGTGAGGGTGGCAATAGTAGATTTGGATGGCGGCGAACGTAATGGCGACGTGGAGACGATGAGGACGACATGTCTTGTCTACCCTAATAGTACTTGTGCAACGTGCAGCGTGCGGCGACAGCGAGCTTGATCCGCGGCCGGGATCAAGCAAGAAAACAATAATATTCTCTGTTTATCCATGAACGCCGCCTTGAACGCTTCGCCTACGCGATCTCATGGCCTACCGCTGAATATTGTTTTAATATTGATGTGCTCTTTACCAACCCACCAAGCGCACTCCTAAATCCCAGTGCGCGACGATATCAAACCCAAATTGAGACCGACGCTCACGGTTCCTGTGCCCTTGCCACACATCGTATACGTGTTTTCCGTCAGTATCCACCTTTCGCTGCCGGAGATACCAATCGTATACCACGTTGCGTCCGTGGCTCCGTGCTCGTCGCTAAACAGACCCACGACCTTTTCGACGACTAGGATCCTCCCTTGGCTGAGGATGCTAGGACGTCGCATGCACAATCGCACGGAGATGTAAGGGTTACCTTCATAAGTAAACCCTCACCCATCCGCCTTCTTTTCGTCCTGGGTCTTCGATGTTGGAGTAGCCCTCGGAGGGGTCCCTTGTACAACCCTTACCCATCAACATACGGTCACGTTATGCAGTCATTCGCCTCACCCAAACATCAATCATTCCCCGTAATGCTCCCTTTGCGAAGGGGGACACGACCGAAATGGACTTAGTTGCCTTGCCAATTACTTCTTCGCCCTCCTCCCGATATCGGCTACAACATTACTCCAATATATATCGTTCGCATTTACCAACCACCCCACGCATCGCTTGCGATACCAATTTCGCTTCCCACTCGACCAATCAAACCACATCCACATCCCAAAATTGCTCCGCTGAAATCTCTACTTATGGTTTTTGTGAGTTTGTTCATATGCCTTCCTTCAACACGACGCGCGTATGTCATTCTTCTAATTCTCTCCGTCTGCAGCCTCTACCTTGACCATTATCACCTCGTCGAGAAGCCTTCACCCCGCCTCACTCAGTCATCATGCAAACAAAGCCCACATAACGGGTTACGTCTCCTTTTCTACTACGTGGCCGCTCCCACCACACTTCGAACGTTGTCTCGTAGTAAGCGAGTGGACCCAGTGGTCAACGCGATATTTCGGAGAGCCTATGGTCCTGGGTTTGCGTGGATATTTTTATGGTTCGCCTTTCACATCATCTACGCACCCTGCCAATCAGAGAGCACCCTCGACTCAAGGGTTTCTTACTGCGCAACTCTAACACGCCAGACGCATCGCCACTTCAATGGCTCTCCTTGGGGGTATCGATACCGCGGATTGAACCTACGCCTACCACGACAACGGGCCACGGGCCACGTTTCCCGGCGCAATCTTCACTCTTCACTCTTCGTTTCAACCTAAATCAACATTGCAACCTCGGGGGAGCGTCACCCCAGTCGCTTTTCTCTTCGCGAATGCTGGATCTGGAGTCGGGCTCGGCCATTCGTCCTTCGCCTCCGATGCTGTCGACGCCCCATGACAGAAACCCGTCCTGTCGTATTCATCAGCTATGGCAGGAGTATCACCTTCTCCAGCGCTGCCAGCGGGCCCGAAGAGTACGTCGGGGATTCCGTTCTCTATGCAGCAGGCGCAGGAGCAGGACGATTCACAACCGCCGTCCCACGAGGAGAAGGTGGATATAGTCGAGGGCGGTGCGGGCCCATTAAGCACGAAGATGGCCATGGCCCGATGGGATGGTAGGCGTCTAGTTTAAGACCTTGGTTTTCCTCAATCCAATTGCTGATGAACGCAAGTGCGATACCCGAATTCTCAAGGATGAAATTGTGACAACGAGACTTCATGGCTGTTACGATATAGAGACGACTTGATGACCACCTTCTCCCTTGTGCTCTCTCATCTGCGGTCGGGCTCGGTGGGGAAAGTAAGAACCCACTCACTCGCAGCGACGGCTTGGTTACCCTGGAGAACCAGGAGGCCTATTGGCGCTAAGCCAAATTCAGACGGGTTGGTACTAGGGGGTTTCGCTTCGCGAAATACAGCTCTTAACAGAATATGACGTTTTATACCGGAATTACGCGCACTGTGGTGGCCAGGGCATCGCTGGATGCAGTCGGAAGTGGTCGGGTATAAGATACAACACGGACATACAGCCTTAAGCTAAGTAGAGAAGCTGGCAGTTTTCATATGGAATGAGACAAAACCTTTCACAATCGGTTGGCCGTAATATCTATTTTGCGGCTCCAAAAAAGGGTGGCAAGCTCGGGACGTGAGTGAGCCAGAAGAGTACCCTACGCTACCCTATATATACAGGAATGCGAGTGAGAACACCTTCTGTCAACGCTCAACGGGACATCCAAATAAGGAAACGCACAAACATAACAAAGAAACTTGGACAAACAGGCGATACAGAGACACAACACGAGACACACATAGCCGATACAGAGCACAGACCCACACAGCTTGCAGTTTTCATATGAAAGCAAGATAAAATGGGAGCGCGATCTGGGAAAGGAGGGAACCAGTCACAACTGGTAATCCCTCTTTTGGTATCCTGCTGCTATATTTCCATATTGCTAGTTTGACTTATCCAGTGCCCTCGCCACCACTGCGCGCGTAACTGGGATAGGGCAAAAATAATGCAAATTCGGGTGGCGCGACGCCAAATACCACCCAATAACAAGATCGATCCAGACTGCCATCCAACCTCGGGAAGCAGTAGCAGCGGATCGCGGCAGACGAGGCATAATCCCAAATACCTGTGAAAATGGTGGCCCGCATGTCGATAAGCCGCTTGAGGTGACCTGTGAACTTAAGGAAACTGGTGGAGGACGAGTGCATATCCCCGGCATCCGATGGGATGAACCAGAGGTAGAATCGGCAAAGTATTTATCCGCAGAGTGAGGGCAGCAGCGCTCAATACGGCCAATTCCATTCGTAGACCTGGCGAGCTCGTGCCCGACGGCGGACAGGTCGCCGCTACCCCCGCTGATCGTTGGCGGACACCGCAAATAGTTGGAGATGCCGGCCGTGTACAAATATCGTCCACCGCGTCTTTCTCGATTCCGGGTGTCGCAATACTGGACTGTGTCCGTTCACCGCAGGAGATCCCTGGGATAGCAAAGTTGGAATGTGCAGGACGGTGATATCGTAGCCGTTTCCGCCGGACTCGCTTGAGGAGTAAAGGCAACCACGGGGGGCGGTGGTAGACCTCGAGGTTGAAGAAGAGCTATTAGGTATCGAGTGATGAGAACGACGATGGTGGCACAAGGGCACAAATGCATCGTGCTTGTGACGAAGGCAGGTAGAGAGAAACAGACGCACAGAGAGCATGGACGGTATTGATGTTCCCAAGGAGAGCCATTGATGTGTCGTTGCGTTTGGCGCGTAAGAGTTCCGCAGTGAGTTACCTAGTGAGAAAGCTCTGGACTGGACATCGCTGTCAGTGAGGTTGGATGCATAGGTGATGCAAATGGAGAATCATAGGCTATGACAATAGACGCGGGGAGACATTGCGTTGTCCACTGGGTCCAATCGTTTACTGTGAGATCACATTCGAACTGTGGTAAGAGTGGCCATGTGGCGGGGGACGGAGACGTAGCTGTAATATGGGCTCGGATTGTGTCGTGATCGAATAATGAGGAGTGAAGATTTCCCGCGAGGCGATAGTGACAGGGGTAGCGGCTGCGGACGGGAACGGAAAGAATTAGAAGAACGGAATGAGGGCGGTGTGTTGAAAGAGGGCAGGTGGACAGATTGAATAACAGGCGCCTCCAACAGACGAACTTTAGGATGTTGATGTGGTCTAGTTGATCAGGTGGGGAGCAAATTGGGTATCCCTGGGATGGTTGGAAAACGCGGACTGCGTATGTTGTAGTAATGTTGTAGTTAATACCTGGTGAAGAAGTAATTGGAAAGGCAACTGAATATGCTTCGGTCCTGCTCCGTCTCCTGGTAGCAGTCCCAGCAAAGAAAACGGTACAGGGAATGACTGACGTTTGGGTGGGTGCGAGTGACTGCACAAGGTGACTGGATGTAAAGGTGCGGATGGATCGTAGAAGGGGGACCACTTTGGGGGCTCCCCCAACGATGTTGAAGGCCGGTCTGTTTAACGACGGGTACAGATCGGACGCAGCGCACCATTTTTGGTACCTCCGGCAGCGAGAGGTGGATACTGACGGGAAATACACACAAGACGTGTGGCAAGGGAACAGGAACCGTGAGTGTCGATCTCATCTTGAGTCTGATATCGCGTGGGGAATGGGGTTTCAGAGAGTGCGCTTGGTAGGTCGATAAACAGCACATCAACACGCGACAATATTATCATAAAAGAACATTCAGTAGTAGGCTATGAGACGGCGTAGGCGAAGCGTTCAAGGCTGCGTTCAAGGGCATGTTGGATGTCAAGGCATAAATAAAGAATAATATTTTGGTCCCGAGGATCAAGCTCGCTTGCTGTCGCCACTCAAGTACTCAAGCACTAGGTCCTTGGTAGACAACACATGTCATCCTCATTGTTTTCACGCCGCAGTTTCATTCCATAGATGCCCTCGCCGCCTCAGTAAAATTTCGAATCGCCAAAAACCCGAATCCCACAAACCCTACCACATGTCAGCCTTTGGCTCGTTCGCTCTATAGCAGATCCGGCAGCGATTCTTGCTATTCTGCGGTTCGTTGACGCAGCAGCTTCGTTGGTGGTCAACGAAATCGATAGGGCTCTCGAGCGCAAACACGAGGAGCGACAAGCCCTGAAGGACCTCCATCAATGGTACGGAATCTGATGTCCGATATAATCGTATACAAAGCCCTCCTGAGTCCGATGGGGAAAGATACCGGACTCGGCCTCATGCGCTCACAGAGGCAATAAACTACAATATCACGAACTCGAAGGAGTGGAAGGAATGAAAACCCTTGAGAGCGCGCTTAAGGCGATGCGACTAGTGCCTGAGGTGACCCCAGCGGGCAAGCACCGTGAACCCACTAGGAATCCATTCGGGAGCGAAAGAAGAGCATAGAAGAGCTATCCACTATGTACCTAATGTCCTTAGGACTAACTTTCGGTGGGGAGTTCTTCCCGATCTCGTCTGCGACCTTGAGGACGCGACCAACGAGATTTTCATGTGCCAATGGGGCAATGAGCGCACCTTCAAGTTTTTGTGATACTACCATGCGGCCAAAACGCAGTGGACTATGGAGGTGAATACACTAGCTGTGTATCATCCTGAGTATGATTTCCTCGTCCGAAGGTTCGAACGGAACCTACTCCGGCAGCAGTTGGTAGATACCTTCGCACCATACTGATGAGCCTGAGGCTTCTTCAATACCACAAGCAGCGATTCGGCTGGCATTGCAGTTCAGGAACCGTCTGGCCTTCGACATGGCGAAGCCGGCATAGGGAGCTCTGCAGTGACACCCAGTATAGATCGGGGCATGCGAGTATCGACAGACTCACCATCTGATGGGAGAATCGACTCGCTCATCAACGTATTTAAGAACGGCGACTTGCTAGCCTTGACCAACCCGTAGAACGCAATCGAGAAGTGTTGCCTCTTCGAGCGCACTAAAACATCCCACAGCATCATGTCCAGCACCTCCACTCCCCTCTCGAACACAGGTCGCGTAGGATCGTCGGAGGAGTGCGGACTGTGCTGCTGTAGTTGTTCTACTGTGCCGCTCTATAAGAGGTCAAACGACGAGATTTGCAGGGTATCAAGCTCTCGGACCCGGGAATCGTATCCCGGGACGTGGTCGTCCGCGCAGGCCTTGCTGGTTTGTCGAACGAGCGTCTCGTGTCGAGTAGTGGCCTCCTGTTTGTGGATGAATATCGCGAAAGTATGCGGGTCATATCCACTACGGGTCCTTCCTGATAAAGCGGCGAAAGGATTGACGCGAAGGCGTCATCAAGGGCACGCCAGATGTGGTCCTGAATATTGCCGATGCTGTCGATATCGATGGAGGTGGGTATAGTCCACTGCTCCTTGGCCACATGATGGTACTATACAAACTTGAAGGCACGTTCGTTGTTCCGTTGGCACACGAAAATCTCGTTGGTCGCGTCCTTGAGGTCGGAAACGAGATCGGGGAGATCTCCAAACCAGAAGTTGGCCTTGAGGGCATTGAGTACATAGTTGAGTGCTCTTCTAGGTCCGCCGCTCCTGAATGGATTCATCGTGGCTTCATGGTGATCGCCCGATGGGTTCTCCTCGAGCACTAGTCGTGTAGCCTCGAGCGCGCTCTCAAGGTCCTCCATTACTTCCGGCCTGTTATATTAAGAATTATCGGCCGATTTTTTAGGTCTAACTCAACGTGAGTTCAACGCATTTCTTGGGACGCTCAAGGGAGAATACACTGCAATGATCCTTGATCTGTCTGGTACAGCAAAGCGAAGCTCCTTAAAGTTGTACGAGGTACGATCAAACAAGCGGAGCTGACTACCTGAGGATTGGGAAACCGTATTGGTAAGATTTTTCCGCTTTCCGTATCTATCCTCTCACTCCTCCCTAGGCGACCTTGCGCGACCTTTCCCAACATTGATGGACTTGCCTTTCAGGAAATCCGAGGAGCGAGCAACACCCGGCAGCATCGCATCGAGATCGACAATCTTAACGATCGATCCAAGAATGAGATCATTGATCCGTAGATCAGGAAACCGAAAGACGAAGGAGAGAAACGCGTCTCAGAACCACCGACACGAGCGTTACTGCCACGACGCAATTGATGACCTCTGCTCTTCTTGAGAGAGAAGATCGATGCAAGCGAGAGCTAGATGGAAGGGATAGATTTGTTGGTGGAGAAAGCGTGGAGCGTCTCACGGCCATATACAGCGACCTCTTTGGCGGCTGAAAGGCATGGGAGGAATTGTCCTTTCGCGGTGAGGCTCTGCGAACATGGGGCGGGCAATAAGGGCCTCAGGAATGTTCTCATGATTCATGTATTCGTGTTCGTTGGCCATCTCTTATCTGTCAGGCTTCGAGTCTCAATGTATCTATCTGAGCTAAGTATAATGTGCTAAGTGGTACAATAGTAGATATATGGATAAAATGAGCGGATTTCTTACAGCAGTACGATGTTCATATCGGGGAACAACTGACTATATGCAGTCTATCGCCTACTATCCCGATGAGGCGGTGCATCATCTTTGCGTCTAATAACGAGACCATTCAAATCTAGGATGCCAAGACAGGTGCTGCAGTTGGGAAAGCCTCTGGTGAGGTATAATCTTTGTATGGTCGGCTGCTTACACTCCCAATGGACGGCGCTTTACCTCTGGATCCGACTCGAGAACAAGACCATCCGTGTGTGGGACTCATTTCCACATTTCTCACCTACCACTCCGCCTCTTGTATACCAATGCATGCCAACTTTTATACACCACCAGACCCAGATGGCTATGTCAGACACCCAGAGGATTGCGTGCTGTATTGGATATCCCCAGACTATTGTACAGGCTTGCACTCCTGTGTTCTTCTCATACTCTCTCTGACATCTCATAGCCAATCAATTCCTTTCACTTTGAGGACTTTGCTTTTGGACCCCTTGGACCTATATTCTCATTTTAGACGTTGCACAGCCCTAGTATTTCATTCCTCTAGACCCTTTGCCAGCAGTTTAGTGTATTGCTGGCTCTTAGGTTTGCAGTCATGCCACTATACTACTACCTTTGTCAATGTATGTTTCTTATGTGCTTCCTCTCAACAATCGAGAACTATGGCTCTGCACACAAGTACTATCAAATATTGTCTTGTAACAGCCATATGATTGTCTGTTGCATGACTGGCCTACATGGAATTGTAAATCATTTCTCTAGATCCTTATAAAGTCAGGTTGTTGGCTTGGGAAACTTAAGGGCATTGTTAGGTGGTGCAAATGGTTTGATTTCAATTTCGAAGGGACTGAGGGGTGCTAATTGTTAGGTTCTGTTCATTCAATGACAGGGAAACTGCTGAGATCTATGATTCAATGTGATCATTCAAACACTCTGAGATGTGTGGATTACCTATTTGGCTGTTCAATAGTTCATTATCTTCTGGTGAATTCTCAGTATTCAATTTGGGATCAGAAATAGCAGCCTTTTGAAGACCAGTTTAATTTTAAAAACTAGGCAGTAGCTACATATGTATATATATAAGCCCCAGTGGAACTTGTTGGAATATCATTGTTCTCACCATAGTAGGTATGGTTTGGGTTTAATTATGGTTCCTTAATATCAGTTATATGCAGGGTTACAGATCTGTTTCCATATATTCTGACACTAGTTTCATGTGTGGCTTGGCTGTTGTCACTATATAAGTAGTCCTATCATAGAAGTAGATAGAAAAAGGAAGTAAGGGAGTTTCATTTTCCATCAGAACTGTAAACCAGTCTCATGCTGGCTGAGAGGGGGAAGAACCAGAGGCATCTTCCTGCCTCTATCTAGCTGTGCACTATAAATACTAGCTATGCTACAGTTTCGAGTCCCTATATATACAAGAATGCAAGTGAGAACACCTATGTCAATGCTCAACAGGACATCTAAATAAGGAAACACAAAAACACAATAAAAGAAACAGAGACAAACAGGAAACACAGAGACACAACATGAGACACATGTAGCTGATACAGAACACAGATGCACTACAGGGTATGGATGGTCCTTGTGTTAGAACTTAAGATGTGAGGCGGAAGGTTTGTTTTGTCCCTGGCAGTATTACTACCAGGCCGTGCGGACTTGTTCAATACCAAAGGTGATTATTGACTGAGTGTAGACAAATGTATAAAGATGGAAAGAATGAATAGGATTGGGTTCAGATCGAGATCTAGACTACCAATTCTAAAACAAAGTTGAGGACCTTAAGTACTACTAGGGAATTCCAAGAGCACAGGAAGTAACTAAGAGCATCGCCTCAAACTGTATGTAAGAAGGGCAACCATTATGAGATTGGAACAAATAGGAGCGACAAAGAGAAAGGAAGTAAACTATGGACAGGAAAGAAGGTGCAGGGGAGGTAACAGAAGCAATATGGCAGAGTGGCTAAGAAAGTAATCCTAGGACTATCTACTGGTGGGAAGATGGATCAGATACATTAAGGGAGATTCATGTAACCATTTTCACATGAATGATTGCGACAGAAGTGGAACTGATCGGAAGTGAGTGCATGCAGCACTTTCCCAGGGAGTCAGGAAGCAAGGATTACCAAGGGTGGTCTTGACTTGTAACACTTGGCTGAGGTACCCTCCTTGGCTGAAATCGCAATTCATAATCAGTAAATGTAGTTAAAATTCTGTATTAAATAATATAAGACCCCAAAATATCCATCTACCTTTCTAATCTTTTTAATGGGAATTGCTCTCACTGTTTCTCAAGCAGATTACAATGAATGCTTGTACTTGCCATCGCATTGTATTGGTGGGTAGTAGAATTCATATTAATTCACTAAACATACACTAGACATATAATGAAAGTACAGTAAACAATTGGTATTTCAAAAAATTCCTTCATGTAGTGCCCAAGCCATGAGGCATCCATGCCCCCTGTGTTCCCCAGTCAACTCACCTTCCTCCACAACCATGTTGCTACACAGACACCTCCAAATGGTTTGAATTGCCCAGAGTGAAGCTGCAAAGAAACAAATCAACCACAGGAAAGTTGCTGAGAGGCATCAAGCTGCTATCAAGGAATATCAAAGCTGTGTTACTACAGGTCCCTTAGGGATCTTAGAGCTGCACATAATGAATGGAGGATGCAAGCTAATTCTGATAAGGCAGCAAAACATGCCCAGAATCTTGCAGAGTGGCAGCTGAGGTGTGAGGCACTTCCTCCAGGTGCTCAGAAACCAAAAAGACCAGTGTAACTAAACGTAAAGATACTCCAGCACAATTTAGGGGTGCTAGCAGGCGGAAGAAACCAGCAGAGCGACATGTAGTTGGTGACAGTGATGCATGGGATGAAGATGAAGGGGATGAGGAGGCTGAATAGAGTGCGAAACATATTCTAAGGTTGTTAGATGAATTTATATTTTTTTGAAATGCAGAAAACCATCATGAATTGGCCCAGGGAGCAATCAGCCAAGGATTGTCTGCAGGTGGTATTGAAAGGAACACAGCGAGCGCGTTTCTCAGCCAATTTACCCCAAATTTTGTACATAGAGCTGAAATTGAAAATATTATATTATATATAGAGTAGTTAAGTTGTTCTATTTACAGGGAGGATTCAGCAGATGGGCCGGCCAAGGACCGTCCATACCCGGTAAGGGCTTGCAGGTTTCATATGAAATTAAGATAAATAGGAACTCAATCTAGGAAGGGATGGAGCCTGTCCATTGTGTTCTAGTCTCTCTTTTGGTATCCTGCTGTATACCCATACTGCTAGTTTGTTTTATCATACCTACGGGTTGGACCCGACCACATCTGCATGACTCGCGTCTGAGCTGACGATCACTGCGCAGTGCAGTCCCAGTGCGGAACATCATATTCTGACATTAGAACCAATACAACGGGGAGTTGGGACTAAAAACCTGTCGAACTACAAGTATTTGCATGTCTTATCGCGAACTATGGAAACCGCCTTGCGGCCTTGCGGAGGAAACACTGAAATATATATTTCATATGTGTGTTTCAGGGTCTAGAACATCATTAACTACTGTAAACTTATTTGTCCCGAACATTTTGGTTTATATACGGATTGTATCGGGCTACGCATGCGACCTCTTTGTTTTCAATGTCCCGTGATTATTACCAACCCTGTGACTCTCAAGTTAAAAATATTTCTGTATAGATAGAAATTGCGGTCTTTACTTCGGTTATTCCATTTCACACGCACGGATGACAAACCGTCAGCTTCAATCGGCCAGCAGCTACCGCGCTTATCTCGATATTGGGGCCAGTACTTTGAAGGACAAACACCACTATTCATGGACCCAGCCCCTGCGATGGCGTCCCTTGGTAGTGCCAGAGGGCCCCTGGCCGACGTACTACTGCAATCTGGGAGAGACGTCAATGAATGAAGAGCACAGTGGGATGGCACCCATGCTTTCGCGCTTATCCTCGGCTGACATTGTTAGGAGGAAATCAATGGCAGATGTACTTTAAATACATCAAATGAAGCGTGAACGGCACGTTACGCATAAATTCCGATTCTTGGTCAGTCTCCTATGGGTCAATCTAGGTTCGGATATATAATTGATTGGTGGATGTCGAGGCTAAACTGGTCAACGGTAATGGGAATTTCCCTAGTGCGTATTTGTCCGTTTATCTTCTGTTTGAACTGCTGAACTCGCAGCCTACCCGACGCATCTATCCCCAGCAAACGGCACAACCTCTCCTCACTATCACGATGAAGTTTGATCCGCCCGCGCCACCCGCTACACCACCAGCCATTAATAGAGGAACCCGAAAGTTATTGGACCACAACTCGCCTATGAAGCCAAGCGTCTTTATACCGTTCCTCAAAACCAGCGAACGAACCCTTGGCCAGTAGGAACTCGTCCCAGTACCGAGAGAGCCGAGCCATGAGGTGGGCGAGTACTCGCTCCATAGAAATGTCTGTAGCAGTAAGGCGCGATAATGAGCATACAGGCCCATCCTTGCGAAGGTTGAGACCACATCCTATTATCGCATTAAACGCATGAAATCCGAAAGGGGGTTCCTCTCACCAATGAGAATTCGGCTTTTTGACCCAGGAGGAGTCGGGATGTTATCGACAACAATTCCTCCAATTTTTTCCAATCGGTCGTCGACCCTCGCATAGATGTCATTTGGCCATTTTAGAGCAATCATAGAAGTGGTGGTATCCGACAAGTAGTGACGACAAGTCTCCACGACCGTCAAGCCGATAAGATGCATGAAAGGATCCAATGTTTGGGTCAGGTCTTCGAGGCCAGGCGGCAACTCTAGCAATAAGGACCATTGTAAAACATCATATGGGGATAACCAAGGCCTGTGGTTCCAACCGACCCCTTGCAGTTGGAAGGTTGCAAGCGAGAGCAATGGGCAGGGAAGGAGGTTGGCTATGCTCGGATTACTGTATCGTGGTGAGTGTAGTTCGATTCGGCTGCATCCACTCACAGTATCAATTGTGTTTGAGTGCTTGTCACTGTCTCTCCATAGAGGACGTTATTCCCTAGGAATGTATTGGGACGACAATTTCCTCGAGCGTTCCCGAGCAATTCGAAATAACTAGCGAGATTAAAGTGGGGAGTGCGGGGCAATTGGTGGGGCACTTCCGCAGGGCAGATTACCCAGATGCGACGCTGTCTGGTAGTTGCCTCGTGGTGACGAGCCTCTCTCCTTGCCCAATCTGGTGAAGTCACCCAGGAGAGTGGATGAAACTCGAAATCTTCGTGTTCTGCTGATACTATGCTAGTCTGTAGGTGTGAAAAAGGGTTTTGTGGTCGTGAGGTCGGAGTACTAATGAGGTACTGAAGAGGTGATGATCGTCGTGGAGTAATTTCAGCAGCATGCTGAAGCCCCAGATGCTGAAGTGTTTCTCTAAGCACCCGGAAGCGGCGGCATTCAAGTGTCTGCAACAATATCCACCATAAGCCGCCGAGAGTTGTAAATAACCCTAAAAACATACCTCAGCATCGTACTCTCTGGAGTAAGACATCCGAAACCCATGCTCTACGTCTCTATCTCGGAAGGAGCGTTCCAACCGAGCATGCCAGAGCACCGCACTGCCGGCGCCTACAGTACATCTCACACCAGCACACATTGTTGTCGAATAGCGACCCATGAGAGTAAATCGTGTGAAATCGCAGTCGCCCTGGGGGATGAACGCGCCTCCATGGTGATAATGAAGATCGCAGTTTGGAGTCGCATTGTTTTCGTACCATCCATTGGTTGCATATTCCCCAATCAAGAACGGTAGAGTGAATTCGTGCGTTTGTGCTCCTCCCTGTAAGTGCGGACCTTTCGACAACCAGGGCCAGAAAGCCAAATTTGCGCTTCCCCACTGGTTGCCATACCACTCTGCGGTTTTCGAGGCAAAATATGCACCGCCACAAATACCAAGAAATGAGCCGCCGTCGACAACGAATTGGCGTATGCGTCTGATGGTCGGAAGATCGACATCGAGGGCGGCGTAGGGCTGGCGACGGGTGCAATGAGGAAAGACCAAAAGTACGCATGATTCGGTCCAATTCTCGACACGAAGCCCCTCATGGTCGATGGTGCCTACCCAGTACCGGGAATCAAGGGCGGTGCGGAGACTCTCCACTAGGCCGTCCCTAGACAATGGACAGATCCCGGGTCCGTTGAAAACAAGGACTCCGTGTTTCACTTCGTTTTCTCCGGGGCTGGACGTTGGAGTGAAGGGTGCTGGGCCATGAGCCATATGTCGACGTGGTTCATACTCCACGGGGTCTACCCAGCTCCTTTTTAGAATGCCTACCACTCCTTCATGCGCGTGGGGTCGAGCGAAATCAAGCGGCCTCGATCTGTTGAAGTCTTCTGCACCAGTCGCTGCATTCCAAGTTCGAATGGTGCGGTCAGAGGATCCGGAGATGACGGATCGCACATTGGGAGAGACAGCAACAGAGTCCACACCCCCAAAATGCCCCGTTCGAGGCTCGCAAACTACAGCACCAGACTCGGTATCCCAGATTCGAATGGTTTTGTCGACAGGTCCAGTAACAATGCGGGTCCCATTCGGGGAATAACTCATGCTCGTGACAGACGAAGTGTGTCCCGTCCGAGTTGATGGTAGTGCTGGCCATAACAACAGGTTCCCCACTCCTATCCTGGTGGTTGTGGTAGATTCTCTGCTGAACATCCTCGATAAAGGTGGCTGTGAGCGCAGGAACGGTCCCATTGAAATATCGATGTGTGGAGTAATGAAGAAGACGGGGGTGTGAGAGGTGATTAGGAAATGACAGGTACCCAGATTTCTCTCAAGAAGCGCTGAATCCACATCCTACAGCCAATTCAAGTCATGTTGGAATGCAAACTAGCAGCGAGCTGGGGTGTACTCACCCTGACCCATGATAGCACCCTTCGTAGGCTTACGGCACCAATTGAAGCCATCCCCATAATACTCAGCAATTTAACCCAAAATAACGGGTCCAATCCTTCAAAGAATTTCTTCAAGTTTCCCAACACCAACCTGCGCTGATCGCGGTTGTCTGGAAGGCGAAGATGGCTCAACCAATGAAGACAACTATACTGCAGGGGATCCGAAACATTCTTCTTCACTTGAGATGGGAGATCTTTAATGTCTGCATTGGCGAGCCGTGAGTCTTCAAGCTTGGGGATGTTGAAACGGAGTTGCGTAACCATCGTCTTGACACAAGCAACTCCCAACTGCATGTCCGCGTCTCGGATGTTCACCCGATGCTCGCAGTAATCACTGACAAAGAAATAGTAAATCGACAAATGCCGGACACGAATCCCTCTATCCGCCGCTTCATCTCGATAGAGTAACGAGCTGAGAGCATCTACCCACGTCTTAACGAGATTGGGTTTCACTCCCGCCAGCTCTGCAATCGTCTCATCGCACAGTGCGCGATAGGGAGATGTTGCAAGTAGAACTCCAATCATCCGCCGAAACTCGGCGATATTATGCACAATATGTGCCTTGAGGATACTGGAGTAGAGTTCGTATAGAGATTCTAAGCCAGTCTCGGCCGAGCCTTGCAAAACTGCCTTCAATGACTCTTCAGGGTCCTCACAGCGTTCAAGGACAAGGACAAGGGTCTTAATAAAGATGAAAAGACCGCCTGCCCTGGATATAGCTCTTCCGAAATCTGATTCGTCGGGCCACGGGGTGTCGAGATGCCAATGCGAGGCCACCAAATCGAACTGGCTTCGGGCGAAGGTTCGTAAATCAGCACTGGCATCTTGATCTGTGGCGAGGTCATATGGCAAATACGACGACTGGAAGAGCGCATCGAAGAAATTTTGGATATCGACTTCGGTTCTGCTGGTGATGATAATCTTCAGCCACGGAGCTTGTGCGGCCGCATTCATCAGGACCTTCAATAAACGTGGGCGACTTTGAGCGTCGCCACACTCGTCAAGCGCGTCAATGACAAGGACGAGAGTTTGCTCTGGCTGGCGAGGAAGGGAGCGGATGAAGTCAAGGAAGAGGGAGCCTTTCATCGACTCTGGAGTAAGGTTTGGGTTGTCGCGAAGGTGTTTTGCTACAATGGCTCGAAAAGGAGGGAGGAGTGTGGCAAGTTTGTGGATGAAAGTCGGAAGGATGTGTTTGGGCTCGCTCAAATTCGGGTCGTCCCTCCGGCAGAAAAAGGCTCCAGCAAGGTGGCGTCGCTCGTGAAGGCTTTCGCAGATCGAATGGGCTAAAGACGTTTTTCCGATTCCGGGTGAGCCATAGAACCAGTACGCATTCCTCCGAGGAACATTCTCTTGCCCGGCTTTATTGGCTACCCACTCCAGGATTTGATTGAGAAGTGATTGGCGGGTGCCGTCCATACAGCAGAGGTCGCGGTGATAGCCGGTCTCGACAGGCTTAAGACGGTAAAACAATAATTCTTGCTCTACTCGTTCTTGCTCTACTCGTTCTTGCTCTGCTCGGTCTCGCTCCACCCGCTTTTGTTCCACACTGTCTCGCTCTGCTCGCTCTACACCAAACCCCTGAGGATCAACGATCGACAGATTGAGAAAACGAGAGCTTACTGGTCTCGTTGGCTATGCGGAGAGCCTCCACATTCACGGCACGGTCAAAATCTTCAATCACTTTGCTTAACTCTCTGTCCATTTCTTCGATCATTTCCGGGTACGCAGGACCGCCGATCGTTCTCGCTGCAGTCATCAACAATTAGTCAACCGAGGGGGTGACCACCTACCACGTTTGACATAATTGCATGATAATTTCGCGACCCTGTGCATTACTTCAAACATTCGCGGGATGAGCTCTTTCAAGATTTCGGTTTCTTCGGAGACGATTTCATCTGAGACCTTCGTCGCCAAAGGCAAAATCCGCTGCACCCGATCGCAAAGACCCAAGGGCATCTGGTCATACTTGTTTTGCTCCTTCAAGAGCTAAACCTTCAAGAGTTAAACCTGCCTCCGATATGACAGCAATAAGGACGAACCTCAAACGTGACTCTAGCAACACCGAAGATAGCCTTTGTAATTGGGTTCAACTAACAGGTGTCAATCTCTTGCTCGCTTTTTGTGGATGTGGGAGAACCGACCTCTGCGAAGACAACGCCATATTTAATCGCTCTGTCCACGGACTTTTCCATCGATCCGCTCATCAGTGGGGGGTATTCCTTCAGCAACCCTTCGAGTTCGTGGAGGGACGAGCGTAGAGCTTCCGCCTACGCGGACATTATCAGCTGGAGGGAATGGGCAGTGACAAAGGTACGAACGGTATCATTTGCAGAAAATCGTAATTGTAGAGATCCACTGTGCTTCCCAACCACAAAAGTGTCTGTTCTTCTCTATCAGGGAAATGCGCGGATTGGTTGGTGATAATGACTAACCCAGTACGGTGAACCCGCGGTTGTTAGAGCTCCAGTAATCACTGAAGAGTCCATCAAGGTCGATGACTTCGTTCGCCTTTCGGTACTTTTCCCAAATTGAATGACCGATCTTCATTCGGACTTCAACGCGGATCTGAGTGGTTGGAGAAACATATCTATACACGTACATCCACCGATGAGTATACGTATGGGGGAAATAAAGGACGTACTGGGGTTGTACTGGTGTCCAGTTGTGGTTGTCTTCCATCTGTAATTCTCTCTCCGCCTTTCCTACAAACAACCTCAGTGCATACTCCCGATTTGGAACGCCTTGCAATGTAATATCTATATGTTAGTCAAAATGAGCGGTATGAGCGTAAATTGAGGTGAGGCGCCGCACGGTCTAGATGCAGGCTTGGATTCTTCAGCAATGATGCACGCTGCTATCCAGCCGTTGAGGGTGCTCACAGGTTCTCTTCCTTGGGGACTTGAGTCGCCATGTTCATTCGGTCACTTTGAGGTTCAATGTGTGGTGGGTGGTGGGTGTGACCTGCTTTGACGGCTGTCAGACGTGGCGCTTCGAGCAGGAAAGGTCGTTGCTCTCCGCCTGCGTCATCGGAAATATGAACAAGTTGAAAATATTTTTTATATTCGTTATGTGCAAACGCCGTTTCTTTGAGCATTAGATCGTGGGTTCTCCTTGAGATTAGTCAGCAGATAGGGGTGTTTCAACCTCTCCAATTATTCCTCGCAAACAGCGTTAGAATATTATTGTTCTCGTCACATAGTATATACGGCTCGATTGTTAGCTCGGCTCAATTGTTACAGCTTCACTCGTCAATTGTACATAAGCCTCCTAGACTGTTCACGTCTGAAGTGAAAGATATTTCTCAGGCGGCCTTTCGACCCAGGGTCTTATTTTTCGTCAGACCGCCATCCATACTCGATGCGCTTCATCTGTTCCAAGAAGCCTGATCGACATGGTTACGACTGGCGATGACAGCCCCCTCAAAATCTGGGACTGCCTTCCGAAAAGCGACACCCAAACCTTCGAGGGACATATGTCTATCGTCCCTTTTGCCGGCTACCAACTATGTTTGCCGGTCATAGCCATTGTTTCTAAGGACAGTCGAGATCACCATTTGGATCCCGGACGGGGTGTCGGTCAGATTTGAAGATGGTGTGTGGTCCGTCAACCTTGGTCGCAACGAGCCGTCGTACTCGATAGACAGAGAGTGATCTATATTCTCCGTGGTTACAGGTACACACTACGGGACCAAGCTGCCACCTGGCTAGCACCCTACGAATCAGTCCGCAGGGGCTATGATGAGAGGAGTTCATTATTCACAGGGTGGTTTACAGGTATGGTCTCTAGGGTGCGCTACCCAGTTGGGTGTTGAGTGTAATGGGCTTGCTTATGCCCGCTGTGGGTGGCGTTGCTGATGTAATGAGGCGGATCGGATCTGCAACTAGTAGCTTTTACATGTTCAATTGAGTCTTTTGTTTTTGGAACGCTTTGCTTTTCATGACGACTCGGCCAGGGCCTTTATCCCTGCCTTTGTGCCGAAGGTGTACTCAATAGACCTTATTGCATGGCGGCCGGTGGCGAGCTATGTTTCGCGGTTTACGGCACTAATCATCTCAATGGAACTGCGCAGGTATATCGAGGAAGAGATATTGCAGGGAGCGAAGCCTTGACTTGCATTGTTTTGCTCGGGCTTGTCGGTCCTCCAAGTCTGGCCTTCATTTGTGTGGCCCATTAGCCAGTCAACTAATTCTGTAAGGTTCGAGGTGGCTCTATATTGTGTGATCGGTTCTAGCCTCTGGCGGTCCACGGTCATTTGACAGTCCTTTGGAACGGGTGTTCTGGAAACACTGCGCGCGAGTTCCGAGTCCGGAATGTACGGGAGAGTCGCGTAATCGCGTCATTGCGGACATTTATAAGTCGTGGAACCGTGGAAACGTGGAAAATTGTGGGTCTGTCCAAGGACGTAGAACAAACACCAGCCTCACTTGGAACTCACAAACGACAGTCAGCGAAGAACGAAGGACGAGAAAATGTTTACGGTCGCTCGTTCATCACGAATAGTATGCTCGCACATATCCGAGTCGGTATTCTTCTTGCTGATTTTATTATCAATGCTCTTCCAGTCATTACGTGCGAATGTGTTCCGCGCACTGGCCCGCGGAGTCTCAACATACGACACTATCATAATAGGAGGAGGTTAGATGAGCGACATACTGGCTATAAAGACGCGAGTGCTCACTTTGCATTTTCCTGTCACGCAGGCCCTGGAGGTTACGTCGCAGCGATTAAAGCTGCTCAACTCGGTCAAAAGGTAGTCTTGAATCAGTACAAAAACAAGACCTCTCACTCATGAACCTTGCAGACTGCTTGTATCGAAAAGCGTGGCTCTCTGGGTGGAACATGTTTAAATGTCGGTTGCATTCCATCGAAAGCCATGCTGAACAACTCGCATATTCTACATCAAACACAACACGACCTCAAGGGACGGGGTATAGATGGTAGGTTATTTGCTTCTGTGTTCGTCTCGCTCAGTCCGGCTCTCCGCACGGACCAAAAGTCCGCCCCACCGCCCACCATCACGAAAGTTGTATAATATTTTACTGCAGACCGCTGAGATGCTTTCTTCTAGTATCTCATGTGCAGCTCAACCTCCCTCAAATGCTCAAAGCGAAGGAGCAAGCGGTCACAGGCCTGACAAAAGGCGTCGAGGGACTGTTAAAAAAG
>Ga0307515_10002188_pt1 | contig 42930 bp, 33 predicted proteins | sample 17_EM_MG_FD_194513 | JGI IMG/M metagenome (GOLD analysis project Ga0307515, IMG submission 194513) | Populus trichocarpa ectomycorrhiza microbial communities from riparian zone in the Pacific Northwest, United States - 17_EM | ecosystem: Host-associated > Plants > Roots > Unclassified | place... | reverse complement strand
TCTCCAAGTGCATCTCTGAGTTCACTCGATCTCAGTCTCCAAGTGCATATCCAAACTCGCTCAATCACGGCCTCCAAGTGCATCTCTGAGTTCACTCGATCTACGTCTCCAAGTGCATCTCAAACACACTCGGTCAAGTACATCTTCAAGGAGCGATGGCGGTTGTACGGAGATACAGGGGTAAAGGAGGTGGACAAAGTGACGGGTAGTATATATTCGGCAGACCCCGGAGTCAATAGACATCTTATCATACAATGAAAATTCACACTCTATCTTTCCCAACTTTTGGTCTCACGGGCTCTGTCCGAGATTTCGTGGATCCGTGCAATTGCGTGGATCCTCACTGCCGGGTAGTATCATATCTTCTCAACTTCCTACGCTCCTCGAGCTTAATGTAGAAGGAACGGGAGGAGAGATTTTCGCAGCGTCACCCATTGCAATCCCGATGCAAACGTGTACCCAATGAACCCATTCCGACATATGGTCACAGTTGGCCACAACGCCAGAGTGTTTGTTTAAAATAGGAGACCGACAGAGCGATAAGAAACGGCAAAACGGCAATTGGAGGGCGATATGCAACGCGACCATGGTATTCACGCCGGGCGCGGAGTAATCCCCCACCGTGGTGTCTCTGACGGCTCTGACAGAGCACGTCCACTCTGACAGAGCCATTCCGCCCGGACGGAAATGTTTTTTGCTGATGTCTTTCGATCGACAGACAATTGAGCTTCTTAATCCTTTCTCTTTTGCTTTCAACATTCCTTCATGGATGCACTTTGTTCGAGGTATATACCAGTTTTGGCATGGCTTGTGATACAACTCTTAGTGGCGTCTGCTTTAAGGAAGTCCCTGTAATTGTCAATTGACTCAATTCAAAGGTAACTTATCAAATCTCATTCATGCCGCAATTGGCAACCTTTAAGTTCTCCTATGAATTCATTGCAATTGACGTCAATCGACCTGGTTGCTCACGCATCTCCAGACCAGTTGGCCTCAGGAATCAACTGGAAATTGTCTCTGCTTCTGTTAATTTCAATTGGGTGTACTTCCCTAGTCTAGTTGCATCTGCAATCTGTCCCTGTGAATTCCAAACAATGTCTCCTTCCTAGGTGTTGGGATATGTCTCTGGCCGATTCACCTCTGGAATGCACACAAAATTGTCTCTGTCACCGTGAACATCAATTCAATAGACATATCAAGACACTTTGCTAATGCAATCAGTGCTCTCAAATGTGGATAATATCCCTCGCGTAGATTGCGTGTCATGCCGCGCCAGAAAGAGGTAATTCATGATATCCAGTATGCAAAACATATCTGAAATTGATAGAGCAATAATAGTGTAAAGGCATACTTCCGTGTATGGCCTGCTATGAAGGAATATCTGTAGATACGGTTGCAAACGTGGATGTCAGTATTGTAGAGTAGTAAAGGGTGGTTGAAGTGCAATTATCACTAAAGATCTTAAACTTGTGGCGAGACGACTACATAAAGTTGGTGTGACCCGGCCCTGGACACGTCACGTGCAGCTGTGCCATTACTCAATGCCAATCTAAATGTTTTACCTTATCTTTCAGTCTCTGCACCTGATTCATCAATATTCATAGATATCTTGTTACACTCTTCCACTTACTTCACCATATTGTACTTTAATATTTCTCTGGTCTTGGTGTTCTGACTCACTTCCATGTTGCTAATAGTATCTTCAGCCTAATCAATGTATCCTTGTTGGTGTCATAAGTATCACTTGTAGCTGGGTTTCTGAGTCTAGTACATACTCTCTAACTCTGCCCAACAACTCATTCTCCTCCACAAGGCTACCCACACTTGATTTGAGCTCCCTAACATCAAACACATGGTAATTGATTTTTGTTTAGAGTGTTGCACAATGCTCATTTATATGTTCGTGAGTTCGAATCTCACTGAGGTTCCACTTTTGGGCATCTTTTTATTTCAGCAGACATTACATATCAAGTACTAAGTACCTATCTGCATCTACATACCACTTGTTTGCTATATAGTCGAGCTATTACCTTGCGACACTGGTTATGTGATCTAACGAATTGTTGTACGGCTGATGTCGTTTACACCAAGATCCGGCGAAACTTCCTAGGTACTGTTTGTTTGTGGAAAGCAAATCTCAAGAACTACTCCTAGCTGCATTTTCACTAATATCTTAAGTCCGGACTTTACTTAGCTCCCATATCATCGCCAAAGCCGGCTTCATCATACTGATTGGTTGCGGAGTTTGCGTTCTCCGTGAGATAGGCGCTATATCGCCTATTCAACAACGCCATTTTTGGTATTTAATGATGTATGCGTTTATATGAGCGAGCAAAGACAGACGAAAACCAAAATTTATCCTATTATGCAACATAGTGTTGAGAGACAACAGCAAACCGTTAGTAGGTACGATGATTCATGATATCGATCATATCGTCGTACACGAGCTAGTTGCATCGTTCTTTTACCTCAGTTAGTTATGTATTGAGTCGATACTAACAACAGATTCCGGGGCTCAAGAAAGGTGGGTTACTCAGAGCATATTTCAACTTCTCTGTAGAAGCCATCAGAAAACGTTGGAACGAAGTCATCAACCCAACCTTGACATTATTGTACTCGTACTCTTTTCTTACATACCTGAGATTTCACCATTATCGAAGAGAGTCTCAATATGTAAAAATATGACCTGATTGAAGCGAGACCGTCCATTGAAATCTGATGGAGAACTGATAGACCGTTGTTGTTGTTTAATCATACTGTATTGACTCTAATTAGAGTATGACAGGACCCTGATATCCCCTCGCTGATAGACCGTTGTGCCTAACCACAACTTCGAAGTGTGATGATAAGGATTACAAATTACCACAGCCGATCAAAAAACAGAAACGCATTTCACGGACAATATTCCAATCTTTTCAAAATCAAGTACCTCGCCAGTGATCATGTCTACAGCCGGGTCTTCCTATCCTCTTCCGTCTCCAAGATTCAAACTAGAGCTTCTAGCTCCGGATAGGGTGTGGGCCGTGTAGCGACTATACAACGGTAATGCGGACTGTTCCATTCAGCTAAACTATCAATCAAAACGGAGGCGTTGATGCTAAATTAGGTACGATATTCAATTAAATACAACCAATAAAAAAAAGGATTCCTCAGAAATGCACAAAGCAGAGAGCTATCGATATAACACCCGCAGGTTCTATTTCTCCAATTTTTGCATAATTAGTTGCAAGGTAATATCATCATGTAGTATAATGGAAAACCTTATTATTAATAGCTATAATGAAGCAGGCGAGAGAAGTCTTGAAGGCATTTATGAAAATCCTTAAAGTTCTGCGAAGGTGATCAAATGGGAACCAAAGAACGCAAGCAACGAAGAAGTTGAATATCAATGATAAGGAGACAATTTGCATGGGTACGGCAAGTGCATTATATGCACTATCGATTCTCGTGGTTAGATTGCTTAGTTGTTTAGCGGAGTTGAACAGTCCGCATTACCGCGTCAGAGTCGCCACATCATTTCCAAAGAAGTACCGAATCCCACCATGCACATTAAAATTTGAAATTTAAATGTATCAGAGGCTGTTAGAATGGGCTGTTTCTAGTGGGGTGTTATCTGACTTCAACCGGGTCGTGGAACCGGACATAAAATGTCGCCTACTTTCGTAGGGTGACAGGGTTCTTCTCGCACGATTCGACATTATTCAAATATCTCGCACAAATATATCCACTAATATCACCAAAAGTACTATTGAGACACATATCAAGTGAAGATGCCGTGGTACTCCTAGCTCTTGATATCCCCATCGAAAATTTTCCCCAAATTTTTCATCTGGGAGGAAGTGCCGAGGTAGGAGCTTACGTGGCAGAAAGCTCCGGAACCAGGTCAAATAGCCGTCGTACAATACTAACGCACTGTCCGGAAAGAATCCGTAAAAGGAAGGTCGGGAGTTCCATGGTCGTGTTAAAACATCGACTGCCTCGGCAGGTTAGTTAGTGATGTAAAGATGCATATGACGGCAGTGCGACTGTGCGAGTATTTTGAAAACGGCGCAAGATATCGACCGTAATTTTATGCTTCTAAAAAACGGCATTAGGAATACTCCAGAGGTTGAGCCAAGAGTATGGTGCGAACTTTCTTAGATCTAGTCTATCACATAAGGAGCGGTTTTAAAATCCAAAATGCCATTGTATAAGCATAAAAAACAGACTGGTATAATTGATATCCTAAGGAACTGGTTACTCTTCCGTATGTTGAGACCAGTGTTCGATAACTGTAGGTAGCGATCAGAAACATGTAGTTTTAGCTGATTCATGTGCGAGACAATGCAAACTCGTTGCAATACATCCTGTGTGGACTGTTAATTCTACCTTATCCTGTGATAGACCTAAACCACGGAGCAACAGTGTTTGTTTTGTTTGATCATACTGCATTCACTCGTGAGCCCGTTTCTCCTCCCCGTCTGGATAGTTGGTTAGGTAGGGGAGATCCCCTTCGAGTGTCCACTACCTTTTTCTCTTTGATGGCTTGACGTTTCCTGGGTTGTCAGTATCGTCGACACGTCGACGATGTGTTGGATTGCGGAGTGCGCTGGGTATAGGTTATACTGGTCAATATGGATTGGTGACGTGGGTGCCGGTACGAGCTACGGGTATAAGTATTCAATCAGCCATTACGAGAATGCGAGGTAAGGATATCAACGTGCGTAACAAAACCTACAACCCCGGGTGCGGGGACTGTGGCCGCATTAATACCGAGCAGAGTGTTGCTTTAATCTTCCTTGGACGCCCCATTCATCGGTACCCTTTGGGAGACGAGATATTATAAAGAGTTAGGTCTTACAAAGCTAAAAGTGTTGACTAAGAGTTTGGTCCGGTGGTTTACTTAGCCTTCGGGGCTGGTGGACACGGGCATGAGCTCGGAGGCTTGCGGCCGCCACCAGCCCCCATGCTGAGGAGGAGGCCTAGCCTCGGTACTGATACTCGGCTTCGGGCTCCGGCTCTGACAGTCGGCACGAAGCTTTCCTTCTCTCTTCCTTTCGGATATAAGCCTACTGTTTTCCTTCCTTTGTATCGGCAGACAATACAGCTTCTTCTTTCTTCTCTATTTCTCTCAACAGAAAGGTTTGAAGCTTCATAGTTTAATGGGCAGCCAGGTGCCTAGGATATAGACAATGTGCCTATCTTAAAAATTACATCGTACTGTACTACATCTCCACAGACTGCAAGTGTGCCAGAAAATTGGTCCTTGTTGGGGTTTACGTTCACCGTATTAGCAAGGCGAAATCAGAAACGTCAAGGAAACTTTAAAATACTTCTTCCCCTTCCACATCAGACGCAAGGTGGAAGTGTGGGAGTATAGTGAAGTGTCGTAATTCTGAAAGCGAGAAGGACCCGAGCTACAATCGACATTCAACAGGTATTAGGGTAATAGCTAGCACATCCAACTTACGCAGTACTTCCCCATGCGAACCCTATCATCAGAGAAGTAGGTATTGCCATACTCTAGTTATAGTGCATGCAGAATGATTAAAACAAACAAACATCACGGGTACCAGATGTTGTTGAGAGTAAAAGAGAAAGAACGAAGAAGCTCAATTGTCTGTCGATCCAAAGAGAGGGAAAACTATAGACTTATATACGAAAAAGAGAGAAGGAAAACTCCATGCCGACTGCTAAAGCCGGAGCCCAAAGCCGAGTACCAGTGCCGAGCCCTCCTCCTCAGCATGGGGGCACGCGAGGCAGATGGGGGCAGGCGAGGCAGGTGGGGGCAGGCGATGCCAATGGGGGCGGCCAGCCACCGGCCTCATGCCCGAGTCCACTAGCATTGAAGACTAAGGAAGCCACCGGGCCAAATCTCTAGTCAACAGATGTTGCATGTATACTTAGATCCTCCGTAGGGTTTGCGGAGATTACCACAGCGCTTGCCGATAGGCACAAGGCACTGTGCTAGCTAAGGCACCAGATCTCTGCACATATACGAGCATAGATACCCACGATAGATAGACAATCAATCAGTCATCATACAAAGTAATACTAGACATCATATAGCACAGAGAAGCGAGAAGCAAAAGTGCTCGCTCCCACTCCTACTGGCTCTTAGCTACACACTCGCAAAGGCGTCACTTTTCGCTGTCGGACTCGAACCGGGGAGCTCCGCACTATTATGTGTTGCATATAGATCGGCTTCCAGTTAGACCACTGCGCTGTCGATAAATCCGACGGATACTATGAAAGTTCTAAAGTTATGGACGCAAAAGGTCCATATCATAGGCAACTACTTGCCGTCACCCATGGATGAGACTCATACTTCATGAACCATCTATCTATCTGATACATGATGTTAGTATTCTTAATGGAGGGTGGCACAGTACCAAACCAATACATTAACCGTGTCATCAATGTGCCAGGGTCTGGGTCAGAATGGTACAGTCCTGGTGTGGGATCAGTCTGGACCGGTGCGGACTGCATACTGGGTTAGGTATAAATTTGTGCGAATTTGCACGTATTCTGGGAGGTATTAAGTCAAAACCTTGCCCAACAGCCTGGAGATAGTACTAAAAATGGTATATATCAGCCTGGATGGAGCTTAGAATGTGTATCTGGTGGGGATGAATCGTGTTTTTCTGGTTACTAACCATTGAATTCATACCAAATAGAGAGGCAAGGTATAACCAAGTAAGGACTAGTCCAGACTGCAGTGGTGCAGTGCAAAACTGGCGGTCTGTGGTACATTCCAGTCTGACCTCCCCGCTAGACACGATTGTATTGATCCCTACCTCAGACCGGGTCCATACGGATCGTTGGCATCATTGCGTGTAATCCAGCGAATACTAGCTACGAGCAGACAGACAATATTTCCATCATCACTACTGCCGAATTTGCATGTGTTTGTCACAGTTCCTCCTCCAGCTGCCTCGCTTTCCTCATATTCTTCGTCTTCATCCATGTACTTGAGCTTGTCCTCGCTCTCTGGAACTCCCCGTCTCTAGTACCCATTTGCCACGATACACACAAAACGCGCCATTTCACATTTGTACGTAGGCAGTATTGATGAGCTTGACTTTGTTTTGATTGCTTGTTTTAATCATACAGTATGCACACTCTCTAGAGTATGACAGTGCCCGATTCCCCTTGATAAGCTTCACTACTCCATCCGAACCCCTCTGTAGGTTCAGTACTATACTACACGGGCTCAGGAATAAACACTCCGACAAACGACAATAATTCATGCCTCAGCCTTTGAAAGGATTATGTTACAAACTGCCTCCGTTATGCTTATAAATAAGCTGGGGGTGACAACCGGCTTACGCCAGTCACACTCGAAACTTTGGCACTCAGGTATCTACCTCAGTCAGTAAGAATAACCAACACTATGAAGTTGACATGATCATAATTTCCTCCAAGCAAGACCAGCTGGATATCAATATGAGATATGTACCTCTGAAAGACTCTGGGGATGGCGTACCAGAGTGTATACGAGAGCTCTTCGGAAAATTCTCGTTCGATATCCCAAATAGTAAGGTCAACCTCACGCAATGGAGAAAAGAGAGGTTTGTGGCAATCTTCAGAGGACCTTTCGTTGGCGTAAAGGCATACTTTATAGCTGCCAGATCTAGAATCGCTTTTAAGGTCGCAAACAGAGCGGGGGCTGGGGTGGGGAGGAGGACTGCTTCCTAGCTAGAGACTACAGGCAGTTGTATGAGGGTAGCGACACTATACTTTGAGATCACGCATACGGGAGCTATTGGTTGTGTTCGAAAATCAGCATTCTGACAAGCTAGCTCGCAGCGAATAATCTAGGAAAGAGTAGGTATTTGCATACGTTTGTCCCCGATTGTTTAGTGGATTCTAACTGAGCAATAATCCATACTAGGTTTTGATCGTTTGTTGATCAACCAGACGCACCGCATTCCGTCAAACAAATATTATATTAACTTGGACTCGGCCTCAATATGTCAGAAGTATGTAGAGCGAGTCATTCTGTTTCAGTCATTCTTATAGCCAGTTACACTTCCACCATAGCTGAGCATAGAAAGCCTACTCTCTCTTGATTGCAAGTCATGCCAAGTGTCTAGAATGGCCTCAGAAATGAGAGCCCTAAAACAAACCTATATACACGCTCTGACGTCTTTCATTTTTCTGAGGCTAGCTCTGGGACCTATAGTCTAGAGACATCGAGGGCCTACACTACAAACGACACAGGGTTGTTCCGCTCGCGATACAGAGTATGATATCGGCCCTCTATTTCCTTCACTCTTGGGGTAGTATCGTAAGTTTTTCTCAGAGGTCGAGCGAAGCTCACGCAAATTTGAATGAGTCAATTCGTACTTCGAATTCGATTGCGGTCGATCACGTTTGCCACTCGTGAGGCGGTTTGGTGCAGGAGGTGTGTGTCCTGTGGAGGTTCCAATCCAAATTGGTCTGGAATATTCTCTGCGCACTGGTCGAATGACATCGCAAAACCCAGTTCTATGTGTCTGCCCCATAGCTCTTAAAAGAGCGAACTTTTACGAGCCCCAGACGCCGGCCGAGCTAATGCGGAGTAGCCATTCAATCGGCACTAGTGATATAACGCACCTTTTGTCGCCATTATGGAAAGCATGCCCAGTATAGTACCCTGCGTAAAAGACTAGCTATTCAATGGTCTTCGAGCCCAGCTAACAATATTATACCACCGCAGAGTCTGACCCTAAGTAGCCAAGCATCTCCAAGGGACGTTGCTGGCCCAACGAAGGCGTAGTCCGAGCGTTAGACTCACAAAGGCAGGTCTATGATGACGCTGCATCCCATTGGCGGGGTTGCTTTTCCGGTCTGCCACGATGGCGTCAGTAGCAGGGAACTTTACAGGATCGCCGACGTGGTCTCATGCACTGATTTGAGGTCGCTCGTACTGCCGCGTGGTCACGCATGCAAACGGCCTCCACTACAGCCAGGGGGGGTAGCGGCACTCCATTTGTCAGACGCACAGCAGCGTCCTCGTGACAGGTGGCGATACTTCTATTCTTGATACGACGGTGCATCGAATCGTCCATGCTCTTTACCATCATCGTCGCTAGGGTTGGCGAAGTATGTTATTGAAAGAGACCCGAGGAATCAATGCCAATCACAGATAGACATTACCACTAGAACGACGTCGCCATCATCGCGGCCATATGATGAAACCTAGCGCAGGAGTGGGCCATTCCGGGTAATTTATCACGTGGTTTTTGAATGCATAAATCAAAAAAATGTTGCGCTGAAAATTTCCAGGCATGTTCTTTATCGATATACCTTCTATCTATGCCTGACGCAATCCGATATTGTTGCATGGTGGCGATATTAGAAGCGGGGAAGCTCTTCCGCCGAGCCGGCCGGACACCAACCACAAAGGACATCCTAAACTTTACCCGGCTAACGCTGGGCGAAAATCGCTTAAAGAAGCTGCCAGCCCATCGATCGCCCACACTTCCACTCCACGTCTTCATTCTCCCCTCACTGCACTCCTAACATCTCTCGATCGATACTACACCAAACACGCGGAGTCGTAGTGTCCCCGCTATCGGCCGCCGTAGTTAGCCAGCTGGTAAGCTCCCACCCTCCCTGCTCTACGTGTTTTGTGCTCTGCAATCGTTGTCACCCATGAACCCCTTGAAAATGCAACCCCGGACCAACGGAACTGTAATTAACGTTGCGCAACCAACGCCATTTTCAACTCAATTAATGGGCAATACCATTACACGTTATCTGTTTCCATCATTAGGCTTTATCGCCTTACTGGTGGGGGTCAGATAACGCCGCCTCTACGTTTATTGCTGCTATTGCATTGCTATCCAGCAATGTAGTTTTTATTATTTTATGATACCCTGCAGTACCTCCGATTCCTTATCACCCTATGTCTCTTTAGCAGCTTCGCCGCTTGTATACGCTAATACTCCATTCGCAGACACATTACCCCAAAAATTTCAATGAATACCTTACGGGCTGAAAAATACTGCAGTCATTGCCAGAAGGAGCGGCCAACGTCATGCTTTGGTGTAAACCGCAATAAAACGCCTAAGAATGGCAAAACCGAGGATTTCAAAACATGTGAAGAATGCCGCATTAAGGTGGCAAAACAAAAACAGGGCTCAGGTTCTTCAACTCCGGCCACTCCCCGGCAGATCTTTGCCCCGTCAGGCTTCCGGCCTATCAACGGCGATGTTTGTCCTCGACGTCCCACCATTTTAATCATACTAATAGAATATAGTCTGCACGCCGTAACCCTCGTCGCCAGATGGGCGAACCCACGTTTGTGCCTGTGGAGCGCGTTGAGTCGCGGAAACAAGCGACAAATGGCATCGAAGCGCAATTCACGCAGGAATCTACCCTCAAGAAAGTGATGGTCATCTCTGACCGTGAGAGCGCCTCTCCCGCGCCTCCTCCAGCCAAGAAGCGTGCGCGGACCGATTCGCGCACCACTAACGGCGCTGGCGCTCGCATCTCAGAGTCACCGCCTGCGCTAAAGCGCGGGCGTGCCGAAATGCCTATGGAGATCGACGAAAGCGAGAACGAATTTGACGACCAACACACAGTTGTCAACGGGAACCATGCTGACGATGATGGATCTAGTATCAGAGATCGCACTATCATCGCTAAGGAGCTATTGGAATTTGCGCAGGGCCTTGAAAGGTTGGGTGGTCTGTTGTTTGCTGCACTGGAAGAGCTGGATGACGAGACTGTTGAGGGCCTGCAAAATGAGATCCGACATGATTGGAGGGTCGAGGAGATGGGCACGTTTGTGGAAGGGTATCTCAAAGGCGCCAAGAAAAGGAACGGTAGTAGGTGGTAGGTGTGAAGCTGGTGGGAAAGTAGATGTTAAAGTTTTGTAATCGGTCGGCTATTGCTGTTTCAATTTTTGGTTGTACTTGTACACTATCTGGCGAGCGTTGTGGATATATCAATTTAGCTTTCGCTCTGCTTGGCTAACCGCCCGCATGTTATCTCGTGAGCGATATGACGAAGAATCGCTCTTGTGCGCTTAATTTTGGTACTGTCCAAGGCAGTCCATGCAATCAATCGACGAACCTTCTATATGGGGGAGTGGCAATTGCACAAAACTGTTACCCCAAACCCCGTCCAGATGGAAGTCAGTGTGGCCAACGGTCCAGATACAGAACCATCCAGGCTGGAACCGCTCAAGTCCAGTCCAGTCCAGTCCAATCTCCTTGCTGGACCAGATCATGCTGAGTCCTACCTCAGACTGGGACCGACTGGACTACTGGCCACAATGATGGAGGTATTGGCTATGGACCTTCCAAATTCCGGTTCTCGGGTTTGGGAAGGTCTCTATTAATGTTCTTCAGCACCTTCTTAATATTAGTACTATTTTTTTTGTGGATGTCGCACAGCCTTCAAAATTCTGTGGGAATTATTCCGTTGATGTTAGCCCTAGACGAAATGCACTCCTTTCCAATCACTAATTCCAGCTATAGGACCGATATAAGCGGTTTCCATTATGTTTTTCGTAAAGACGTAAGATGTATCACAATATCGTCGCTTAGTTTACCAGACTGAGTGTATTGATAAAAGCTCGTGATTCGATATACGGTGGAACCTCCCGTACTCACCTACTTATATCTGATCAGTGTCTGAATGGGAGTACTTCCTATCTGTTCTGGAGTCTCTCTATATCCTACATTTGAGAAATCCGCAACTTTGGAATAAGTATCAGATGACCAATACGGGGGATGGGTCATACGCCACGACCCCGGTCTGGGCGTATTCCTTGCACTTCCTCTTTAGGATACTCGTTTTATGTATTTGACCAATCAGATTCCATCTTGATGTCTTATTCAACCAATCATACCCCTGTGGCAATTTCAACAAAATGTCCAAACCTAGCTTGTAGCTGAAACCTCCTAGATAACTGTCCCAAAACATTACAATTCATTATTTGTTCCTTTAAGCGTAGGATCGCAGTCTGAGCGAGCTTGGCCTAGATGTATCCCAATCTGGCAGTGCCTATAATTGAAGTTGCTGCGTATATAGTTTCAGCCTCCTGGTTACAGGCTTGTATGAAGATATCGGCTTGTATCAGGATACGGGGTGATACAGCTGCTAGTTAAGTTCGTTTATGGGACTATACATATACAATCTTTGTGACCTCGATAGACAGACACAATCAACCATATTATACAAAGTAACATAAGTCCCAGGGCACTGAACACGATTACTGTACTGGCCGCTGTGGTCCGGACAGCATGTTGTGTCCATCCGGACAATTATTTGCGTCAGTCAGCGTCAGGCAAGGGAGTCCGAAAATCAAAAGGTATTAGTATCGATGATATTACATATGAACACAACAGGTAACAGAATGCTCGAATGTCCTGAAGCCTCCGCTTCTAACAGGGCCACCGCCACCCTTCGCTTGTCCCGTTGTTCCATTTCACGGTCATTACCTGCACTTTTCAACAGCGAACCCGTGACCCAATTCTATATCCGAGTAGATAACCGCTATTAGTAACAGCTGTCTGTCCTCAGAATTACTGTCAGCACCTGGCCTTGTCCTGACCACGGCGGCCAGTACAGTATATGTTACACCAAGATATGATATAAGTTAAGGAAATCGATCGACCGCAAGCTGCGCGATTGAGATCTTCGTTTGCCCCATTCCAATCAGGGTGTGGAGATAATTTGCGCGAGCTGGTAGCACTATAGAGCTATGACAGGCATGCAATACTTTTACTCATAAGCTTGTACATATCCTTCATATATTGGAGTGACACTAATTCGACTTAGGGTGGTGTAGGGCATACTTTGCATAATGCCCTGAATGCCTGGGTAAGTACAGGGACTCAATGATACTGATTGTAGTCCGCGATCGCAGGTTATCGGGGAGGAGCATGGGATATGCTGGGGTCAATAATCGAGCCGAGATTGAGCCGAAGAATGTTTTGCTTTGACGACTCGAGCACGACTGCTGCATGCTATAAGTCGGGACAAGACGATCAGCTCTGTATCAAGCTATGGCGTAGGTTTCGAGTCAATCTTCGTCGACAACTCTTGATATTGGTGGCTAGCCTGATCCTATGCTACACTGGGTACTATACCTAGAAGTATGTACTGACTATTTCGAGTTTCAGGTCGATCCACTAGAACGTCAACCCAGCATCTACTTCGCTTTGTACCTGATGGGGAGAGCATGAGATTACAGGGCTGCTGGAGTGTCCCGTCCGGGGAATGGATTTCAGACGCCTGGTCCGTCCAGGCACAGAATCTTCTTACCTAGGGCCTTGTATTGGTGCCTGTAGTTTCAGGATACGAGGCTAGGGCCCGAACGGTGCATGGATGGGCCTGAAGACTGCGGCTGGATGCTTGAACAATTAGCTAATGATATGATGAAATTGCTTTTTCAAGTGTAAATCTGGCAATATCAAGTGGATGAATACAGAGAGGGTACAGAGAAATATGGTAACAGTGAGAGTCTATGAAATCTTCCAGGGAAGGCTCGCTGGGAGAGAATAATAAGAGACTTGCTGCTTCCTCTTCCAAACTGCAATCGGAACATATTTCAACATGAGAATGTGAGTGGAGCCGCTGCGCATGAAGTTGTGAGCAGAGACTTATTATATGTCAATGTTTTGATTTGTAGAGTTGAGCCTCATGCGCAGTGCGCACAGCTGGGCTGTAGGGCTCTGGTCTTTTCAGCCAGTGCTCCATTGGCCTAGTCTCAAACAGTCCTCCAATCAGTGCCCTAAGGATTATCGTCCGGTCCAGGGCTAACTTTTCCCGGACGGGATGGACTATTGGGAAGCCTGCTGGACAGTTTCAGCGGGTGCGACTAGAGAACATCAACCAATAGGTGCAGGTTAGACTATTACTGAGTTAATTATAGACCTGAATAAGATGGCTGCAAGCTTTCGATAGTATTCTATCACTCCATAACAGTGTAAATACGTATTATTATCTCACATCCAATCGAGCTTCGAATTGCAATCCTTAAGCTTAAATCACTACAAACTGATTCTCAATGCTTCCACTGTACATTCTATGCACAATATACTACTCAAAGAAGCTGATAAGCTTCCCTAGGGCAAATTTAAAAAAATACATAAAAATAGAAAAAGGACATTCCAGATGCAGGACTCGAATAAGGGTCACTTATCATGCCGGGTAAATTATCTCACTGAAAATCACCCGGTGTAAAATTTGAATGAAAAATAAGCTTCTTAATATTGTTACCAGCATAGTTAAATGGATAACAGTATCAAGAGCGCTCTCCGATGAAAATTCTGGTCCATACGGGCTAGAATCAAATGACTCGAAGAATTACAGGGTATCACTCGTGATGTATAACTTCACTCTGTTGAAATAGTGATTGCGAGGAGTTTGTGTATTCTAAACTACGGGAGTTTGTGTGATCTTACATACGGCATCAAAAGTATGCCTTATACGCGTGCATACGCACTCAGCTAGCATCTCCAACTGAGTCCGAAACGACCATCATCATGAGATCATGATCTCCATAGGCCCAGCTGAAGCCCATTAGCCGTACAGTGGAGGCGATCCATATATGCAACACACTCAAGCTGAGTTATATTTTACTCTGTGCAATATGCACATATGCTTGTTGAACCGGAGCATTTGGTTTGGCGTTTATACACCGGAGTATAGGCACGGCCGACAGTATAGGAGTCGCTCTGTTCGCCACAACGTTGTCTCTAAAGTTTTTCGTTACACTGTTCATAGCAGGTGGTGCCTGCAGATACACCTGAGGTGAATGAAGGGTAGGGTAAGCTAACGATAAATTTAACAGACTAAAGGAGCGCAAGGACCGCAACAGCCAGCGAGAGAAACCCCAGAAATCTTCCGAGCTCCTTTCACTGTGTTCAAAGGGACCACAGCACCCGCGAGTAGGGTTTCAATAGGACCATTAAAATAACTATCCAAAGCCCCGTAGATACATCGTCCGTATTCTATAGCTATGGCACTGGCATGATTTCTCATGTATACCTTCCTACGTGAACGCGGGCTAATCCTACAGAACAGAGTCTCCGTTAATGACAGTAGTAAAAAGCTGCCCTGCATCATTTCTTTAATATTAACTTGTCGCAATCCATTTAGCTTGGAGCTAAGTATTCCAATGATCACCTAAATAGTTCTTCCACGAACCAAGCTTAACTCCTAACTGGTACATCGGCAGTTATTCTGCTACCACATTATTTGAGCTGAGCTCAAATGGTTGGACAATCCCATTGAGGCAGTACGGCCAAGCCGTTATTGTGGTACTACATGCAAAAAGGGGTTTTTTTAACAGCGGTCACAAGACCATTATCTATGACTATTACCCAACCATCTGAGTACCATTTTTGACGGTTGTCAGACGGTCAAAAATGCTTTTATAACAGTTATATGATAACAACGGTCTTATGACCGCTGTTAAAAACCCCCCCTTTTTTATATAGTAAACAGAGACCAGAGCAATCTTACCTTGAACTGAAGGACAATATTTCTAAGAGACCCGGCCTAGCTGCGCTAGCGGCGAGATCGTGGCCTGGCATGGCCGGCCTGCAGATATGTAACAAACCTGATGGCTGGCCAGATGGCTTAGGAATACTGCTGAAGGACGACACTAGCGCTAACAACCTCACGCTTAAATAAAACCAATCCAAAAACAATATTTTAAAAATATATTCTTGAAAAAATCCGGAGAAATTGGCTATGACTTTACACCGCCAATGTTTATTTTTAGTCATTTCTGCATCGCTAAAGGCTTGGATCCATTCCTTCGTGGCCTTTATTGGCAATATATATAGTTATCCGTTTGCACATCTTTGCATTGCAGAAGATGGATATGTCAAGCCTGTTCGGTTCGTAGAACTCTCATACACAGTTTGGATCATAGTATATAATGTTGAGAGCTTTGATTTACATCCTAGAAACACTAGTGTGAATGGTCTCGATCTCTCGTTCGCCGGTTCTACAGTGCAGCTTTGAGATAGAAGCCGAGTGTAACTTTATGCAACCTACGATACTCTACAACATTATACCGCCAGCTTATTGAACTCTGTGAGCGCGGCTAATGTACTGGCCCGGACATTGACCTTGGACATGCGTTCGACAATGCAGCCGTACTACTCTTATACATCAGATTTTCTGTCAACATTAATCATCGCCGGCAACCCTTTTTTATAGTGACACAAGTGACACCATGTGAGGCGCGGGACCATCGACGATGTATTCTCCGGAACTCCATGTGGAGCGTCGAGTGATGAATTGCGATATTCATCACCCGCTAAAGCAGACCATTGTCAAACCGTCAAAGAAATCGCAAACAGACGTTACATCCCGAGGACCTTGAAATAGTGCCCGTATTTTATTAATTCTTTGCTTGCTCAAGTTATTGTTGAGCACTCGCTTGTGGGAGTGACAGGTCATGATGCTGCCGTGTTTGACGCACCGCCGCAGCCGCTATTGTGTAGCACACGACAACTCTACCGAGTATTTTATCCCGTTGATAGATCTTAATACTAAGATGCTTCAATACTACAAGAAATAGCCATACCATCGTATTTATACTCGACCGGATCTCGGCGTTGAATGATTATTTTGTCTCAGTCTACCTGATTAGGTATATAATATCGTGCCGTCAATATAATGATGCAGCTATTGTCCCCCCCAGTGTTGTTGCACCCGATCAACGCACGGTTTGGAGTTGTGGAGGCTAATCATGAATACTTCTGCAACCTGATTTGGATTACCACGAGGCAGCACGTTAACGCGGGCATACCAAAACTCGTGTTTCCCATTCCTGAACCTCTTAACCCCAACCGCAAGTGATCTGGTCATAATTGATGTTGTGTGTCATAATAAGTATATACTATTAATCCCCACCGCCGTTACAATACACCCAAGTACAAATACAATCACATTACGACAAGAATTCCAGTCCGGCCAGACTTCTCATACCTCCGCCTATGTATACAAACACGCCGAGAAAATATCAAATAGAAAAGAAGGGTAATCTCTTAGCCCCAAAGTATCCATAATACAGTACAGAATTGTCTTTGCTAGGCACTCCAATCAAACTTCCCGCAAGACCTGCCAGCACCCAGTCGCTGTAGAGTGCTGCGAGAAATCCTGACGTTAGCAACAGAACTAGAAAAACAACCAGAGCACCACCTCCAAGAAACTTTAATCCCCGGCGCGCTCGACCCCGTTCCTCCCTGTCGGCCTTGTCTATATAGTACAAGATCATCGGAACAATGCCAGCCAATCCCCCCAATCCTATAGCAATACCTCCAAAAATCTTTGAGGACAGTACAATAATCGGCTCGCCCCAAGAATGTTTGACGAGGGAGATCAGCCCCGTCAATCCGACAAAGATTCCTAACACATACAGAAGCATCCACCACAGTATGGGCCGATATCGAGGTTTCAAATCGAGATCGTCGTCGTCCTCCTTGGGTAGTAATTGTTCCGTGGGCCTCAAGCGTTCTTTCAATTCCTCTATCCTCTTTGTCTCCCTCGCCGCTGAAACACCCAATGCTCCAAGCGATACACTCAGGGTTGCCTTCCACACAGCAATCAGAAGGAACTGCCACCGTTGCCGACATCGGTATATTGTGAGAGCGGTAATGAGTGTTCCGACGAGCAGACCGACCACTCCCAGGAACATGTCCATCCTTGGGGAACTGAGTTTGCGCCAGGGCATCAGTGGCGAGCGTCCGGCTGAAAGCATAACGATTGTGTAGTAGGTCAAAATGTGCGAGATGAAACCGATCGTGCCGTAGGGAAGACTATTAGTATGGAACCTAGGTAAGCATCTATTAGGACACCGGAGTGACCGGAGTACGTACGTGTAGCAGTGGATCTCAGATTTCATGTCCCAACCTTTCTTCGGGGTGATTTCTTTCAGCCACCCTGGGGCCTTGAATGCTGTTGCTGGCAACGTCGATGCTGTCGCTGGCATCGTCGCAAGACATAGAGTGGTGATAGCTAAAAGAGTGAATCGAGTGAGAATCGGTAGCATCATCTTTGCAGAGGGTCTAGCTTACTGACCTGAGCAGGTGGGAGGGTATGAAATGATATAGCTACGCTTCGTGGAGTCTCCTTCAGAATTGCATCAACAGTTTTGGATCGATTCTAGCTCACAATTTGCATCAATGTTGGTATAAGCGATTCTACGTTACACAACTAAATACCAACCACCGTAATACATATCTTCAGCCTCAGCAGCGGTTGAAAATTGGAGTATAGGGTTCGAAACGAGCCGGTTTCGCTGCTCGTCTTTCTGTTGCACATGGTTGTAAAATTCAGCCACAAAACGCGGAGTGCATACCCAATTGATTTGGAGTAACGCAAAGGGTCCGAACCAGGAGTGAACGAAATACGAAGTGTGCTGTTTATATAGTTTATTGCCGGATAAAGCATCCAGTAGTTATTTAGTGCAATGTTGTTCATTAGATTTATCTTGTTGGCGATAGTGGCGAACTATACAATACTCTTGATGTTGCATGTTTAAATTTACATATACCGGGAGTGTCCCACTAGACTTCCCACCGAACTAGTTGAAACAGGGTGAACACTGTGCGCAGGGGCTACTCTAAATCATGCGCAGTTTCTTAATTTAAAACTCTACTCGCTTGACTAGCAAATAGGAGATATTCGGTAGGCAGATGACTCTGGTACCTGCTTCCGAACCCATGCAGTGAAGCCGATACCAAGCCCGCCACCAACTTGAAAGACATCGTCAAAAGGGGTGAATTGGTGCAGTTGAGGACACCTGAGAGTTATTATGTCTAACTACCGATTGTCATCCCGACATGCGAAAAACGCAAACCTAGCGATGAAATACTACGAACAAAATCTAGAGTGAGGCAAGCATAGCTTTAGGATGGTTCATACTAGTAGTGAGGCCAAATTTTTGATGTCGAGATTGTAGCGGCTTCGCAAGCAGATGGCTAGAAGTAATTTTTATTATTCTACAATACCCCTGTCGTGGACCCCCGTAGCTGTTTTTTAAAAAGGTAAGATGGCCGTGTTTAGTGTTTTCAAGTATTGTGGGGGTGCACTAGATGAAACGTCCTAGTCAAGCAACGCTATTTTAGTGATAGTTGGCTCACCAGCATTCGAGGACTACGGTAGCAATAGTAAAGGAGCTTTGTACAATGTCTGCGAAACGTCGTCAAGAAGTCTTTGGAAAACACGTCCTTACTTGTATTAGTTTCATCATTCAGTTGCATCCCGTTACCCGCAGCTGCAAGCGCTGTGGATCGAATGTATCCTTTAAATTCCCACCTTTCATTGAGCTTTCCATTGTCAGATCAACTCCAGTGTTTCTTACATTGCAATTCTATGCTAACATACTGCATCACTAGAGTTGACCGTGTTTCTTGGACCCATTTATGTGGCACTCTTCGCTACATAGTGTACAGTCGCGTCCGATAAGTCTTGCTACCCCACGCGCGAGGGCTGGAAACGACCAGAAAAAGATGATTGTCAACTACAACAATAAAGCGCAGAAATCTAAGATTTATACAGGTGATAGAGCGCATGCAAAGGACATACTACAATTCTCTATATCTGCTATACACAACTAACACAGTCAGTAGCTTCTGACAGTTCTGTGTGAAATCTCCTATAGGTTCTACTTTCGAAATTTCCTGTCATTGCAGGCTTCAAATAAATTTCTCCTTTTATAGCATCAAATAGTGTACCATGGCTTCTCAACCTCCTCCAATATTCTGACTTTGATTAGCTCCATTTGTTAAATAAACTCAGAAATTGTGCAATGACTACAAAACCCCATACAAAATTTCGCAAAATCCTCGATTTAGGCATTATGATCATTGATGCAATGAGCGCAAGCTCTCTAGAATATAATCCAAAACTCTCCAGGAAATGCCTCTGCCCAAAATAATCGACTTATGTTCGCTTGTTATTCATCACTAAAAAAACATGAGCAATGTATATCTTCAACTCTGGCAACATCAACATCCACGAAACCAAAATTTATATTTTCCTTCCAAAATTTGTACAGCATATCCCTTTACATGCCATCATGCTTTGATGTGGCTGGCCATAGATTTGAATCATGTTTGGTATGGGGAAGGCAAAAAGAATCGACCGTACGAAGTCTTATCGGACGCGACTGTACCCTATCGCTGAGCGCCATGACAATCTAAATTAGTTAACCAGAATTTCACGCGCTCAGAGAGGAAAGTGCTGAGTTCGAACTTTAAACAACCTATACCATAAACGAAACCGGCCAGAACGCGACCAACGGATATTCCCGTCCCCGCTCACTATATGCCACCCGCTTACAAAAAATCTTAACACGCGGTTCCACATTGATTTAGAAGCTGAAGGGAATCGGCTCGTGCATTGTACGAGTTCGTAAAATCATGCAGCAAATTCTAACTACCGGCAGTGTAATCCGCACCTCCCGGATTGCCAGCTGACTGCATAGCGGGCCGTCATATGACCGAAATGTGCGAGAGGACTGGTCATTTTTACTAGCTTAAGTGTTTTATTCTCTAAGCTACTTTTCATTAAACTTGAAGGCGTGTATTTTGAGTCGCGTGGAGTGAATGATCATTCTAAAAATATTTATCATGTATTGGGGTAACCATGTTTAGCGGTCTAAATAATAAGAGAATGGAAAGAACAATTCTAGTTCTAAATTTATGACTCTAGAACCCCGCGAGAAAGTTGATACCCATCGCCAAATTACCGCCTCGATGACTCAAGTTATTGACGTTCAGTTTCAGGCTGGTTGCTTCTTACCCTGATCGAGCCGTAACCCACGGTGCGCGAGCTAGCCGTATCGTTTTCCTGTCGGTTGATCGGTAACCGCTCCTCAATAGCAAGCTGTCTCGCGCTCCTTCGTTCATCATCGGATCGCTGTCCGAACCTCAATACGCGCGACACCGAGTTTCCTGTCGACCACGCCTTAATCTTAATGGCACCAGGCATGAGGTTACCAAACTACCAATCACGCATCAGCAACGGATCCTGAAAGATTAGGCAGAAGATACCATGATGAAAGGAATCGTGATTCCATGCACGATCACGCTGATGACCACACACATCCACACCACCAGCCTTACCACCACCAACATCTCTTCAACTTCCTTCCTCCCCGAGTCCGGTAGTCCGGGGGTCTGGTCAATTTCGTTTAGATATTCGCAAGTAACGAAGAGATAAAAGATCGCCGACACGCCGATGGGGCCAAAGTACCCGGCAAAGAGTGCCTCCCGGAAGGATTCGATACGCGGTACCCATCGGTATAAAGCAAAAATAATAGGTGGGCGCCGTAGAAGAAGTATCAAGATGCCGAGTAACACAAGACGGCCGAACGGTAGGTCGGGAGTGTTCACAAAATCAGACCACGGACAGACTGCGCCGAACCATAGGAAAATGGTCACATTCAGTAACATATCGATCGTGGGCTGTAGTGAGTCGCGTATAGTCTCGAGTCGGAACCAGTCATCCAGCGTGAAGACATTTCCTAAATTTCACCGCACAGTTGGCCAAAAATCAGCCCGTTCTGGAGAAAGACCCATACCGGCAATGAAACACGCTAGCACATCGTCACTCCCGATCATCCCGCAGGTGCCCACAATGAATAGCGCCAGCGCAATCGGAAAGACCAGAAAGCTCTCTCTATCCACCAGCTTCCGCTTCTCGGCCCAGTGCAGCAACTCCTTTGCCAGCCACCCGACCGCAATGCCATACGCGACGCTCAGTAGAACGACATATCCGAAGGTTTTAGCGATCCACAGCTTCGCAACCTCTGTTGCTCCCCCGTGGAATGTTGGCGCGCCTATCACGCAGTACTTGAGTATATACAACGCGACGAAAAGGAACGGATACCCGAGGCCATCGTTGGCGCCGGACTCTGCGATGATGATTTTCTGGAGGTTCGGCGGGATGTGCTCATCGGCGAACTTTCCTTTGACGATATTGTTTGCCAGGATAGGGTCGGTTGGTGTAATACATGCCGCGACCGCTAAGGAAACCACCTGGAGCATCACCAGAGGTTAGTTACCGTAAATCCCACGAAAAAAAGGACCACTTCCGGCTTACAAATGGCGCTCCCGGAACAAACCACCACACCAGAACACTGCTCACTAGCCACTTCAGCACCATGATCGGGCCGAGTAGCATCCCCAAGCTCCGCCACTGTTTCATCAGGTAATTTTTCGGCAGCTGTACTCCGGCCAATACGAGCTGTACGCCGAGAACAAGTCTCGAGAATGCGAGCGTTGTGGAATCCAGTCGGTGGTTATCGCCGTTCGCATAATCCAACGGCCGGATAAAGTTTGTGCCATGCGGGCCGAGCACTAATCCAAAGACAAGCGCAATCACTGTAGGCAGATTATAAGTTACAGGGCCGCGCCAGAAGTTGTGAGGGCAAGAACTACACGCTTCTGATAGGTATAGTCGCTCCTTGACGAAGTATGAGACGAGTCCGAACAGTGAGACAAAACTGCCCAATACGGCGCAGCTGATGTTGAAGTCGGTTAACTGGAGGAGAGACATGTTGTTTTAGGTGGTGGAGAGAAGAGCGGGGTTCTAGAAATGTTCCCCTGGATAGCGGGGTAATAAAGAGCGGGGTTATTTTTCGTAGCGCGTGTGGCGTTTTTCCATCAAAATACCCGTGTCACAACTCGTACCCTATTTCGTGGACACAGTCTTGTTCTAGGACGGCTGTGTGGATAAAATCTGAAGTACCGACTTTGTCCATGGATGCGGATACGGGCCGTGGCATGCGGTATTTGGCGGAAACGGCCCTAACCGTGTAAATAATCTACATAGATGCAAATTTTGTAGTAGTCGGAGACATGCAGCCTGAGGTAACCACGCATGATAATACCCAGTGGCTTACACGGGACCCGACGTAACAGCGGCAAACTTCAAATTTGAGAGATGGAATACGAAGGCCAAAGTAGACAAAAGTTAGAACATTTGTCGTGCAATCAAATGAGAAATGTTGAAACCTGAACATGCAAATTGGCGTACGCCATGGTATGTCAGAGTATTTAGAGGTACCCTGATGTACAGTCGCGGTAGGGAACTGAGTTGCGTGTCACCGCCGATCCGGCGATATTGATGGGGATCGGCGGTGACTCACTTTATTGATCGCTCAACTTTGAACATTTGTCATGCTGGCAAATTTGACAAGTTTAGCACTTTTGTCCACTTCGGCTTACTGTAAGGGGAGTCAGATGTTACTTCAGACAGAGGTTGTCATGGGTAACCGAAGGGGCACTATCTATACGTATTATTTGACCAGTTACCGTGTTAAGAGATATCTCCTTCACCGAGAGAGCAAAAGCTGGTTCCAGCTCCGGTAAAGACAGGTACAGGCTAGATCTGAGAACATAGCGAGTAGCCTGCAGCGACAACTCAGCTCGACCGAATCGGACTATAGCCGGTCTTGAAATTATCATCCAGCTGGCCAATAAATCTTCATCTGCCTATCTACTTTTCGGATCGCAAAATGGGAGCAAGCGGTGCATTGGAGGACGGTAATGTGATATTTATACGACCAATACAGCTTCCAGTGATATCGAGACAGCGCCGAGTTCTGCGTTGTCTGTACAGCTGATTGGACACACTCAGGTAAGCATGTCGGGGTTTATGTAGCCAATAGAAGATAACCATAGATAGCTAGCCTTATGTTATGCACCGCAGCATCTGTTGTCTGAAACCCAGTCTAGTTTATCAACGGCACTACCCTCTCCAACATCATATAATACATTACTTCTACCTCCAATATCATACATAACTCGAGCACATAACTCATCACCAATTATGCTGCAACATGTAAATTAATTGCTCCAATACGTGACACCCCGAAATCTTTTGACCACATAGGCACCGGCTTCCCTATTCGTACTCATCTTCATTCATTTTCAACATAGATATACTATACTAGCGCTATACGCTATATACCTTATCAATCCCTGCCGAAAGTCCCTACCAAAAGTCTTACTTAGCAACAAACCACCGTGACTCACGCAAGCGCTTTAGCCAGTTCCACTTGCAGCCCCTCGATGGCCTGTTCTCTCCTCTAACTAGCCAACCGGTAAACTGATACACTTTATAATATTTCCGAGGAAGAATTGCTAGGGAGTGCAATGATTCTATTCCCTGGACAGCTTTGAGAGTGTCAGGGTGGTCCATTCTGAGTATATTCTCCCTATCATCGAGTACCCGCCAGTACTATTCCAGTACTCTGGCATGCTCTCCATGCTACGTGAACGTAATCATAATTATACCGAGTGCTTGTATGTGATCTGACTTTGCAAAGGCAAATATATCAAGCTCCTACGAAGTGGAACTAGTGATGTCTTTTCGCAAGAAAGACGACACATACATATGTTTTCCCCGAAACATCTTACTGGTATGATGGCGGGTAATTATCGTATTAAGTATCCTAGGTATACGTACTGCTACTCCGCCTGGAGAGCAAGACCTGAATGTATTGTCGTCAGAGATAGGCACAGCAGTACAGAGGTCGCCTCGAGGCCTGTAGGAATGATTTAGACACTGCCCGACCAGACTATAACATAATTACCCGGCTGGTCAACAGATCCAGATCATGGCCTATTTATCCAACCTGTATTTCAAGATCCGGCGGTGTCTCGAGACCATCTACAGTCAACTGGCTGGCCAGAAAAGCCCGCAGGCCCGGCCCGGCCCTTATTTAAATGCCGCCGCTAACGCCGGCCAGGCCTGGCCGCTTAGGAACACTGAACTTAATGGACCCAAAATGGCCTATCTACCAACAATATCAACTTATTTTTCTCCTTCGACATCAAACATAACCCAAACACACATTACTCTCCAATGTCAGAATGGATTGGCGCAAGCCTTCACCTCCAAACACTACCCTTAAGCCTCCGAGCCCACTATTAACAGCACATACATTCCGAACATAGCAAATACAATTAAGTCTATATTTTCAATCTCTCCACATGACATACCTTAGCACTAAGCTCCGCTGAGTCTACATAACTACAGAGAATGTTTCCTCCCAAAAATCACCCATTTAGACAAAACCCCTAGACCAACCCAAAACCAGAATAATACATTCAACGGATTTGATAGTTCCATATGCAAACCCAGAGTGTCCTTTTTCTCTCCTATATTAGCAATATCTAGCATCAACCACCTGTGATAGACGTGGTATTGGGCGCCCTCTTTACCACGCCCAGGCACGACCGTGACGCAACAGCTCCATTATTTCGAGGGTGCGGATAAAGGTAGGGCGGTCCTTCCTGAGCGTCTTTTCGTAGCTTTCGAGTGTCTGCTAGCACCCGTCCAGATCCTTATCGTTCTCCCCTGCTTTTTGAACGTGAAAGCCATATTTTTGACGGCTTCGAGAGTGTCAGGGTGGTCCTTCCCGAGTATCTTCTCCCTGCCATCGAGTGCCCGTTGGAACCATTCCAGTGCCTTGCCATGCTCCCCTTGCTGCCTGAATATAATGGCCATGCTATTTACGGTTCGTAGAGTGTCAGGATGGTCCTTCCCGAGTATCTTCTCCCAGCCATCGAGTGTCCGCTGGTACCATTCTAGTGCCTTGCCATGCTCCCCTTGCTGCGTAAACATAATGGCGATGTCATCGACGGTTCGTAGAGTGTCAGGATGGTCCTTCCCGAGTGTCTTCTCCCAGCCATCGAGTGCCCGCTGGAACCATTCTAGTGCCTTGCCATGCTCCCCTTGCTGCGTAAACATAATGGCGATGTTATTGACGGTTTGTAGAGTGTCAGGATGGTCCTTCCCGAGTGTCTTCTCCCAGCCATCGAGTGTCCGTTGGAACCATTCTAGTGCCTTGCCATGCTCCCCTTGCTGCGTAAACATAATGGCGATGTCATCGACGGTTCGTAGAGTGTCAGGATGGTCCTTCCCGAGTGTCTTCTCCCTGCCATCGAGTGCCCGCTGGAACCATTCTAGTGCCTTGCCATGCTCCCCTTGCTGCCTGAACATAATGGCGATGCTATTGACGGCTCGTAGAGTGTCAAGGTGGTCCTTCCCGAGTGTCTTCTCACAGCCATCGAGTGCCCGCTGGTACCATTCCAGTGCCTTATTATGCTCTCTCTGTTTATCAAACAAGTCGGCCATGCCGTGGACAGTTGCGAGAGTGCTGTGGCTATACTTTCCAAGCGTCTTCTCCTTGCCATCGAGTGCTCGCTGGTACCATTGCAATGCCTTGCTATACTGCCTCTGCCGACGGAACACACCAGCCATGTTATGGATGGTGTCGAGAGTGGAAAGGTGGTCTTTCCCGAGCACCCGCTCCTTGCCGTCGAGCGCCCGTTGGAACCATTCTAATGCAATTTCGTTGTTACCCTTTCTCTCAAGATAACGTCCCATGAGATCCTGCAACTGCCAAAGCGACTCGAAGTCTAGACCTTGACGTCTAGCGTACTGAACAACGGCCAATGCATGCGGCAAAAGCAGGGTACAAGACTGCCAATCATTTAATGGATCGTATGGGAAAGCACAGGACATGAGAATGACAGCTGATTCTAAGCACTGTTGGTTCGCTTGCTGAACTTTACGGTCTATCTGCGCCCGAACCCAAAAAGCCACTAGGCGATGGAGGCGATAGTTTGAAGCTTCGAGCTGGTAGAGAAGGGTATAATTTAGAAGTGGCGCAAGGATCTTCATGAAAAATACCGAATTCTCATTTTTGAAAAACGAGGCACCTTTTATCAGGCTTTGTGGAATTTCTTCTGGTCCGAGATAGCTCATTAGCTCTAGCAGCCCTATGGAAATGGGGCTTTCTAGTTGGATTTTATCGAACGTAATTTTCCAGGTCGTCATCACTGCACGCGGCTGATTTCCTTCGTTCTCTATCGCATTTGGTAATGCCTTGCTCAAAAATTCTTGCTGATTTTTCTCACACTCCTTGAATACTTCTACATATTGGTGAAGCTGGATGTGGCTTTCTCGGATATATGCCGCTGCTTGTGCAATGGCAAGGGGGAGATTTTCCAGTAGCAACAAAAGCTCTCTGGAGGCCTGGGTGTACGCATCGGTCTTGACGTCGGGTGAACCAACACCGAGAAGTTGTGACAGTGTTTCTGAGGCCTCCCGCTCGCTCATTGCTGGAACTTCTACTCCTGCTTTCGTTGATAGATATGAAGGGTGGCCAATGAGTCGTTTATCACGTGTAGTATATAGGATGGTACCGCGTTTCACTGGAATGTAATTCTTTGCAATCAGGTCGATGTCGTCCAAATTGTCGATAACCATCATCCAATCCCTGCTATCTGAAATTTCCAACCATTTCTTGACTTCGTTCAACCGTGATTCCTCATTGTCGAGTGCACCAGTTAAGCCTGCTTGTTTGCTCAGTTCAAAGTAGCTAGCTCTGAAAGTTTGATCTGAGTTGCCGTGTATCCAGAAAATGTGGGTGAGCGGGTGTGCCTTCTTTCTTCGATAACAGAATTCAACAGCGATTGATGTTTTGCTGCATATTGTCAATATTGCCCAACAAGATGTTTAAGTTCACTCACCCGATTCCGCCAAGCCCCCATAAAGCTGCCCTCAATTGACGGTCTGACGTAGGGCGTAGCAGCCCCTCGAGTTGTTGGAACATACTCTCTCTCCCGATAAAATCGTCGTTTTGAAAGAAAGGCACCATGAACACAGGCTCGTGAACAGTTGCTACAACCCCGACTTAGCATTATTATACAGCACAAGCAGCTGCTAGTTCTACAAAGCAAGATAGCTACACACCATCGACCGTTAATTGCTGTGGAAGCCTTTTAGTCTTCGCAGCTTCGGCCGCCGCAGCGACAAACCCCTCAACAACATCAAGTACCCTCTTATAGCCAATCTCGTGCACGTTTATGAATTTAATCATTTCACGATGGTCAGCGGGAATGCGATCCTCCCCTTCGTAAGCATCTCCAATCCGTCCCGAAAAATCTTCCACAATCTATTGCTTCTTTAGTTTTTGCATCATTCAGACTTCGGAAGATATCATAGTTACCTTCCCTACTAATGGCGACATTGAAAATTCCTCCAGGAAGGAATGAACCTTAATTTCACGGCGGGATACAGTCTTTGCGAATGCTTCCGAAATTCTTTCCAGAGTTTCGCTCGAAGTCTCCAATGAACGCAATAAGTTTGCATTGGATTCCTTTCCCACAGCTTTACAGGTGGTTGCTGCAATAACTCCCAAACTAGCCGTCTGCGAACCTCGATGCGGGGTTCCAAAGAATATCACAGCATACGTTGCCAGATAGATGGATGCAAGCTGAGGTTTGAATTCGACATTCTGCTTCGAATATTCGAGTGCCTGTCAAAACATTAACCACTTGTAAAGAACCAGAACAGCCTCCGGCAGTTACGAACATCTTTGACTACAATACCCCCCAGGCTGTGCGCCATGAAAATTATCGGTCGAATTGTCTAGCCTATCAGTCAACATGTGCTCCCATTCAAGCGACTTATAGACCATGAGAGTAACCTCTTCCTCCTGTTTCCTTTGCCGCCGTAGGTCTGAAACAAGAGCTTTGGCGTGATCGTGGATATTATTCTGACTGACCGCCTCAACCATCGTTGCGGCTTTCGCGGTATACCCAAACGTGAGAATCCGGACGTTTGGAACATCGGGGCCGAGGAGATCTCTTGGCCAGTAAACGTTCTTTTTCGACCAGCTTTTCACAGGATGTCCACCGAGTCCGTGAACGAACACTAAGCTGTTTTAATGTTGACGGTTAGAAAAAATCTTTGTAAGAATCACTGGGGAAGGGGAAGTTTACTCGGCTAGAATAGGTTTCTCTCCTTCATATATGACAGTGCATCCAAGTTCAATCCCCAAAACGATCGGGTTATCGGGGACACCAGCTACAGCCGCGGCACGGTCGTCTGTCAAAGCATTTGTCGCTAGTTTAACCTTCCTCTTTCCGAGTTTCAGGAGGTGCTGCATCTGACTGCTGGCGGTTAACAGTTGGGTTCAGTCGTATTGTGTCTGTCTGTGGAAGTGTAGGGGTGTCTAGACGATTTACAGAGTGGCTTCCCCGCATTCCTCAGCTTCATATCAGCCTCCTCATGCAGCCAACTCAGCTGCTGCTAAGTCAAAGGATAGCAAGGGTTGGATGGGGCAACGGTCTGTGCTTATCCTGCATGCGTTGTTTGGGATTGCTACGAATGTGGTGGTACGAGGCCAAGACTTTCTGTTTCTCTCCACCCTCCAGTCTACACCCACCCTCGGCCTCAACTACCTGTCAAATAGATGCTGAGCAGCTGTTGGTGCTGGCATAATTGGCCGATTCCTCTTTACCGCCGTAGTTGCCAAGCTTGAACCTGGGGATCCCCGACGGTGCAGTTTTCTGGCTTTGCTACCCGCATCGCATTCGGAAGATGACAATATGAAGACATAAGCTAGGCAGAAAAATGCGTGATAGGTGAGGACGACAGCTCGAGGGTTCCCAGTCGCTGCAGAACCGTCTCTTACGTGGATAGACTCCGCGGTTTCGGTGATGTGATGTGAGACACGATCAGAGATATTATTGGCTATTTGGCTGTCTGCAAGAGTAAGACGTTGCCTGAGATCCAGAAATAGCTAGTCTCTCGAAAGACCGTTGTAATTCGTTTAGACTGTCGAAGCCCCCGTAGTAGTAGAGTACCGATAATGATAATATGCGTATATCGTGTTATTGCCGTTAGAATTTGGGGGCTGGAAACGAGGGTTGTCAGTCGAAGTGGTGTGAGAGAAGGGTTAATTTGTATAAGTCGGAAGCCAGGTGCTGCCCACAAATCATTGTTAGTAACTACACTGCCATATCCAAATTTTTTTATCTTACTTCAATGTGCTTCAAACAACAGAACATTGAGTGCTTCCTGAAAGCACCTCCCCGAAACATCAATTATTTATCGCTGAAGACCTCCTTTCAGCCGGAGAACAAGTTTATAGGTAAGTAAAAAGTCTTACTAAAATCCGGTTCGACATTTATTGTTGTAAGTCTGACTCTGATGTTGAAGATTACATAAGTACATACATAAAATATATCCACGATACCGCGTTGGCCTGTGCGGGTACTTTAGGCCACGGCAGAGTCCAACGATCACAAGTCACCAGGTACCCACTCATCCCCGAGCTCCGGAGGCCGGCTGGCATCCAAGAGGCGATTTTTTTATATTACCAGCTCTAACTTTCTTACTCCAACCGGCGGCATCCTCCTGACATCTGTCAATAAGACTTGATACCGATGCCTCAATAACGATGCCGAGACTGCATATAATTTGGAAGTTGAGTAGGTTGGAGTGATGGTTGGTAAGAGACTAGGCAGCGGGTGTCAATACGGCGAGGACGTTGCTGCATGCTGCGCGGTTGGGACGGGAAAGGGAGAGCGTCTGGATCTGTGTGTTTCAGGATCTGGAGGAGAGGGACTCGATTGGCGCGGAAACGAATGAGCCCGTTGGATTTTGGTGTGTCGGGGCGGTGGTGAAGATGTTTGCGTGGGGTAGTATGCGTGTGTTGGTTTTAGATTGGGTGCGAATTATGTACGAGTAGAAATGATATATGTGATGTCTCGCTCGCTCGCAAGTATTGGTACCTGTACGAGTGATCTACTATGACTTCTACTAGGAATATTTTAGCTCGTCATTACCGGACGCACGCCAGAATGTCCATACCTATCAACCCAATACTCTCGCCATCGTCAGGAGTAGTATGTTTGGTTTTATTCTCTTGCGAAGTTACCGTATTTTTGTCACATGTGTAACAGTTTGTTGGTCTGCATTCTTTTGCAACTTTATAGTAGTAGTTTTTGCTGCCATGGAACGGAAGTACCCCTGGGTTTAACGCTTGCATGTTCATAGTATATCACTGTATTTTGAGGTTGCAGTTCAGATCATTCTTTTGCTCCGTTCTTCGCTTTCATCTTGTGGATTGGGCATTTTTGTGAAATTACTCAGATGGATCAATATAGAAGGTATATCTATATAAAACTACAACTCAACAATTCCCATACATCATGCGCCTCTGTAGTGTCCAGACGGGCTTCCCCAAGGCAAAAGTCTTTGGGTCAAGCACAGAGCTCGCAATGCTAGTGAACGAGGATTTGTAAAGAAAAGGGGCGGAAAGCAAGCATTACAATTAAAACAGTATCAAATGCCGTCTTCCGGTATGTATCTTCTGCCAAAAAGGGTTCTTTGCGACGAAATCTACGCAAATCCCACATGCATGTGGAAGGAGAGTTATTGTTCATGATCTGTAGCTTGTATGTAGGCTAAATGTGACCCAATCGGAACCATTCCAGGCGTCAAAAAACTCGTGAACGAAATGTTGAGTAGTGCTTTGTACCACAAGTTAACGTTAATTGTTTCTCCTGTCGATCTTGACTAAAGTTCGGTCCAAATCTCTAACTGCACTCGCAAGGTCGCTCCTTTATTCCAGATAAGGCATTTGCATTGCAACCGATTTTGATAATTGTGGCGGTACATACAAAGCTCCAGTGCCTAGTAAACGTAATGCCTCTGGGTTAATACCAAAACTGATTGGCTAGACCCTTGAAGGTAATTCCGGCGGACGTATTTACCACATGCAAAACGTACTTTACGGCCAGTCGGTACCTAAGAAGAAACGTCGGTGCACGCAAGTACACACAAACCTTAAGTAAGGATATTCAGGGGTCCGACAGCAGCGGTGGCGGAAGATATTCTGTTCCCAATATCAGAAGGAATGGATAAGTAATCCCTTGGACTATCCACGCAAAAAAACTGTCCAATAGAATCACTGGAATACGTTTCCACAGCCGTAACGACTATTGCCAGCCAACTAACCCTTTGTGCGGTACCGACCGACAGCATACGTATACCCTTCAATGGTGCGGTTTGCAAGTCGTCCTGCGGGCATGTGTAACTTGTGCGGCGAGCACCGATAATATGGAATTTATGCCGCACCGGTGCCCGCATATATGCGGCTATTTCTTTTCGCCCGAAGTGCAAGAACTGGGATTGGCTGCCCGAAGCCCAGGGATTGGATTGGCTGCACGTAGCCACTGTGCAGTCCGTCCGGCTTGCGGGGTAAACCGTTCCTCGCAATTCCAACTTCAACCAAGGAAACAACCCCTTGCCCCAGAACTAGCGATTCCACGCGAACAGGAGCCGGATCCGTCGGAGAAACGTCAACCTTGGGGAGGGTAAGAAGGCAACGACGTCAGTATCTTAAAAGGTGCATTCTTGCTTCCACCGTTCTGCTCATTACCCTCGCCTTGCTTTTCTTCCGAGTACGCGTACGGCTCCTCCAGTCACTCACTATGCGTTTCTTCCATACCCTCCTTGCTGCGGGAATAGTCCCATCTTCCCTCGCGCGCTCCGTCAGCACCCGTCAAACCAACGTCGGTGCGTGGGCGGCGCAGGAAGAAGCTATCGCGAGAGCTGCACTTTTCCGCAACATCGGAAACAAGGGAGAGTTTGCGCAAGATGCTGACGCCGGCGCTGTCATCGCTTCGCCGAGTACCGCAGCACCGGATTAGTAAGTGCTGTCCTTGTACCCCAGATCATGAATTGACTGTAGTAGCTACTTCCAATGGACCCGCGATGCAGCGCTGGTCTTTAAAGTCCTCCTAAACCAGTACCTCAACGGCAACTCTTCAATTGACACCTTCCTCCGCGAATACGCTGCCGAAACCGACAAGCTGCAGAAAACCTCAAACCCTAGCGGCGGGTACACTACCGGCGGGATCGGCGAGCCAAAGTTCTATGTCAATGGTACTCCATTCACGTCTGTTCCCCCCTCCATCATATTTCCCTTCTAACCTCTCGTAGCGGTAGCTGGGGTCGACCACAAACCGATGGCCCCGCAATCCGCGCAACAGTTCTAAGCGAATTCGCAAACAAGCTACTCGATGCGGGGGAATCGGCGTACGTTAGCACTCTGTATTCTCCCACACTACCGGCAAATACAGTCATCAAAGCCGACCTTGAGTACGTTGCGAACTACTGGAAAGTCTCTGGCTTCGATCTGTGGGAGGAAGTAAACTCGGACTCGCATTTTTTTAACCACATGGTTCAGGTACGTCCTCCATTCCCGCCTCAGGGCGTACTAACATCCGTAGCAACGTGCACTCCGCGATGGTGCCGCCCTCGCTACACGTCTCGGCGACAATGGAGCTGCAAGTTATTATACCGCCCAAGCCAGCGCCATCCGTGCGAAACTTCCATCGTTCTGGGATTCCTCACGAGGCTATCTCGTCTCCACCCTCGGCACCTCCCGCGACGGTCTCGATTGTGGAACGCTCCTGGGCTCTCTCCACGGGAATGGCGCCGCGGGAACCGGGATCTTCCCCCCTTCCTCAGACCAGATACTGGTAACCCTCCAGAAACTCGTCGACGAATTCAAGACCCTCTACCCCATCAACATTGCGGCAAACGCACCCGGGGTCGCGATAGGACGGTATCTAACTGACGTTTACGATGTAAGCCGCCGACACATATGTTTGGATTGTGACTGATAACACAGGGCGTTGGAACCTCCGTGGCAAATCCGTGGTTTATCTGCACCTTTACCGTCGCCGAGACCCTCTTCACCGCGGTCAATGAGTTCCATTCAACCGGCAGCATCGGCGTCAGTGCACTTTCCCAGTCGTTCTACCAGCAATTCTTCCCGTCTGCAGCCGCGGGATCGAGCTATGCCGCCGGCTCTACGGAGTACAACACTATCGTCAGCGGGATACGGAACTACGCGGACACGTTTGTGGCTACAGCGCAGAGGCACGTGAGGGAGAATGGAAGTCTTAGTGAGCAGTTTTCGAGGTTTGATGGGTTTCAAAAGGGAGCGAGAGATTTGACATGGAGTTATGCGTCGTTTTTGACGACGCTGTCGGCGAGGAATGGGGAGACTGCGTTTTAGATTCTACAAGGGGGCAGGGTTGTGTTTACGCTGGTTAGAGCTGGGAGAGATGGATATGCAGGTGATTGTGTGTGATGCAGATGTGGACGATTCTTGTTTGCTGGTATCTTTCCTAACAGAAAGAGTTCGAGGAGTCAAGATTGACATTTGCAGTCGTAATTTTATTCAATAGATTTCGCTATCTCAAAAAGTAATTGGCGGTGAATCATACACTATCACTCGGCAGTTCATTTCCGCTGTTGAGCTATATTACGTTCGCTAGGAGTCCATTGTGAAATGCGACCTAGTCTGGGTTATCTGGTAGGACATGGTGATTGATAACTCCTGGGCTAGTAGAGATCTCCCGCAAGTGCGGCTGCCGATGTCTCAACTGCCACGTATGTATGGGGAATAATAAACCTTCGCCATCGCTGCTGCCGGACTCCTGAACATTCCAAGGTAGTTGCGTACACCAGCGGCCCGATCATGAGATGTGGCAAAATGTTGTTTACAAGCGTCATAACTGTCAACCAATCAAAGCTGGAATAATCCTAGCGACATTACCTTGCTGCAATATACCCAATTTGGTCGAAGTAGACTTTCAAGTTGATCCCTTCGATAGAGAGCTCTCCGAGCGCCGACTGGAATCCATTACTCTTATTTTGAGGGCAAGGCGCATCCATGTTCACCTTGCGGCTCAGGAGTTGAGATCGACTGGAGAAACGTGTCGTATTTGCATGTGCGCAGGGGGTTTTCTTGAAGTCTGGGATTAGCCATACACTGAAGTAGACCATAATCATGGATAATGACTCGCTTTTTTAGTGGTTTCACTGTGTGGCAATTCGAGTACCGCACTGAAAGTATTCAGAGGCACTCAATCAAATCCGTGGGGAGGACCGAGATCGTCGTATGTGATTACTTCAAAACGATCTTCAGAAAACTAAAGAAACAAGACTAAGACCACGGCAGTTGAGTAGTCGATTTTAACCAATCACAAACTTAGGATTTGTTACTTCCAACCAATCAAGATCCATCCCAGTGGACATCTATCCGGGTGGTCCAGGAAAAGCTAAAACATCCCCGATTTCGTACAAGTTTCGATACATACAAATTTCTGGGAGCAGGGATTAAACCTTTCCGGTTTCGCCTCCCATACCCGAGGACAGCCTCACAAATCACTCTGGCCGCATGAGATGGCGCAGTTGACGGTTAGGATGGCAATTTTCTTCAACAGATCAAATTGTGCCACCAAAAGCCTGGGATCTTCACTAGGTTTATAATTTCATTCCGATGATCTACGCCTTGCCACCACAATGCCGGTGAGGTGTGGCGCTGGCATTAATGTGCAACGGATTTATGCCAGCGCAATGGCTCGAATATGGGAAGGTAAATGCATGACTGGAAAGCCAGTCTACTTTTGTCGTGCTGGTGCGCGTGTGATTTCGAGGCGAAGGTAGACACTGATCAGTTTTTCTCTAGCAAGTAAGGCAGAATTTTGCTTCGATATTGTGAATCTGTCCGATACAGTTACGCCTGACATATTGACTTGGGTAGATACGCCAGGCTGTGCTTGTGCTGGCTTCGATGATGGTTATGAATTTAAGTCTTTGGGAATAGAGACTTTGCACTGTCGCACTCGTACTCAAACTTGGCCATGCTGATCACTCACCAGCCACATCTAGAATTACGATGCCCCTGGACCTGGAGTCAAACTATGGCGGTGTAAAGTGGCCAAATACCCATTTCACCACGTCGTACATGGAATTAGCGGAATCGGGTAAATTCATGTGCACCAACACCAAATGCTGCCAATTCCATGCCAGTGCACTACATTGTGAATTTAACGATATCGTAGCATGATGTCGTATATAGTTGACAATGTGTAATTTGGTGCTTTTGCACACGAATAAGAACCTTTGAAACCTGATGAACATTAAATACTGAATTTCCTAAATCATGCAACAAAAATAATTTGCAAAATCCTGTATCTGATGTGCATAAAGTTTCAAAATATCTAATTTGTGTGCATAAACACTGAATTCCACTAGTTGGTACATGATGTTGTCAAATAATGTTGACCGCTGCACAAAGCTGTACCATGATGTTGTGGTGCTAAGCTGATGTGGTGTATAGCTACTGAAATTGGGTGTTGGTGTGCATGAAGCCAATTCCATTAATTTCATGCACGACATCGTTGAAATGGTATTTTGACTGCCTCACTGCGCCATATCAACACCAATACTAGCACCAAGCTACCAATTCCGCATTTATTCTCTCTTCAAAAATTAAATCTATCAGAAGATAGAGCTGCTTCTGAAGAATATAATACGAAAGTCTAGTATAAGATACCGAGTGGATGCTTTTAAATGGCCCATGGAAATGTTAGGTTCGGAATTTTTGAGATGGAAGCAGCAGATCACCCATCATTTGCTACCCTAGCTAGCAATCACCCTTGCCAAGTGTAAAATAATCCATCCGGAGTCAACAATGCAAGGTCTCTAATACATACTTTGTATGGAAATCCCTGTCTTCGATAGACGGCAACCTGGATAGTCCAATTGAGGCCATAATAAATCGTGGTGAGGAAAAATACTCTGCGAGCGAGCGTACATATCTCATACACCAAGATCCAGAGAAATCCAACACTTCAATATCCCTCATAATCCACATCCAACCTAAACCCCGCCCGTCCGCACAAACGCCAAATGGACCGAACCTATAGGTCCTCCTTTCACCTAGGCTTGGAACACACCGACCCAAACCCCTCCTCCAGTACTGGATACGAGAGAAGACAGACTAACGTGCAACTGCTGCACACTGGTAGCCGTAGCTCGCAGCCCACTTTGACGTATGAATACTGCTGGTTCGGTGGTCGATAATAGCTTCCTGTCTGGTAATTTCGGGCGGGGGGCACCACAGTGTAGGTTTGAAACCGGCGGTGCTCACTTCTTGTTTGTCTTCCTTTTCGTATAAAGCGTAAATCCCGCAAACAATGACATGTCCACGCCTGATCATTAACTTCCCAAGTTGGATGACCAAATACAAGTCTGGGACATAGTCTCGTTAGGCTAACCAGCCAAAACTTGTGCTTTTGACTGGCACGGTGGTGTTAACATAATCGAACTTTCATCTCTTATTTGCGGGGCGATCTATGGCTTGCTTAACTCTGCGGGTGAAGGCTCATCGCAAGTTCGCGTCGTGTGAGAACAGCAAGGCGTTTGTACACTTCGAAGCCTCATCTATCTAGCCTCGTTGAATTGCCGTGGAGGCGGAGATATTACTTCCTCGGCGTTTTCAGGTAGGGGCTATATTGCAATGAGTACGGGGGTGGAGACGTCTTAGGGCATCCTATCATTCGTTATGCTGCAGTAGTACATCCAACATGTAGGACTAGGATCGCAGACCATGGACGGGCAATAAACTTCCCCGTGCTCGCTCGGGGCTGTGAGGCTTGCGAGAATAACATATCGTTCTTTGGTACAGGGTTGCTGAGATTCGGTGGCTGGAACACAGCTGGTTCGCCTCGCCCGGAACGAGTGTTCTAGGTAGGAAATCCGACTGGTGGGTGATTAGTATAATGGCAGTAGTATTCCGACGATAACTAGGGTAGATATACCGGGTATGCTTACGTCAGTTCGATTGTTAAAGCCTGACATTGTGCAAGGCGAACATGAAAGGTGCAAATCATGTTTCCGACGCTAGGCGTAGGTCAAATCTTAAATCCCGTGTGGTCTTCCCGGAGTATTTGACAGTTGTCTGGTAGAGGTAAGAAGTGGGGATGCAGGGTTGTTCATCGCGGTCCGTTTGGGATGTCATCTGCTCAAACTCCCGACGTGCAGCACAGAACCTCTTAGTGGTCTTCTTGTGGTTTGGATGGGAATGAGAAGATTCCGGACTTTTTTCATCGTCTGTGAAGATCAATAGTGGTCCTTTAATCAACAACCATTGTTCGCACCCAAAGATCCTTGCTCCTACGCTGGTCGGAGGCTATTCGAGTAACTTCTGGGCGCTGTGTTTACTGCAGCATTGTATTGGATATATCGATATCATATAAAGTTCGGTGTGGGTCTGGAACTTCAATAGACTACTGATGAAATAGTCGAGAAGGCGTCGGCAATTCGGGTGTGAATGTTCTCAAATTTCAGTGATCGGGTTGGATCCTGGTCAGAGTGGTGTTCGACGGCGTGTTTGCTCTGGTAGGCGACAGAAACCGGTGCGAGTCTCTGTTTGGAAGATCTAGCATGCGGGGTATTTGCAATAGACAGTGTGGGCCGAAGAGAGTCTAAGTGAGAAGTGAGAGTTCACACTCTACTGCACAGCTGCTGATAGATCACCCTGGTAATTGGCTATATCGGTGAGAACTCTCGAGCGTGAAATTTAGAGTTGGTCGGGACCCATGGTCTCTAATACTAAATTCCTAAAGCCTTCCTGAAGCACTCCGAACTCGCCCGGAAGCCTATTCTGAATGAAAGCCTTGTACTCAGTTTCTGCAATTTGCTTTTTTCAAAACCGTTAGAATTCAATGCTGCCATCAGCTAAGCATCGAGTTAATGCGCGATGACGTTATACCACGTCAGACGTTTTGTTGGCCCTATTCCACCGGCTGTCCAAGCAAACGCTCGCCACCCGAACAACAAAGTTGTTTATTGTTCCGCGTGGACTGCTGCTTTACCTGCCAACAACCGAAAAAGTCCTCCAATCTGAACATGATATATGAGAACCCTGTGCATGTGTACCCCAATATTGGGAGACTACGATCGGCGATGTCAGTGAGGCAAGCAGTATAAGAAGCTGTATAACCTGACGGAAAGCCCAACTCGCAGTAGAGAAGAGATGATCTCCATGGGCGAAGTCAATGGGGTCGTGCGTTTAGATTTGTCTCGTATCCAGTTGGCCACCGAAAACCCTAAATCTCTCGATTTATTTTTCCAGAAAATAGGGTGCTTCGAGTAGATACCTGGATTTTACTCGACGGCACCACCACACTTTCGCCTAATTTCTTGACATTTGGCAAATGATTTTTATTAAACGAGGCTGGAACTTCTCCATACGGAATCGGATAACAGCAGAATGCACATGCTGAGTCGTGTTCGCCCACATACCACTGAAAGAAAGAATCGGATAGTACAAACAAGTCGAATCCACTCGTCTTTGATTACTTATATTTAGCAGCGCCCAGATCTAAACGTTTCAACGATCGCTCCAACTAGTCTATCAAGCTACACTTTCGCGTCCTAAAGTCCCTTCTGCTGTGACTTTCCACCCTCAAACTCTCCCTCACTTTCTCCGCATTTTACTACGAAACTCCCTCTCCCATATTCCACAGCAGAGGACGTGTTCGGTCTCCATTACCACTAATCACTATGCGTTACCCACGCCGTCCGACTCCCCAGCCCACCACCACAACTACCCCCTCCCGCCCTTACGATGACTTCGCAATAATGCAACTCTACAACCAACTCTACCTCAAAGTCCGCGCCTTCAGCAGCCAATTCCTCGGCCACGCCCTCTGCCCCTCCTCCCTCCCCTCCGAGCTAAAACGGATCATCTTCTACCCCACCGCTGCCCACGTCCTCAACAACAAATCTCTCCACCGGAATGTAATCGAAGGCTTAATCGGCGCCGCAATCCAGGACTCTGTCAACCTCCACCGCGGCGGGCCAGATGATGTGCTCACAACGCTACTGCGGATTTCAGACCCCCCCACGCCAACGAAAAGACTGAAGCAGGAGCTGCAGGTAGTGTTTGAGCTCGCAAGGAGGTTAAAGAGTGCGTTTGAGACACAGCGCGGGGCCGGGTTTGTGGTGTCGTTTCCACGACCGACGAAGGGGTTTGATAAAAGGCTGATGGTGGATAAAGGCGGGGGGGATGATGGGGTTAGCAGGGATGTGGGCGTGCTGGTGTTTCCGGGAGTGTTTAAGGTTACGACGGGGGTTAGGGAGTGTATGGTGAAGGTCAGGGTCGTGTGTGGGGATGAGGTTAGGAGGTGTGTGGAAAGGGGGATGGAAATGGAAGGTAGTAGAAGTAGATTCCATGCTGACGCTAGGGAGCACGGCAGGATGGATGGAAGGGTAGCTAGGCAGGAGCGCAGCGTCCAGAGCCCAGGTTTGGTGGCCAGGTCCTGGGGCTAGAGGGCTGATGTTGGGTTCTTGGAGGTGGATGTGTGTGAGGAGGCACATATCACGGTCAAATGTTGATAGTAGCGGTTCTAAGTCTTAGAAGGTGAAGGGTTATGTATAGGTAGAGTTACGATGGTAAGTTTGAATCTAGGTTGGTGAAGTGTTATCTCATGCAGGCGGACGGGCGGACGAGTACGGTGTACGTATAGAGAGGTGTTGCAATATTTCGTATTAGCTTATTAATTACTATGTATCAAATGAAGAAGGCTCTGTCGCTCATCGTCACCGCAACAGAAACGTTGCAGCTTAGTCAATCCTAGAGTTCCCCTCTCCGGATAACTATCTAGGTGTTATGGGTTTGAAACTGACCGAACAAGAAAACTACCGGCAAACTATCATAATCACGGAGACGCCACGGAGTCTATTACTAAAGATGGAGGTACGACCGAATTCCTCCCCTATCTTCTTGGTGAATGAAGTACAACATAATGGATAAGATTATGTATTAACCACAGAGTTCTAGCCCCCTTCCCTCCAAGATCCCTCCGCCGCTGGATTGTGAAAAACAGAGTGTAGTATAACTTGCCAGAGAAAATCTCATCACTAAACATTGAAGAGCTCCCACAGCATTCCCGCGGGCTGCCCAAACACAGTGTAGTAAAGTTCAGAAGTGTACGGACTCCAGTATTTCGTTTCTACACGGTGTAAGGTTTCGATCGAGCGATGAGGTCGAGGTGATTTCGCGCTCCTGTCTGACTGTAGAGATAGGGAAGCTAGAAGTATATAATAGCTGTTGTTCTACTGCGGACTTAAGAGAGGGTTGAACTAAGCTGATACTTCGACATACCTAGCCCATAATCGTTCTGGACAAATTGTAGAAATTGTCGCAATGTACATAGCTCAGAAACACGTGTACGACAAACTGATCAGATACCGGAAATACGATGATGAAACACGTCCAGTTACCCACTCTCACCACAACGTCCAAGGTATCATTAAATCCATCCAATATAGACAACAACTCACAGCTACAGCTGAATCAAAGGACCGAAACTTAAAAGCTCGAAGATAGTTGCATGCGCGTTCGTCCTGTACAGGAAAAAGAAAGATACGGTAAAAAAGTGAGACAACTGCAGGTATTGGGCCTGCGAATTGGATGTTTTATAGTACCATGATCTGCCAGCTAAGCTAGGAAGTTCTTTTTACTCGGCTACTGAACTCAACCCATGCAAACGGCATTGCATTGGTAGACAATTTAGACAACTATACAGACAACAATTTCACGACAAAGACAGATCTGCCGGACAAACGGTAAGCAAAAGTGTGGCAACGTCAGGCTTTTGGCTTGTGATTTGGTGTTCACAGCACTGGATATTGTCACATCATGATCTACCAGTTGAGCTGGAGTATCACGTTTTGTATATCCGGTAGTGATATGGAATCCTGGATCATTCACCCCCCAAATTCAAACTCATAAACTATACATCGTACAAGAATTTTAGGCTTTTTAACGGTTCCCTAGCTAACTATATGTTTCAATTCTGCAACTGAAGTAATGCTCAGACTCGATCATACCTCATCACTCAGATCACAGTGCCTCTCTGCTAACCCTAACCCCCGCCTCCCCTGGCAACGCCAAAAACATCATCCTCAACCCGCAGCAAAGACATCTTCCCAGTAACAAAGACCGCCTGTTTCAAATTCCCCACCTTCGCTGCGGGACTTTCTTCAGCTATCTCTACGACCACCTTTCCATCATCATAATCTTGCATGACACCGGTCATCACCTTTCGGCTTCTCGGTCTCTCTGGTTCTTCGATTTTTCCTGATCTTGGGGGCGTCACCGGGACACCGCCAGTCAGTTCTCTCTTGTTGGGTTCGGAAGGGGGGGCTTCAGGGATTTCCCATTGCCGCCGCCGCATGAGGAGATTGTGTCGTCGGATTACTTCCGCTGGTAAGAGGGAGGGTGGGGATTTGGAATTCATAGATAAAATTTGCTATGAGGAGTTGAAGAAAGCGTTAAGACGAGCTATACATATAAAGAAACAATGGATTCATCTCGAGAAGTAGACTACGAGTTGTATGGGCAGGGGAAGTTCAGCCGGCAAAATTTCAAAGGATCTGCAGCGTGCGAATTATGCCTAGTGCGTACGTTTCAGAGTGTTGCATCGAAACTGCACTGTACAAACTATGACCATGGCCATGTATACTATGGTCAAATTTTGTCAGACTTCATCGACTAGAATATGACGGTGAGCTCTTGTGATATTGCATAAATAGGTCTCAGCCGGAGATGATGTCTTGAAAATCTGGAGATGGCTGTTGACTCTGATACGGGCTGATGGCATTCAGCCGTACTTGTACGCTCATTATATGGCCTTGTTGCCCTCTTAGATAGTATATAATCAAGCTTCTCTATTGTTGACTAAAGGTTTTAGCCCGAAGGCTACTGGAACTAAAGCGGGCACTAACTCTGCGGGCTTGGTACAGAGCCTATCTCCCCGCCAGCCTCGGGCTTGGTGCGGTGCCTATCTCCCCGTAAGCCTCGAGCCTTTCTCATGATGCTTCGCTCGAAGTGCTTGAGATGATCTCTTTCTTTATATATGTCTATCTTCTTCTCTCTCTGTACGATAGACGATTGAGCTTCTTCATTCGTTCTCTTTTGCTCTCATCATCTATCATCTCTACTATCTCTATTTTAATATGAGAGCTACTTTGGATGGTTCGGTGACTTCTTGATTTACTCGATTGATCCTATCTCGAGGGCCAAAGGCCCGTATATGTACAATCTCCCATATGCGTACGCGTATGCTCTGGGGGGTGGGGTTGGTGGGTTAGTGGCCTTAGTGCCCTCCATCGGGTAGCGGGAAGTGGGAGGAAACGACTTTGCCTGCGTCAGAAGTAGGTGTTGCGTGAGCTAGTGGCCGTAACTTAGCCGACGGATGGACAGGAAGTTTCCGATGGACAGGGGTATAAAAATGTTAATTAAAT